>Ga0335073_10005272_pt1 | contig 18146 bp, 21 predicted proteins | sample Lox_Sample_22_FD_207093 | JGI IMG/M metagenome (GOLD analysis project Ga0335073, IMG submission 207093) | Soil microbial communities from Loxahatchee National Wildlife Refuge, Florida, United States - Lox_Sample_2.2 | ecosystem: Environmental > Terrestrial > Soil > Wetlands | place: USA... | reverse complement strand
CGGCTCCTCGTCGACCCGGTGCCGGTCCGCGCGGGCCTCCCACCGGTCGGGGCGATCGTCGTGCTCCGGGACCCGGAGATGCCGACCCGGGCGCTCGTGAAGCGGGTCGCCGCTCGGGATGCGGGGGCCGACCGGGTCACGGTGCTCGGGGACGCGGGCGGCGCCAGCCGCGACAGTCGGTCGTTCGGGGACATTCCCCGCGCCGACCTGATCGGGATCGCCTGGTTCCGCTACCTCCCGGGCCCGCGGCGCGGCTCCCTGGGGGCGATCGCCCCCGCGGAGACTCCCAAACCTTAACCGATGTGGGTATTCCCCACATCGATGCGGCCGCTCATCTTCAACGCCGCGGTCGTCGCCGCCGTGGTGATCGTCGGGGTCGGCGGGTTCGTCGCCGGCTGGGAGCTCAAGGGGTCCTCCGCCGCCTCGCCCGACACCCTCTCCATCCTCGCTGCCGGCTCGCTCGCTCCGATCCTTCCGATGTTCGCCACGGCGTTCGTGAGCGCCACTCCCGGCGTCAGCGACCCCGCATCGGCGCAGCTGTACGAGGGAAGCGGCACGGCCGCGTCGAGCCTTGCGGGCGGCCATCAGCCGTACGACGTCTTCGTCGCGGCCGACTTCCGCACGATCCCGACCTCGATCGAGACCCCGTCTCCGACGGTCGCGTCGTGGGAGGTCGTCTTCGCCTCCGACCCGATGGTCCTCGCGTACGAGCCGGGCGTCGGCGCGTTGAGCGGCATGAACTCGGGCAACTGGTGGACGAAGATCGTAGCGGCGGGCGTGACGCTCGGCGCACCGAACGCCAGCTCCGACCCCCTCGGCGCGAACGCGATCTTCACCCTGGAACTCGAGGATGCGGCCCAGGGCCTCGGCGGCTCGCTGTACGGCCACTTCTACTCGGGCGCCGAGGGAGCGCTCGCGAGCCCCACCGCCGCCACCCGGCTGATCTCCGAGAACGACGCGGCGACCGCCCTATCGGGCGGCACGGTCGATGTCTTCCTGATCTACCGTTCGTTCGCTGTCGCGGACGGCCTGCACTACCTCAACCTCTCGACCAACGTCAACCTTGGCGGGACGAGCTCGGCGAACGAGACGACCTACGGGTCCGCGGCGACGACCGTGCTGTCGGGTACGTCGACGAAGTCGGAGAGCGGCGCCCCGGTGCTGTTCTCCCTGACCGTTCCCACGACCGCCCAGGACCGAGTCGTCGGGGTCGCGTTCGCCGCCTTCCTGCTGTCGAACGCGACCGCGACGATGTGGGCGAACATCGGCTTCGACCCGCTCGCGCCGGCGTGGTCCGACCACCCCACGAACGTGCCGGCCGCCCTCACGGGTTCGACCTCGGGCGGGGTCACCCTCCTTCCGTCGTACCTCTCGGCCTTGATATAGGCCGGCGACGGGGGGCCGTCCGCGATGTCGGCCGTCGACGCCCACGGTGCTCCGCGCCGCCGCATCCGGTTCGGGCCGATCGTCGCGGGGGCGCTCTCCGCGTCGCTGGTCGCGCTGTTCGTGCTGCCGCTCGTCGCACTGTTCGGCGATGCCGGCTTTTCCGGGCTCGTCGCCGCGGCGGGCAACCGTACGTTCCAGACCACGGTGGTCTACACCCTCTTCGCGTCGGCGATCGCGGTGGGCCTCGGCGTGCTCACCGGCGTGCCGCTCGGCTACGTGCTCGCGCGCTACCGCTTCCGCGGGCGCGCCGTCCTCGAATCGGTCGTCCTCGTGCCGGTGGTCATTCCCCACCTCGTGGTCGGGCTGTCCCTCCTCCTCCTTCTCGAGCCGAACGCCCCCCTCGGCCGCTTCGTCGCCCGCGCGGGGATCCCGGTGTTCGACGCGACCGCCGGGGTCGTTCTCGTGATGCTCTACGTGGGGGCGTCGTACGTTGTGCTCTCGAGCGAGACCGCGTTCCGGGCCGTCGACCCCCAGCTGGTCGAGGCGGCCCGCTCGCTCGGCGCGACGCCGACCGAAGCGTTCCTCTCCGTCACCTTGCCGTCGGCCGGCCGCGCGATCGTCACCGGGGCGCTCCTGATGTGGGCCCGGGGGGTCAGCGAGGTCGGCGGCTTCCTGGTCCTCGCCTACGCCGTCTACCCGAGCTTCCCGTGGCCGGGCCCGATCACGAACACCTCCTCCGTGTTCATCTTCAACTACTACGGGATCGACCCGTCGGCGGCGATCGGGTTCGCCGCGATCCTCGTGCTCGTGTCGCTCGTCATCTTCCTCGGGGTCCGCCTCCTCGACCGGACCGGCCTCGCGTGGTCGCGGGGCGGGTGGTTCCCGTGAGCGGGCTCGCCCTCGACGGCGTCGTGGTGCGGCGGGGCGGGTTCGCGCTGGGTCCGGTCGGACTCTCGGTCGCCCCCGGCACCGCGACGGCGCTCCTCGGACCGTCGGGCGCCGGGAAGACGACGCTCCTGCGGGCCGTCGCGGGCTTTCTCCCCCTGGACGCGGGCTCGATCCGGCTCGACGACCGGCGGGTCGACGGGCTCCCGCCCGAGCGACGTCGGTTCGGCTTTGTCCCGCCGAACCTCGGGCTGTTCCCCCACCGTCGCGTCCGGCAGAACGTCGCCTATCCGCTCGCGATCGCCGGTCGGCCGGACGCGGCGGAGCGGACCCGCCACTGGATCGAGCGGTTCGGGCTCGCGCGGCTGGCCGACCGCTACCCGGCCGAGCTGAGCACGGGGGAGCGGCAGCGGGTCGCCATGGCCCGGGCCCTGGCCGCCGAGCCCGCGGCGCTCCTGTGGGACGAGCCGCTCGCGGCGTTGGACGTCGAGGGCCGGGACACCCTCCTCCAACTGCTGCAGGAGCTCCTCGACACGGTGCGGCTGCCGCTCGTCCTGGTCACGCACGACCCGTCGACCGCGGCGGCGCTCGCCGCGGAGTACGTCGTCCTGAACGCGGGGCGCGTGCGATTCGCCGGCGATCCGCGCGCGCTCGCGGCCGCGCCGCTCGACCGGTTCCTCGCCCGGTTCCTGGGCTACGACAATCTGTACTCGCCGGCGGACCTCGCGACGGTCGGCGCGCGGCCGATCGGCCGCACGCTGCTCGCGGCGGCCGGGCCCGGCGGCGTCGCCGTTCCGCCGTCCGCCCTCACCTGGCGCCCGGGGCCGACCGGAGGATGCGCGGTCGCCGCCGTGCGCGCGACGCCCGCGGGCTGGGTCGTCGCGCTCCAGGACGGGCCGCTGGTGTTTCGCGTCCGGGTCGATGGGCCGGTGCCGGGCGTCCGGGTCGGCGACCCGGTGGCGCTGGAACTAGATGCCGCCGCGCTGCGACCCCTCGACGGGCCGGTGGAGGCGACGTGACGTACGACGACGTTGCCCTGACACCGACCGACCGTCGCCTCCTCGAGGCGCTCGCCCGGACCCCGAACCTCGTCCGGGCCGCCCGCGCGATCGGGATCCCCCGCGACCGGGCCGTCTACCGGCTGGAGCGCCTGCGGCGGTCGTTCGGGGCCATCACCGTCGCGGTACGGGGGGGCGGCACCGGAGGCGGGACGACGCTGACCTCGGTGGGCCAGCGACTGCTCGCCCGGGCCCGCGGCGAGGCGCCGGGGACGAACCGGTGGAGCGGCGTCTACCGCCGCGGTCCGCCGCCGATCGTCGAGCTCGCCCCGGGGTGCGCGCTCGTCGTCGGATTCCGCGCGGCCGAGGGGGCGCGGGTCACGGTCGATCTCGCCCCCGAGGCGTTCGTCGTGGCGCGCCGGCCCGCCGAGCTGTCGGCCCGCAACGCCCTCCGGGCGACCGTGGAGCGGGTGCGGCCCCGCGCCGACGGCACCGCGGGGCTCACGGCCCGCTGGGGAGCGCTGCGGGTCCGCGCCGAGATGACGGTCCCGTCGGTCGCCCGGCTCGGGCTCGCGCCGGGCCGTCGGGTGATCCTCTACGCGAAGGCGGTGGGCGTCCGGCGGGTCGCTACTCCCGGATCCCCTCGGTCGTGAGGGAGAAGACCGCCTCCCCTTCGGGGAGGTTCGGCGAGTCGATGAGCCGGGCGATGCGGCGCGGCGGCTTCGACTTGCGCAGGTAGACCCGGTACGTCGCCGCGTGGGCGACGATGTTCCCGCCGATCGGGCGGGTCGGATCGCCGAACAGGACATCCGGTCGCGACGACACCTGGTTCGTGACGACAATGGCGGCGTTGTACGTGTCGCCGAAGCGGAGCAGCTCGTGAAGGTGCCGATTCAGCTGCTGCTGGCGGGGGGCGAGCTCGCCGCGGCCGACGTACTCCGAGCGGAAGTGGGCGGTCAGCGAGTCGACGACGAGCAGCCGGATCGGCTTCTCCCGCGCGAGCTCCTGCGCCTTCCCGACGAGCAGCATCTGGTGGTTCGAATTGAACGCCCGGGCGACGTGGATCCGACCGAGCGCGACCTCGGGGTCGAGCCCGGCGCCCTTCGCCATGTCGACGATCCGCTCGGGGCGGAACGTGCTCTCCGTGTCGATGTAGACGACCTCCCCCGAGAGGCCTCCCTGCGACGGCGGCTGCTGGACGTCGATCGCGATCTGGTGCGCGAGCTGGGTCTTCCCCGTCCCGAACTCACCGGAGAACTCGGTGATCGCCTGGGTCTCGACGCCGCCGCCCAGCAGCTCGTCGAGCGCCTTCGCGCTGGTCGTGATCCGGCCGAGCTTCTTGCGCCGCTCGAGCAGCGTCGTGCCGCTCTCGAAGCCGCCGACGTCCGCCTTGCGGCGGGCCTCGCCGATGATCTTCTGGGCGATCTGGACCCCGATCTCGGCCGCCTCCGCGACGTCGCCCGGCGAGGCGACCGCGAGCTCCATCAGGTCGGTGTAGCCGGCCTCGCGGAGCTTCTCCGCGGTCGTCGCTCCCACGCCGGGGAGGTCCTCGAGCGCAATCTCGGGGGTCGGCTCCGGGGCGGGTTCTCCGGCGGGGCGGGCGGTCTGACGGGCGGGCACGACCGGTCGACCGGGGCCGGGGGAGATAAGGGTGCGGGGAGAGGCCGTGAAACGGTGGACGATGACCGCCTACGCGACGGGCGACCTCGGGGCGAACGGCTCGCCCGTGAGCCGTTGGAAGACGGTCGTGTACAGCCGGCTCACCTCGTCGACCAGGAGCGGCGGCAGCGGCGGGATCGCCGGCTCGGGGGCGTGCTCCGCCCGCGCCTTCGCGAGCAGGTCGTAGTAGCCGGTCTGGCGGTAATGCTGCCGGACGAACTCCTTCGAGAAGTCGACCTGGCGGCCGCGGGCGTAGGCGTCCTTGTCCCAGAACCGGTCCTCGTCGGCGGTCCCGAAGGTGTCGACGACCATCGTCGTCCCCTGCGCGTCGACCGCGAACTCCTTCTTGCCGTCGACGTGGAGGAGTCCCCGCGGTCCGATCTCGGCGTGCATGGCGGCGTCGATCTTGAGGATCGTCTCACGGATCGCGTCCAGCTGCGGCCGGTCGAGGCAGGCGAGCTCCAGGGCCTCCGGGAGCTCGAGCAGCCGGTCGACCGGCTCGAGCTTCGTGGTCACCTCGAAGTGGGGCTCGGGCAGCTCGATCCCGTAGGAGAGCGTCCGGTCGGAGGTAAAGCCGAGATCCTTCGCCGTCACCTTCCCGGACTTCACCCGGTCCCACATCGAACCGGCGAGGTAGTAGCGGACGATCAGCTCGAGCGGGATCAGGTAGTCCTTCGGGTGCGCCCCGAGGGTGCGCGGCTGCGGGATCACGCGGACGCGACGGACCCGCATCGACGTCGGCCCGGAGAGTCCGAGGAAGTGGTGCGGTACGTCGATGCGGCGGCAGAGGTCGAACCAGTGGGCCGCGGTCCGGGCGAGCGTCTCCCCCTTTTCGGGGATCTCGCTCGGGATGTGCTTGTCGAACACCGAGATGTCGTTCGTGAAACGGAACTCGAGCTCGGTCGGCGAGACCTCGTAGACCTCCTTCACCTTCCCTCGGCGGATGAACTTCGGCATCGCCGGACTTCCGCTGCCGCGCGTCACGATGGCGCAGCACGGACTCGCCGCTTAACGTTCGCGGCCGGCGCCACGGCCGTCGCTCCGGCGCCGGTCGCGGGGAGCCGCGTCGTGGGGGGGCTACGGCCCGGAACCGTCAGAGCGACCGGGCCTGGATGGCGGTCACCGGGCGGAAACCGCGCTTCGAGTAGAAGCGGGCGGCGATCTCGTTCTGCGCCGGGAACTCCGCGGTGACGATCCCCGCGCCTTTCGCCTTCAGCGCGGCCGACACCTCGCGGAGGAGGAACTCGCCCACGCCGCGACGGCGGTACAGCGGCAGGAGGTAGATGTCGAGGATGACCCCCTCGTGCTCCGGCGCGTAGAACGGCCGCTCGCGGACGACGGCGCGGACGAAGCCGACGACCTTGTCGATGTCCGGACCGATCCCTTCCGCGGCGAGCACGACCGCCTTGGGGTCGGCGATCTGTGACTTCAGGACGTCCCGCGCCTGCGCCTCGGCGTCGTCGCGGACCTTGAGCAGGGGGTCGAACTCCTCGTTCAGCCGCTTCAGCCGGAGGAGCAGCGGCACGAGCGCCGGGATGTCGGTCGCGCGCGCGGGCCGCAGGTGGATCGGGGCGGCCCCTTCCGCCGGGACGGCGTCGTGGCCTTCGGGGGGCGGGTCGCTCCCCTTCATGCCGGCCCCCGCTCGGGTCGCGGCGCCCGGGGCATCGCCGGGATCAGGCGCGCGCGCCGGAGGGTCTTCGCGAGCCGGGCCGGCCGACCCATGAGCGTCCGCGCCCGCTCGAGGAACTCGTCGTGCGACAGCTTGCGTCGCGCAACGCCGAGCCGCACGGAGGCGTCGGCGACGGCGGCGGCGACCTCGGGGAACACCTCGGCCTCCTCCATCGTCGGGAGGATGTGGTGGGCGGTGATGCCCCGGTGCTCGGCGCCGCGGGCGAGCTCGCGCGCGGCCGCCAGGACGACCTCGTCGGGGATCGACCGGGCCCGGGCGTCCAGCACCCCGCGGAAGACCGTCGGGAAGACGAGCGAGTTGTTCACCTGGTTCGGGAAGTCGCTGCGGCCCGTCGCGACGACGGCCGCGCCGGCCGCGCGCGCGGCGTCCGGCCAGATCTCCGGGTCGGGGTTCGCGAGCGCGAAGACGATCGGGGCCTTCGCCATCCGGGCGATATGCTCCGGGCGGACGAGCCCCGGCGTCGGCGTCGAGGCCGCGACCAGCACGTCCGCGTCCCCGAGCGCGTCCGCCAGGTCACCGGTACGCCCGCCGCCGTTGGTGCGGAGGGCGAGGCGGTACTTCCACGGGTTGCGGAGCATCAGTTCGTCGACGTCGTCCCGCTCCGCGTCCAGGATCCCGCGCTGGTCGACGAGCGTGAGGCGGTGCGGGTCGTGGCCGAGCGCGAGCAGCAGGCGGGCGGTGACGAGGTTCGCCGCGCCGGCGCCGAGGAGGACCGTCCGCACGTCGCGGAACGCCCGACCGGTGACCGCGAGGGCGTTCGTGAGCCCCGCGACGGTGGCGGCGGCGGTCCCGAGCTGGTCGTCGTGCCAGACGGGGATATCGAGGCGCTTCGTGAGCTCCTCCAGGATGCCGAAGCACTTCGGCGAGGCGATGTCCTCCAGGTTGATCCCCCCGAACGCCGGCGCGATCGCCTCGGCGGTCGCGAGGAACTGGTCGGGCGACGCCACGCGGATCGGGATCGGCACCGCGTCGACCCCGCCCAGGAACTTGAACAGGAGCGCCTTCCCCTCCATCACCGGCAGTGCCGCGCGGGGGCCGATGTCGCCGAGGCCGAGCACCCGGGAGCCGTCGGTGACGATCGCGACGGTGTTCCAACGGCCGGTCAGCTCGAAGGAGAGGTCCGGGTCGTGGTGGATCGCCCGCGACACCGCGGCGATGCCGGGGGAGTACCAGAGCGCGAAGTCGCGCAGCGAGCGGACCGGCACCTTCGGAACGGTCTCGATCTTCCCGCCGTAGAACCGGGCGAGCTCGACCGACCGCTTCCCGAGACGGTCGGTCTCGCCCTCGCGGCGACGGTCGACGGACCCGTCGAGGGGCTTGGTCCGCCGGCGGCCGGTGCGCGGGGGCGCCACCGGCGCCGCCGTGCTCTCCGCCATTCGACCTCCGACCGGGGACCGAGGTATTTACGGTTTACCAAAGTCGTGCAGCGAGTTCGGCAATTGCCGACTCGGTCGGCGACTACGCCGCGCCGCGCGAGAGGATCTCCGCGCGGTCGGGCCCGACGAGGATCGTATGCTCCGCCTGGGCGACCAGCCCGCCCCCCCGTTCGAGGAACACCGGGTACGTCTGCAGCCACCGGCGGGCCCGTCCCATCGCCCCCCGGCCGGCCGGGTCCACGACCCAGCGGGCCGTGAACGGGAGCGTCCGGAACCGCGCGTAGAGCGCCGCGACCTCGGGGTCGGCGTTGCCCGGGTCCCGGCGGAACCGGACGATGTTGCCGAAGGTGCCGTTCTCGATGTGGCCCTCCCCGTTCGTGGCGAACGGTTCGATCGCCACGACCTCCCCTTCCTCGAACGTGGCGTCGGTCATCCCCGGGACGTTCGGGATCGACTTGCCCGCGTGCAGGACGTACCGCTCGATCGTATGCCCCGTGAGGTCGACGACCGGCTTGAGCCCCCGGGCCCGGATCGCCTCGGCGATCGCGCGGCTGACGGCGTCGACCCGCCCGCCCGGGCGCACGGCGGCGACGCCGGCGGCGACCGCCTCCCGGACCGCCCGGACCAGGTGGCCGTGCTTCCCCGCGCCCCCCACCTCGACGGTGTCGGCGGTGTCGGAGACCGCGCCGTCGATGTGGGCGCCGACGTCGACCTTGAGCAGGTCGCCCGTCTCGAGCGTCACGGCGTCGTCCGGTGCCGGCGTGAAATGGGCGGCCTCGACATTGCGCGACAGGTTGGCGGGGAACGACGGCTGGGCGCCGTGGTCGCGAATGTACCCCTCGATCGCCTCCGCGATGTCGCGCCGTCGGGCACCCGGGACCGCCAGGCGGACGCCGAGCTCCCGGGCACCCGCGGCGATCCGGGCGGACTCCCGCCAGCGGTCGAGGTCCGGGGGATACCGCGAGGGCGGGGTCATCGGCGGACCACCGCGCGGGGGATCGCTCCGGTAAGGTCGACCAGCGTCGACGGGTGACCGGAGCCGACGGGACCGGCGTCGAGGTAGACGGCGACCTCCGTCCCGAACGTGGCCCGGGCCTCGGCGACGGTACGCGCCGGCGGTGCGCCGTGGCGGTTCGCGCTGGTCGCGGTGATCGGCCCGGCCCGGGCGGCGAGCGCCCGCGCGACCGGATGGTCCGGCACCCTGACGCCGATCGCCCGACCGCCGGCGACCGCCGGTGCGAGCGTGCGTCGTGCCCGCGGGGACGGGCGCAGGAGCAGCGTGAACGGACCGGGCAGCCGCCGTCGCACGAAGCGGCGTCCGGCCGGGGAGAGGCGCCCGAGCGGTTCGACCTCGTCGAGCGAGCTCACCGCGACCGAGATCGGCTGACGGTCGGCCCGGCGCTTCGTGCGCGCGAGACGCTCGATGGCCCTCCGGTCGGTCGCCCGGGCCGCGAGCCCGACCAGCGTATCGGTCGGATAGGCGACGAGCGCCCCGTTCGCCAGCGCCCGGACCGCGTCGTCCAGCGACGCGCCCATCGTCCTAGAAGTACTCCTCGCCGACGCGCGCGTAGGCGAGGTACTCCTCGGGTCGGAAGTACAGGGCAAGCTCCCGGGCGGCCGACTCCGCCGAGTCGGAGGCGTGCACCAGGTTCGGCGTGAACCCGAGCGCAAGGTCGCCGCGGATCGTCCCTGGTGCGGCGGTCTGCGGGTTCGTCGTCCCGAGGAGCAACCGGACCACGGCGATCGCGCTCCGGCCCTCGAGCGCCGCCGCGACGGTCGGCCCGCTGGTGATGTGCTGGATGAGCGCCGGATAGAACGGCTTTCCCTGGTGTTCGGCGTAGTGCCGTTGCGCGAGCTCGGGGGTGACGCGGAGCGTCTTCGCGGCGAGGATCTTGAGGCCCTTGCGCTCGAAGCGAGCGAGGATCTCGCCGACGAGGCCGCGACGGACCCCGTCGGGCTTCACGAGCACGAGGGTGCGCTCGACGCTCCCTTCCGCCATCGGCCCGCCGAGCACGGCGAGGGGGTAAGGTTTTCCTTCGGGCCCCGCCGGCGGGGCGAACCGTCTTGGCGGCGGCGGGTTCAGGGGTCCGTGGGGCCCCCGTCCGTCGCCGACGCCCGACGCCCCATCGTCGGGCTGGACCTGGCCGGGAGCCCACACCGCCGGACCGGCTTCTGCACGCTGGGGCCGGGACTGTCCACCCGCACGAGCGTGCTCGGGGACGACGCCGCGATCCTGGAGGCGGTGGTGCCGATCCGACCGGCGATCGTCGCGATCGATGCCCCCCTCTCGCTGCCCCGGGGCCGACGGTCGCTCGACATCCCCGGGCCCCCGCACTTCCGCGCCTGCGACCGGGACCTCCGCGCGCTCGGCATCCGGTTCTTCCCGGTGACCCTGGGACCGATGCGCCTGTTGACCCGGCGCGGCATGGCGCTCGCCGCCCGACTCGCCACCGCGGAGATCCCCGCGATCGAGGCGTACCCCGGCGGAGCGCAGGACCTGCTCGGACTCCCGCGCAAGGGCGCCGGGTCCGAGGCGCTCCGACGGGCGCTCGTCGGGTTCGGCTTCTCCGGTGCGGTAGAGCGTCCCGACATCACCCACGACGAGCTCGATGCGATCGTCTGCGCCTACACCGGGCGCGAGCATCTCGCCGGGAGAACACTGGTGCTCGGCGACCCCTCCGAGGGGACGCTGGTGCTCCCCCGACCCCGTGCCGCGACCCGCCGGCCCTCCCCACGGCGCGCCGACCGCACGCCGACGCGGAGGCCGCGCCGCCGATGAGCGACCCGTTCCGCGAGACCCACCCCCACGTTCGGGGGTTCGACCGGGTCGCGGAGATGTACGAGCGGGCCCGGCCCGGCTACCCGCCGGCGGCGGTCCGGTTCCTCGCCGGTCGGCTCGATCTCCACCGCGGCCGCACGGTCGTCGACCTCGGCTGCGGAACCGGGAAGTTCACGCGTGCCCTCCTCCCGACCGGTGCCGCGATCGTCGCGGTCGACCCGACGCCCGGCATGCGCGCGGTGTTCGAGCGGGTCCTTCCGTCGGTCGCCGTCCTGCCCGGGACCGCGGAGCGGATCCCGGCCCCCGACGGGATCGCCGACGCGGTCGTCGCCGCCCAGGCGTTCCACTGGTTCCGGGGGCGTCGCGCGCTCCGCGAGATCGCCCGGGTGCTGCGCCCCGGTGGCCGGCTCGGGCTCGTCTGGAACACCCGGGATGATCGCCACGAGATCTGGCGCCGCATCTCCGACCTGCGCGAGTCGGTACGGCGGGGCGGCGCGCCGGCGGGGGAGAACCGGTGGCGCTCCTGGTTCCGGGGCGGCGGCGGACCGTTCGGTCCGGTCGGCGAACGACGGTTCCGACACTTCCAGCGCCTGCGCCCGGAGCAGATCGTCGAGCGGGTACTGTCGGTCAGCGCGGTCGCGGTACTCCCGCCGTCGGCCCGCCGGAGCGTGGCCCGCCGGGTGCGCTCGATCGTCCGCGAGTCGGGCCGGCGGCTCGCGGACGGCACCGTGCCGCTGCCGTACTGGACCGAGGTGTACTGGACGACCCGTCGCTAGCCGGGGGTTGTCGCCCTCGCGTCGCAGCGGGGGGCCCATCGACACGCGGCGCAGCGGGCCACGCTCGGGGTCGCCCGGCCGTCGTACGGGGCGGCGACGGCACGACGCACCGCGAGCAGCTCGGCACGCGCGGCGGCGTTCCACGGGATGCGGAGGTCGGCGTCGCGGTACCGGAGGATCCCGTACGGCGGGGGCCGGCCCGTCGACTCCTCGAGGAGCAGACAGTACGCCCAGAGCTGGATCCGATGCGAGCGGTACGGCCCGCCGCGGGGGACGCTCCGTGACTTTCGCTCGACCGGCACGAGCGTTCCGTCGGGCCGGCGGCGTACGGCGTCCGGTCGGCCCGTGAGAAGGAACCGGGGGGACGTCAGCGAGAGCGGCGTGCCGGCGTCGACCGCGACCAGCGTTCCCCACCGCCGCTCGCGGGCACGGAGGAGCAGCGCCCGCCCCGCGAGGGCCGCTGCGAAAAGCCCCCCGGCGAGCAGCCCCACGGCCAGCAGCGGGATCACAGGTGCAGCAGCACGGCGGCCGCGAGCACCAGCGTCACCCCCGCGAGCAGTGCGGCCCAGTAAACGGCCGACGAGCCGGCGCGGCGCCGCTCCGCGGCAAGCGCGTGCGCGTGATCGCGCCGACCGCGCGCGGCCGCCCGGGTGTCGGGAGCGTCCGGGGCGGTGCGGCGGTAGTATAGCGACCGGGGGCAGTACGAGTACTCGGCCAGGTCGGTCGCCGACGCCCAGTCGTCGTCCGGCGGCACGCGCGCACGGCGTCGCCGCAGTTCTTACCGATGCCGTTCCACGCGCAGCGGTCCCGGGCGCGCGCCTACGATTCGGGCGGGGCCGGCGACTTCGTCGACTTGGCCGCGGCGGGGCGGCCGCTCCGCGGCTTCTTCGGCTTCGCGGGCGCGGCGGCCGACGCCTCGGCGGGGGCCGGGGTCGCGGCCGTCGCGGCTTCGACGGGGGCGGCCGGGGCGGGCGGGCTCTCCGCCTTCGGGCGACGGGCCGCGCGCGGGGCCTTCCGCGTGGGGGGCGCCGGAGCGGCCGGGGCACGGTCGCTGGCCGACCGCTCGGCGGCCCGCTTCAGCGCGTGCGCGCGGGTCCACTTGAACCGGTGGCCGACGCGCCCGAGGTGGAGCTGCTGCTTGCGGCAGGACGACGAACAGAAGTGGAAGACGGTCCCGTCGCGCTTCACGAACATCGTGCCGGTCCCCGGCTCGATCTCCTGGGCGCAGAACGAGCACTGGCGCTTGACGACCATCGCCGAACCCCCTACCGGACCGACAGCTTGCGCGCCTCGCGCGCCGTCTCACGCAGGATGAGGACGTCCCCGAGCCGGATCGGCCCGGCGACGTTCCGCGTGATGATCTTGCCGCGGTCCCGGCCCGCGAGGACCCGGACCTTCACCTGAGTCGCCTCGCCGGCCATCCCGGTCCGTCCGACCAGTTCGACGACCTCGGCGGGCGAGCCCTTCTCCTCGGCCATGGCGCCGTTCCCCGCCCGCTCCTTACTTCTTCAGGGTCGGGAAGGAGGCCGCGATCTCGTCCAGGAGCAGCTTCGCCTCGCCCGGCTCGACGATCGCGACGCTCGCCGCCGACTTCGACAGTCCGGCCGACTGGCCGAGCCGCTGCTTCTTCGGGACGTAGACGTACGGGATCCGCTTCTCCTCGCAGAGCATCGGGATGTGGACCAGGATCTCGACCGGGTCGACGTCCTCGGCCATCACGACGAGCTTCGCCTCGGCGCGCTCGCTGGACTTCGTCACTTCGTTCGTGCCGACCCGGACCTTACCGGTCTCGCTCGCCACTTGGACGAGCTGGAGGGCCTTGTCGGCGAGTTCGCTCGGCGTCTCAAACCGGACGTAGATCGGTCGTGCCATCGGTGCACCTCGCGTCAGCGGAACTCCCCCGAAGGGGGTCCTCGGCTCACGGGTGAGGGGGCGCTACGGCCCGCGCTATTTAACGGTAGCCGCGGCTCGTCGTCCGCGATGCCGGGCGAGTGGGCCGACTGGCACCGCGGGTACGACCGGGATTCCCACCAGGCCCGACGGCTCGGGTTCGTCCGGGCGGAGATCGGGGCGGCGCTGGACCGTTCGCCGCCCGGACCGATCCGGGTCCTGAGCCTCTGCGCGGGCGACGGCCGCGACCTTCTCGGCGTCCTGGCGGACCACCCCCGGGCCGCCGACGTTCGCGCCCGGCTGGTCGAGCTCGCCCCCGAGCTCGCGGCGGCCGGCCGTGCGCGGGCGGCCGCGCTCGGCCTCGGCGGGGTCGAGTACCTCGTCGGGGACGCCGGCGACACGCGCACGGCGGAGGGGGCGGTGCCGGTCGACCTCCTGCTGCTCTGCGGCATCTTCGGCAACGTCGCCGACGCGGACGTCGAGAACACGGCCCGGCACGCGCCGTCGTTCTGCGCGCCCGGGGCGACGGTGATCTGGACCCGCGGGCGGTTCGCGCCGGACCTCACGCCGTCGATCCGCGGATGGTTCCGGGCCGCCGGGTTCGAGGAGCTGGCGTTCGTCGCCGTCCCGGACTCCACCGCGGCGGTCGGCAGCGGTCGTCTCGTCGGTACGGTCGCCCCGTTCGGCCCGGGAGTGCGGCTGTTCGAGTTCCTCCCGGCCGGCGAGCGGCCGTCCGATCGCTCGGCCGACGCGGCTCCGCGCTAGCCGGCGGACGCAGAGCCCGGGGGCGGGGCGGCGAGGGCGGTGCGGGCCGGCGCCGCCAGCCGGTCGAGCGACGCGGCGACGGCGGCCTTGAGGTCCTGGGGGTGGACCGCCCCGGCGCTCCAGGCGGCGGCGAACTCCTCCTCGGTCTCGAACGCGAGCGGGCCACCGTGCTTCGGCGCCCGCTCGATCGCGAGCCGCCCCTCCCACGGGAAGACGATGTAGCGGACCGCCTCGACGACCGGGTTGCCGTCGGCGACCTTGGCGGGGCAGAACGCGGCGCCGATCCGCGCCTCGATCTCCGGCCGGGGCGCGGTGAGCGGGATCGACGAGCCGGGGTCGGACTTCGACATCTTTCCCTCGACCATCCCTTCGAGCGGGTCCATCCGGGCGCCGCCCTTCAGCGACGCGAGGAGCGGGGTGTGGATCGCGACCGGCACCGGCCAGGCGTAGTGGTGGGCGACCTCGCGGGCGAGGACGTGCGCCTTCCGCTGGTCCATCCCGCCGTAGGCCAGGTCGACCGGCAGCTCGAAGATGTCGGCCGCCTGCATCGCCGGGTAGAACAGCTTCGCGGTGTCGAGGTTCGGTTCCTCCTCCGCGCGCCCCATGATCGTCATCGCCCGCCGCGTCCGCGCGAGCGTCGTCGCCTTCGCGACCCGGACGACCCGGCTCCAGTACGCCGCGTTCCCGACCAGATCGTGGGCCCAGCGGAACCGGACCCGTGCGGGGTCGGCGCCGAGCGCCCGGAACGCCGTCTCCATCGCCCGTCCGGCCGCCTCGATGCGCGCCAGGTCGCCGCCGAGCTTGTCGTTGATCCAGGCGTGCCAGTCGGCCAACAGGACCGTGACGTCACAGCCCGCGTCCGCGAGATCGACGATCTTCCGGGCCGTGATGAGGTGCGCGACGGTCAGCGTCCCCGACGGCTCGAAGCCGATGTAGGCCCGCGGTCGGTCGTTCCCCTCGAACAGGGTCCGGAGCTCCTCCGGCGTGACGACCTCGACCGTGTGCCGGGCGACCCGGGCGACGCGGTCCGCGACGTCCATGCGCCTCCCGAGCCGTCCCCGTATTTATCGCGGCCCGACGGACCGGTCGGCGCACCGGCGGCCCGGCGGCGCTCGGGCGGACCTATTATGTCCTCTCGCGGCGCTAGTTGAGCTCCGCCCCCATGGACGGTCTGACCGACAGCGCACCCCCCGTCCCGGAGGCACCGAACCCCGAGGCCGACCTCGTTCGCGCGCTCGGGATCCGGCCCGAGACCGCCCGACGCCTGGTCGAATCCGGTCGGGCGACCCCCGAGGCCGTCCGCGCCCTGTCGACGGACGAGCTGGAGAAGCTCGGCGCCGACGCGCGGGACGTCAGCGCGATCCGGGGGACCGGCCGCGGTCCCGCCACGCCCGACGCCGCGGCGTCCGACCAGATCCTGGAGAAGTGGGCCGGCACGGTCCGCCGCTCCGACCGTCCGCGTCGCCGCCACGTGGCGCCCGGGCCGAAGGACTCCGCGGACGTTCTCAAGAAGTGGGTCGAGGGCGACGACGCCGCGATGGAGGAGTGGATCGCCTCCTCCGAGGGCGGCGGCCCGAAGGGTCCCCCGGCGCCGCGGGCCGGGCCGGCGACCGCCGCCCGGCGCGGCGGCGGCGAGGGGATCGTCGACCCGGCCGTCACCGAGCGGGAGGAGACGGTCGTCCGCTGGCTGACCGGCCTGTTGGACCGGGTGAAGTCGGAACAGTTCGACCCGACCGCGATGGTCCAGGAGGTCCAGGAGCTCCAGCGGCAGCTGTTCGACGAGCGGGCCCGACGCAAGATGCTCGAGGATCAGGTCGAGCATGTCAAGCGCGGCTCGATCGCCGTGATCAAGTACGTCCGCTCCCGCGAAGCGAAGGAGCGGGAGACCGCCGTCAAGGCGAAGGAGGAGGAGCTGGCGGAGCTGCGGTCCCGGCTGGACGCGCTCCACGGCTCGACGCCCACGGCCGTGCGGCCGTCCGCCGCGTCGGGCGGAGCCGCGGACGGGAGCGTCGCGGAGGCGGCCGGCGCGCGCGAGGTCGAGCAGCGTCTCCGGGAGGAGTTCGCCGACCGGGAGCACGAGTACATCGAGCGGGAGACGGAGCTTCGGCGCCGCGTCGTCCAGCTCGAGGGGGACGTCCGCCGGCTCACCGGCGAAGCGGAGGCGGCGCAGGAGCGGGCGTCGCTCGCGCGGGCCCCGGCCGGCGCCGACCGGGACGTCGACGTCCGGCTGGAGGAGCTCGCGCAGCGGCAGCGCGACCTGGTCGCCCGCGAGAACGAGCTCCGGGCGAAGTTCGAGGAGATCCGGATCAACGCCGAGGAGATCGAACGGCGCCGCGGACCGCTCGAGTTCAAGGAACGGGAGCTCGCGGCGTACGACCAGCAGCTGCAGACCCGCCGGCAGGCGCTCGACATCGAGGCCCGTCGCCTGGAGGAGATCCGCCGCGAGCTGGGGGCGAAGGGCAGCGGCGCCGCGACCAGCGAAGCGCAGCGGCTCGAGGACCTCCGGCACGAGCTGTCGCAGAAGGAGGCGGAGCTGAAGGCCCGCGAGGGGCAGCTCACCGAGCGGATCCAGGAGCTCGAGAAGATGAGCGGCCGGGCCGCCGAGGAGGAGGCCGACCGGATGCACCAGGAGAGCGTCACCGCCGCCCAGTCCTCGAAGGTGAAGAGCGGGGTCCGACGCCTGGACGACCTCCTCTACGGCGGCTTCGCCCCCGGCGCGCAGATCGTGCTCAACGGTCCGGCGCACACGGGGAAGGACGTGCTGGCGCGCCTCTTCTCGGTCGAGGGGCTCCGCGTGGGGATCCCGTCGATCTGGGTCGTCACCGACAAGACGCACGGCCAGGTCCGCGAGGACCTGGCGGGACTGTTCCCCGGTTTCGCCGAGGCCGAGAAGAACGGCCTGCTGCGGTACGTCGACCTGTACTCCCGCTCCGTCGGCTCGACCGGCTCCGCCCCCGGCGTGCGATTCCTCTCGTCGACCGACAAGGCGGTCCTGGAGCAGCTGGCGCAGTCGGTGAACGTCTACGCCGAGGAGCTCAAGGAGAAGTTCCCGAGCTACCGCCTGATCTTCGAGTCGGTGTCGACGATCACCGCCTACCTCGACACCGCCGCGGTGTTCCGCTTCCTCCAGCCGTTCGTCGGCCGCCGGAAGCTCGAGAAGGCGGTCTCCTACTACGTGCTCGACAGCGGCATGCACTCGGAGTCGGACATGGAGACGTTGGAGCACATGGTCGACGGTTCGCTCAACCTGAAGGTCGAGCAGATGAAGACGTTCCTCTCGGTCCGCGGCGTCGGGGAGGCGCAGGCGCGCGGCTGGGTCGGCTACACGTTCACGAAGCGGTCGTTCAACCTCGGCTCGTTCAGCCTCGAGCACATCCGGTAGGGCGTCGGCGGGGGCCGCCCGCGGTACCAACCCATAAGTAGGAGCCGTGGGGTCCCACCCCCGCTAGGCTAGACCGGGGGGTTGGGCGTCCCCTTACACACCGAAACCGTCCTTAGCGGGGGTGACAGGCAGGAGCGACGTCCGGTCGGGTTGCGCGTCTCGCGAGGCCTCGTAGACGCTCTGTTCCGCCGGGCCGCGGGTCCCGCGACGAGCGCCCGGAGGGGCGCCCTAGCGGGTATCCATCACGGGCACCGGGTCAGGTCCTGACGGGAGCAGCCTTACCGTGACCCGTCGACGCTGGCGGGGCGACGGGGCCGAGAGGTCCGCGGGGGTTCCGTGCGATCCAACCGGGCGGCAATCCTGCCGGCCTAGCACGCGCCGGCGCCCCCCCGGCGCCGGCCGCATGGGTTAAGGCGGGGTCCGTCGCATAGACATCGTCCGTTCCATGCGCAGCTACGTCGACCTCTACTTTGCGCCGGGGGACGTCACGAGCACCGAGATCGCCGACCGGATCCGCCGGGCCACCGGCCTCGAGTTCGTGCTCGGGCCGCACGACCTGC
>Ga0335073_10005271_pt1 | contig 18146 bp, 14 predicted proteins | sample Lox_Sample_22_FD_207093 | JGI IMG/M metagenome (GOLD analysis project Ga0335073, IMG submission 207093) | Soil microbial communities from Loxahatchee National Wildlife Refuge, Florida, United States - Lox_Sample_2.2 | ecosystem: Environmental > Terrestrial > Soil > Wetlands | place: USA... | reverse complement strand
CAGGTTAAATAAATGCGAGCATTTAAGCACCTGCTCATACGCGGGAATCACCGGGAATCGCTTCTTGCACTCCGATTTTTCGTCATACAAACTCAAAAGCCGCTTGCATTCGGCTTCATATTCATCAAATAACAGACGCAGACGATCGATCTGCGCCATTTCGAAGTTATAAACGGACGATTGCAATTCATCGGCGAAGCGAACCTGAGCGTACTTCACGCCCGGCGCCCATTCGATGTCATAGACGCTGTCGACGCCTTGCAAAAACGCGCTGATTCGTTCCAGGCCATAAGTCAATTCGGCGGGAACTAAATCCAGATCGAAGCCGCCGCACTGCTGAAAATAAGTGAACTGCGAAATTTCGAGACCGTCCAGCATCACCTGCCAGCCAATGCCCCACGCGCCCAGCGTTGGCGCTTCCCAGTTGTCTTCCTCGAATTTAATATCGTGCTTTTTTAAATCAATTCCGATGGCTTCGATGCTTCCCAGATATTGATCGATCACGTCTTCGGGCGAAGGTTTTAAAATTACCTGCAACTGCTGGTGCTTGTACAAACGATTTGGATTTTCACCATAGCGGCCGTCGGCGGGGCGGCGGCTGGGTTGCACGTACGCCACCCGGTACGGCTGCGGACCCAGCACGCGCAGAAACGTTTCCGGACACATGGTGCCGGCGCCGACTTCCAGGTCGTACGGTTCCTGAATAATGGCGCCGCGCTCGGCCCAGTAGCGCTTTAATTTGAAGACGGTTTCCTGAAAACAGTCCAATTTATAAAGCCTCCAGCATTTCTTACAATGCTTCCAGCAGGGGAACGGTGAGGAACTTCCGTTCGACGTGCTGCTCCATGGTGCGAATCAATTTTCTGCGCAGATCGCTGGCCGTAGTTTTGGACCACGCGCGCGGCGTGAGCGAACCGATCGGGCGTTCCAGCATTTCATTGGCGATCGCGGCCGATTCCTCCTGGACGCGCATCTCCGGCAAAATTCCGGTCAGGCGAACGGCCCACAAGCTGAAATAAAGGATCGCGGCCCACATATCGCCGCCGGAGCGCAAATACGCCATCACCGCGATCAGCAGGCGGAAAAATTTTTCGTTCGGCTCGTGCGCGGGCAGCAGATGCTCGGCCGCTTCGGTGAAAAAATCGAGCGCGATCCCGCGCGCGTAATCCGCGCCGAGATCGAATTGCGATTCGATCAATTCGCACGAATTCAGGCTCGCCAACTCTGCGTTCTCCTTTTGAAAATACGCCATCCGTACATGGGACAGCCGTTCCAACCCCGCGCCGAAAAGACTCTTCGGCCGGCGCGCGCGCCGCGCCACGCCGCGCAATTTTCCTTCATCGCGCGTGAAAAAACTCACGATCAGATCCGCTTCCCGAAAGGGGTAAGTGCGCAGGACAAACGTCTCGCTCACCCTCGCGGGCATAGCCTGTTGAGAACAAGCCTGTTGAGAACAAGCATGTTGAGAACAAGCATGTTGGGAACAAGCCTGTTGGGAACAAGACAGGGCGCAAAATAATAGCCTATCACGCGCGGGCTCATCTTTCGGCTTTCTTGCCGATGCCCAGTTTTTCGAGATCGGCGCGCAGCAACGCTTCGTCGCGCTCGCCTACTTCATAGGATGCGATTTTTCCATCGCGATCGATCAGCACCATGGTCGGGAAGGCGTTGACGGACAATTTCGCCACCAGCTCGGCGGAATCGTCCATGGGAACGATCGGGTAACTGAGGGGCGTGCGGCCCAGAAATTTTCGCACCGCCGACGGATCTTCGCCAACGTTGATGCCCACCACGACGAAGCCGGCGCCGGCGAACTGGCGATGCAGCTTTTCAAGCTGCGGCAGCTCGCGCTGGCAGGGCACGCACCAGCTCGCCCAGAAATTGAGTAGCACCACCTTGCCCTTCAGATCCGCCATGGCGACTTCGGCGCCGTCGAGCGTGGCGCCATGAAAATCGGGCGCGGCCTTGCCGATCACGTCCGGTTTCACGATCCCCGGCAGCGTCCAATCGGCGGTTTCGCGCGCGTTGGCGGGGGGCGTGAAGGCAAATAGCGAATCGGGCAACGAAACATTCAGGCGCAGTAATGTGGTTACCGTCGATTGCGTCATGCGCACCGGTTCGGCGACGCCGGGCAGCTGGAGGGTCGCTTCGAAGGTATTTTGCAGGCTCAGCGAATCGCTTTTGCGGATCCAGGCAACTTGTTTGCCTCGTTCGATCACGATGGCCGGATCGGCCAGCGTGATGTTATCGAAAATCGTTTCGACCACCCAGCACGGCATTTTTTCGCCGCCGACGGTCAACGTATCTTCGCCGGTGATTCTCACCGATTGGATCGATTTGCCGACGTCGGGCAGATCTTTCGGCAGGATTCCGGCGTTGCCGACGGCGGCTTCGGGCGAAGCCGAGGCGGTTCGCTTGATGTATTCTTTTGCGGCGGAAAGATAATACCAGGTGTGTTCGCCGTCGCTGACGATGTTTACGGTTCCGGCCTGGCTGTGCGATTCGATGCGCATGTGATCGGGACGGCGCACCGATACCGAGGAGGGCATTTCCAGGTTGGTATGAATCACGCCGCCGTGCATTTCAATTTTGACCACGGATTCGAGCTGGTAGCTGTCGTAGCGCTTGATGGCCTGCGCGGCCTGGCGAACCAGCTCGCGTGGATCGGGCTGGGGCATCATCGCGGACAGGATCGCGGGCGCCAGCAGGAGCGCGAGCCGGTACATACTTCTATGTTAACTGCGCGAGTACGCTGTGGAGCTTAGGTAGTGCGTGAAATCTGCGTTGATTGCGAAGGATGGGTAGCCCCCGCCATGACTGGCGGGGCTGCAGGTGCGCGTAGCTTAAGCTCCGGTAGTGCGTGAGATCTGCGTTGATTCGCGATGAGCCCCCGCCATGACTGGCGGGGCTGTAACGTGCCCGGCATGATCGCGAATGCCCCGCGGTCACGGCGTACGGCGGACGATGGCCAGGTGGCCGTCACGAACGTCAATCGAATCGGGTTGCGGATCGGCGGCGCACTCGGGCAGCGGATGGCCGGCGTAATAATTCAAACCGTAAACCCATTCGCGGCGCACGCCGGGCGCGATGCAGGCGCCAGCGATTTCGGCGCGATGGCCGCGCCAGAACGCGCGCACGGAAACTTCACGATCGAGCGCGGGCAGCGTCGCGCCTTTGAAATAGGCGATGCCGAAAAGGACGGTCATGCCGGCGGCGATCATGGCCAGGCTCGGCCGCTCGGTCCAGGAGAGCCACCAGACGATGAACGCCGGCGCGAGAAAGAACAGGGCAGGGAATCCGGCGAGGGTGGTGTGCTTGAATCCGTTGAGCAGCGCCTGCGGCAGCGCGGCGGAAATGATCGGCAGCGCGAGCAGCAGAAGCGTGCTCGCGGCCAGCCACCATTTGGCCGAGGCGCCGGCTTTTTCGAGGGCCGCGGCCAGAAGGATGGCCAGCGGGGGCAGGAGCGGCAAAACATATCCGGGTAATTTGTTTTTTGCGGCCGAGAAAAATAGCAGCGCGTAGAGCAGCCACAGCGCGAAAAATCGCAGGCGGGCATCGTCCCACATTTTTCTGCGGACCAGCAGCGCGACGGCCGGCGTCCACGGGAACAATGCGGCGAGCAGGACGGGAACATAAAACCAGAACGGCTGAACGTGCTGCAATTCGGGTGAATAAAAGCGCAGCACCTGCTGTTTCCAGAAATAATCCCGCCAGAACGCGGAGCCGTTGCGCGCCCACGCCAGCAGATGCCACGGCGCGGCGGCGGCGATGCATCCGGCGAGAATCGCCAGCCGTTTTCCGCGAGCGATCAGAAACGCGGGAACGAACAGGACGACCGGCACGAAGGCTTTGGCCAGAACGGCGAGTCCCAGCAGGATTCCGGCCACCAGGCCGTGCGCGCGCCGGCCGGGCAGCATTTCACCGAATAAAGCCAGCAGCATGGCGGCGGTGAACAGCGCGGCCATGGGCAGATCGGTGACGGCGACGTAGCTGTAGGCGAGCCAGCCGGCGGAGGTCGCCAGCAGGATGGTGGAGGCGATGGCGGTGCGCGAGGAAAATTCGCGCAGGATCAGGTTGAAGAAAAAAACCAGAAACGCGACGCTCAGCAGCGCCACCGGAAGCCGCGCGGCCCACTCTTCGGGCAGTCGCGCCATGCGGCCGAGGGCGATCATCCAGTACAACAGCGGGGGTTTTTCAAACCACGGCTGGCCGTCGAGCACGGGCGTGACGAAATCGTGCGTGCGGGCCATTTCCCGGCCGATCGAGGCGTAGCGCGGCTCGTCCGGCGCGAGATAGCCGGCGCTACCGAGGTCCAGCAGGTACAAAAGCAGCAGCGGAAAGATCAGCCAGAAGCGAGACAAGAACCAGTATAAATGTGGTCGCGCTTCGTTCGAGGCGCTGAGGTTTCAGTCGAACTCGTTCGCGGCTTTGGCTTGCTCGGAGCCGACGCGGCCGGCTTCGATCGGCGCGGCGAAATAATTTTCGCCTTTCATCGGACACCCGGCGAGACGGCGCAGCATGGCCAGTTGGCCGACGTGCGTCAACGCGTCCGCGACCGGGCCTTGGAATAGTTTTTCGAGCGGCGCGTGGATCGGTTCTTCGGAGGCGAGATACGCATCGAAGGCGGCGAGCGTCGCGAAGACGCGCTGCTTCTGCCCGTCCCAGGCGAGCGCCTGCGAATCACGCCAGCTCTGGTCGCCTTGGGCCATGCGCGAGGCCCACTCGAACAGATCGCCGATATGGGCCAGAATCTGCGCCGGTGTTTTTCCGGCGCCCGCGAAATCGGCAAATTCGGGCGGCGCGTCGCGGATGGTTTTGCCGCCGCGATAGGCGACCGTGGCGACGGTATGGCGAAGCAAATCGCGATCAGACATTTCCCCAGTCTACTGCTTCAGGTTCGCGGCGGCGATCTGCGCGATATCGAGCAGTTTCGGCGGAGTGTCGGACACGGCGGCGAGCGCGTCACGGAACATCGTATTGCAGAAAGGGCACGCCGCGGCGACCACATTTGCGCCCGTGGCGGCCAATTCCTTCGCGCGGGCGTGGCTGACGCGATCGCCCTTTTCTTCCCCGAGAAACGCGAGTCCGCCGCCGGCGCCGCAGCAGAAGCTCCGCTCGCGCGACCGCGCGGGATCCACTACTTCACCCCCCAGCGCGGCCACGGCGCGCGGTTCTTCGAAGACGCCGCGGTAACGGCCGAGATAGCAGGGGTCGTGAAAGACGATTTTCTCCGTCCCGTTTCGCGGGAGTTTATCGATGTGGCGGGCCAGGAATTCGCTGTGATGCTCGATCGGCGGGGCCGCGCCGAATTCCTTCCAGTCGGTCGAAATGGTGCGGACGCAGTGCGGGCAGATGGAAACAATTTTCGCCACTTTTGATTGATTCAAAGTTTCCAGATTCTGTTCGGCGAGCTGCTGGAACACCAGATCGTTGCCCAGACGGCGCGCCGGATCGCCGGTGCAGCGCTCTTTTTTGAGCACGCCGAAGGTGGCGCCCAGGTGCTTCATCACCCGCGCGAAGGACGCGATAATTTCGCGGCCGCGCGGGTCGTAGGCGCCCATGCAGCCGAGCCACAGACAGTATTCCTGGCTGCCGTCGAAGATCGGGATTTGTTCTTTTTGAATGAATTTATCGCGCTCGCTGGAGCTGAAGCCGAGCGCGTTGCCGTTGCGCTCGAGCGCCAGGAAAAGTTTGGTTCCATGCTCGTCTTCCCATTTGCCGGTGTTGACGGCGCCGCGGCGCAGGCCGATGATGATGGGCAGATGCTCGATTCCCACCGGGCATTGATACTCGCAGGATCCGCAGGTGGTGCACTGGAAGGCCGCTTCCTGCGAAACAAAACTTCCAAGAATTGGTTTTTCCGATTGCGGGCCTTCCGCGTTCAGATAATCGCGAACGCCCAGCGCGATTCGCTTCGGGTTTAAAATTTTGTGCGTGTTGAAGGCCGGACAATGCTCGGTGCAGCGCCCGCATTCGACGCAGGAGTACACCTGAAGCGCCACCAGTCTGGTGATGTCCTTGCCGGTGTCGAGTCCGAAATCTTCATCGCCCACCAGCGGCGGGATGTCGCTGAATCCGCCGCGCGAAAGAAAGACGGTGGCCGGGCTGAGCACCAGATGAAGATGCTTGGTGTGCGGAATCAGCGGCAAAAACGCCAGCAGCGTCAGCGTGTGCGCCCACCACAGCGGCTTTTCTTCGTTCGGAAAAAACGGCACCAGAATGAAAGTCACCATCAGCAGGAAAATCAGCAGGGCGATGACGCCGGATTCGATGGAAAGCTCGCCCAGCCACTGCGGCCGGACGAAGAAGCGGCGGACGAATAAACCGAAAATCCCGATGGCCACCAGCACTCCGAACGCCGCGGCGAATTTCTTGTACGCTTCGCCGAACACGTTATCGAGAATCGGGAAGCCGAGGCCGGTAAGGAAGTGATTGACGGTGATGAGCGCGAACACGCAAAATCCCCAGAAAACCAAAGCGTGCGCGAGGCCGGGCAGGGGACGCTCCCGGATCACTTTGGCCTGGCACATCACTTCCCACAGGAAATCGCGGATGCGTTTGCCCAGGGGATGAATCGAAAAATCCGGATCGGGCCTGGCGGCGCGAATGCGGGCGGCCACTTTTCCGAATCGCGCCCAGAAGCCGTAAACGGCGGCAGCCAGCGCGAGGATGAAGATGATTTTCTCTACCGGCGAGAAGGTCATGTAAGCGAATACTCTAGCACGAGAATTTTGGGCGTCGAATCGGCGGCTGCGGCTAAAATGAAAGGATGCGACATTTAGTTTCGGGGGCGGCCGGATTCATCGGCTCGCACTTGTGCGATCGCCTGCTTTCCGAGGGTCACAGCGTGGTGGCGCTGGATAATCTGATCACCGGAGCCACGCGCAACATCGCGCATCTGTGCGGCTGTTCGCAATTCAAGTTTATCGAATGCGACGTGACGCGGCCCATCGAAATCGAAGGCGTGTTCGATCAGGTGTGGCACCTGGCGTCGCTGGCGAGCCCGAAGGATTATCTGGAGCATCCTATCGAAACGCTGGAGGTGGGTTCCGCGGGCACGCGCAACATGCTGGAGGTCGCGCGGCGCGACGGCGCGCGATTTTTGCTGACCTCGACGTCGGAATGCTACGGCGATCCGCTGGTGCATCCGCAGGAGGAGACGTATTGGGGTCACGTGAATCCGGTGGGTGTGCGCTCGTGTTACGACGAAAGCAAACGCTACGCCGAGGCGCTGACCATGGCGCACCATCGCGTGCATGGATTGCGGACGAATATCGCGCGGATTTTTAATACCTATGGTCCGAGGATGGCGCTGAACGACGGGCGCGTGGTGCCGGCGTTTCTGGATCAGGCCCTGCGCGGGTTGCCGCTGACCGTGTTTGGCGACGGCAGCCAGACGCGAAGTTTTTGTTACGTCGCCGACCTGGTGGATGGTCTGGTGCGGCTGAGCGTTTCCGACGAAAGATTCCCGGTGAACCTGGGCAATCCGGCGGAACTGACCATTCTCGAATTCGCGCAGCGGATTCAGCGGCTGATGGGATGGAATTTGGAGATGGTTTTCGAGCCGCTGCCGGAAGACGATCCGCGCAAGCGCCGGCCGGATATTTCGAAAGCCAAGCGACTGCTCGGGTGGGAGCCGAAAGTTTCGCTCGAAGACGGGCTGAGAGAAACGGTCGCGTATTTCCGGGAATTGGCGCCGGCGGGGTGAACGATGAAGCGCGCTGTCGCGTTTTCGTCGCCTTACCCGGAAGATCGCTTGCTGTCGGTGCGTCTCCCTCCTGGTATGAGCAGCCCTGAAAATTCTATCGTGCCGGTGCGCTGAAATCGGCGCTGCTGGTGCCCAGGCGCGACGAACCGCCGTCGATTACCAGCGTTTCGCCGGTGGTGCCCAGCGCCCGCGCGGCGAAAAATAAAGCTGCTTGCGCGACATCGTCCACCGTTGCCAGCCGGCGCAGCGGCGTGATTTTTTCCGCTTTGTCGAAGGCCGCTTCGGGCCAATCGGCGAAACGCGTCCGCACCAGCCCCGGCGCGACCGCGTTCACCCGCACCGCGGGCGCGAAAATCCGCGCCAGAGATTTGGTCATGGTGAGAATCGCGCCTTTCGATGCCGCGTAGGCGATGGAGCTTCCCTGGCCGGTGAGTCCGGTGACGGAAGCGATGTTGACGATCGCGGCGCCTTGCTGTTGCTTCAACAGCGGCGCGGCGGCGCGCACGCAATAGAAGGCGCCGCGCAGGTTGGTGTTGAAGACGCGATCCCAAATCTGGTCGGTCAGCTCGTCGAGTTGGTGATGCGGAACGCGCTGGCTCCAGCCGGCGTTGTTGATCAGGTAATCGAGCCGGCCGAAGTGCGCCTCGGCCGCGTGCATTAGGGCTTGCGCCTGCGCCGGATCGCTGACGTCGGCGCGCACCGCGATCGCCGTGCCGCCGCGTGCGCGAATCGCGTTGACGGTGTCTTCAGCGTCGTTTGCGGAACGGTGGTAATTGACGACGACGCGCGCGCCCCCGGACGCGAAAAGTTCGCAAATGGCGCGGCCGATTCCGGTGCCTCCGCCCGTGACCACCGCGACACGAGGTTCCAGAAACGTTTCGGACACAGGGGTCATCTGTTGTGATGTTAATACGAACGGTGCTCCGGCTTGTGTATCATCGATTCTTGGAGGATATGGATGACCTGGAAGATTCTCGCCCTGTTTTCGGCCGGCGCGATGCTGGTCTGCGCCGAATCGGACGCGGCCAAACGCCTGGATGCGGCCGCGCAAGCCTTTAGAGAAGTGATGGACACGCCCGATAAAACCATCCCGCAGGATCTGCTCAACAAAGCGCATTGTGTGGTGGTGATCCCCGGCTTGAAGACGGGAGCGTTCATTGTCGGCGGAAAATACGGCAAAGGATTCGTCGCCTGCCGTAAGGCTGGCGGCGTCGGCTGGACCGGGCCGGCGGCCGTACGCGTGGAAGGGGGCAGTTTCGGTTTCCAGATCGGCGGAACGGAAACCGATCTGTTCATGCTGGTGATGAACGATGGAGGAATGAAACGGTTACTCACCAGCAAGTTCACCTTGGGCGGCGACGCGTCCGCCGCGGCCGGACCGGTGGGCCGCGAAACGCAGGCCCAGACCGACGCGATGATGACCGCGGAGATTCTGACGTGGTCGCGCGCCAAGGGCTTGTTCGCGGGCATTTCGCTGCAAGGCGCGACGCTGCGGACCGACGAGGATTGGGACAAGGAACTGTACGGCCGGCCGATCACCAACAGAGAAATTCTCCGCGGCGGGATCGCTGCGCCACCTGCGGCGGCGCGTTTTGAGGCCGAACTGAACAAGTATTCGAGCCGGAAATAGCCGCCGATCGTGACGACGCTATGAGCTTGCTGACCATGCCGGCCTCCGCCGCCTCCTGCGGTCGTGTTTCCGTGTGCGTCGCCTGCTGGCGCGCGCGGCTCGGTGTGCCGGTCCGCGTTGTGGCGCGTGAAAACAATGCCTGACGATATCTCCGCGCGGATGCGCGAGGATTGGAACGCGCGCGCTCGTGAGGACGCCGGTTATTACGTCGCCTTCGGGCGCCGCGATTCCGACGAAGCCGAATTTTTCGCCACCGCGACCGAGGTGATCAACGGCCTCGAATGGGAGCTGAAGCGCGTTCCGCTGAAAGAGCGAGGATCCCCGCAGTTACAGTCAGGGCGAGCGCTCGAAATCGGCTGCGGCCCGGGGCGGCTGATGCGGCCCATGAGCCGGCATTTTCTGGAAATTCACGGCGTCGACGTTTCCGACGAGATGATCGCGCTGGCGCGGCAGAAACTGCGCGATATCCCGAACGCGTTTCCCCACGCCACCGACGGATCGAGGCTCGATCTGTTTGAAACGGAGTTTTTCGATTTTGTTTATTCCTACGCCGTGTTCCAGCACATTCCCTCGCGCGAGGTGGTCTTCGAGTACCTGCGCGAAACGCATCGCGTGATGAAGACCGGCGGGCTGGCCAGGTTTCAGTTCAATGGGCTGCGGCTGGGCGATTCGTCGTTTGACACCTGGGCCGGCGCGCGGTTTTCCTCGGCGGAACTGCTGGAATTCGCGGCGATGCACGATTTTCAGGTGCTGGCGCTCGAAGGCGCGGGCACCCAATACATGTGGACCACCTGGCGCAAAAGACCGCCGGGCTGGATGGCGGCGCAGCGGAATCGCCCGGTGGACGCCGCGGTGACCATCCGGCGAATTACCAACGCCAACAGCTCCGAACCGGTGGCGCCGTCGCGCGGGCGCTTCGCGTCCATCTCGATCTGGGTGGAAAATCTGCCCGACGATGCCGGTCTGCATGATTTACAGGTGAGGGTGGGAAGCTCGTTCGGCGCGGTCTGCTATATCGGGCCGCCGGACCGCGCGGGATTGCAGCAGATCAACGTGATTCTCCCGGAACTGGAAGAGACGGGCTTGCTGCCGGTGGCAATTTTGTGGCTGGGTCAGCGCATTTCCCCGGCTACCACGCTGCGCGTGATTCCTCCCGGGCCCTCGGTGCCGCGCATCCGCATGATCACCGACGGGGTGAACCTGGTAGCCGACCATCGCATCGAAACGCGGAACATAAAAATGGTGCTCGAAGAGATTCAGCGGCCGGAGGAGATCGATATTCTGATTGACGGTCTTCCCGTCACCGATCTTGAATATTTCTGCACCGATCCGCGTCCGCAGCGGTTCGAGGTGAATTGCCGTCTACCGGAAGCGATCGCGCCGGGTACGCGGCATCTGGAATTGCTGGTAGGGCACAGGAAGCTGCCGCCGGTCCCGATTGAAGTGACGGCCTGAGCTTTGCTCTTTCAACAAACCCCGCCATCACTGGCAGGGCTTTCCGTCGCGAATCCTGGTAAACTTGTAGTGGGTTTCGCAAACCCATGTACAGTATGTGGATAAAGTTCTTGACGAACCACCATATATTGGGGCATCATTGCCGACAGCGACTTTTTAATTTTTGCTTGACAAAAAGTCCGACCGATAGATATTTCTAGCAGATAAGGACCTCTCAATGGGCCAACATGGTGCAGGCATTGCAATGAAATTAAAGGATTTACATCGCCAAGTGCCGGTCGCTGAGCGAGTCGGCGTGGATTTTCCGCGGTATTTCACCGCGCGGCTGGAAGCCGGCAATACACCGTACGACGAGGTGAAGTGGGACCTGCGCACGGCCTCGATTGGGAACGATAAAGGCGCGGTCATCTTCGAACAAGGCAACGTCGAGGTGCCGGCGGACTGGTCGCAGACCGCAACTAATATTGTTGTCAGCAAATATTTTTACGGCAAAATCGGTTCGCCCGGCCGCGAAACCAGCGTGCGCCAACTGGTGCATCGGGTGGTCGATACCATCGCCGGGTGGGGCGCGGAGCAGCGCTATTTCCGGACGCCCGACGACGCCGCAAATTTCCGCGATGAGCTGGCGCACCTGATGCTCACGCAAAAGGCGTGCTTCAATTCGCCGGTGTGGTTCAACGTCGGCGTCAAAGAAGCGCGCGGCTACGGCTGGTATTTTGATGAAACGTCGGCGGCGATCAAGCGGCTCCAACCTGGCGAAACGCGTCCGCAATGCTCGGCGTGTTTTATCAATTCGGTCGGCGATACGCTCGAATCGATTCTCGATCTGGCCAAGACGGAAGGAATGCTGTTCAAGTGGGGATCGGGGACGGGCACCAATCTTTCGACGCTGCGCGAAGAAGAGGGCTTGCTTTCGGGCGGCGGGCGCGCTTCGGGTCCACTGAGCTTCATGAAGGGATTTGATGCCTTCGCGGGGGTGATCAAGAGCGGGGGAAAAACGCGGCGCGCGGCGAAAATGGTGATCCTCAACGCCGACCACCCCGACATCGGGAAATTCATCTGGTGCAAGGCCAAGGAAGAAAAAAAGGCGCACACGCTGATCGACGCCGGTTACGATTCTTCGCTGGACGGCGAAGCGTACAGCTCGATTTTCTTCCAGAACGCGAACAACAGCGTTCGCGCGACCGACGATTTCATGGAAGCCGTGATTCGCGACGACGAATGGTGGACCACCACGCGTCTGACGGGCGAAAAAAGGGACCGTTATATGGCGCGCGAGCTGATGCGCCAGATCGCCGAGGCCACCCATCAGTGCGGCGATCCGGGCATGCAGTTCGATACCACCATCAATCGCTGGCACACCTCGAAAAATACCGCGCGAATTAATGCGTCGAATCCCTGCTCGGAATATATGTTTCTGGATGATTCGGCGTGCAATTTAGCGTCGCTCAATTTGATAAAATTCGTCGGTCCGACGGGTGAGTTTGACGTGGAAGCGTACCGGCACGCCGTCGACACGGTGACTCTGGCGCAGGAAATTATTGTCGATAATGCGGCCTATCCGACGGAAAAAATCGCCAAAAATTCGCACGATTTCCGGCCATTGGGGCTCGGTTACGCGAATCTGGGCGCGCTCCTGATGTCGATGGGTATTCCTTATGACAGCGATCAGGGCCGCGATTGGGCCGCGGCGCTGACGGCGATCATGTGCGGGCAGGCGTATTTAACCAGCGCGCGCATCGCCGACAACGCCACCGGTCCGTGCCCCGGCTACGCGATCAACGAAGAACCGTTCCTCGACGTGATCCGCATGCATCGCGATTCCACTTCTCGAATCGACAACAGACGAGTGCCGGAGGCGCTCTATCAAAACGCCCGCCGATGCTGGGAAGAAGCCTACGAACTGGGCCGGCGCGCGGGCTTCCGCAATGCGCAGACCACGGTGATTGCGCCGACCGGGACCATCGGCTTCATGATGGATTGCGATACCACCGGAATCGAGCCGGATCTGGCGCTGGTGAAGTATAAAAAGCTGGTCGGTGGCGGGGTGATCAAGATTGTGAACCAGACCGTTCCGGCCGCGTTGGCGAAACTCGGCTACACGCCGGACCAAGTCAACAAAATCGTCGATCACATCGATTCGACGGGAACCATTGAAGGCGCGCCGTATCTGAAGGACGAACATCTGGCGGTATTCGATTGCAGTTTCCGTCCGCAGAACGGCACGCGGTCGATTCACTACATGGGCCACGTGCGGATGATGGCCGCGGTGCAGCCGTTTATTTCCGGCGCGATTTCGAAGACCATCAACATGCCCGAGGAATCGACGGTGGAAGACGTCATGAACGCCTATCTCGAGAGCTGGAAGCTGGGGTTGAAGGCGGTCGCGATTTATCGGGATAATTCAAAACGCGTGCAGCCGCTTTCGAGTGGGACGGCCAAGGGTGCAAAAGAAAGCGCTGCCAAGGAAGCGCCCGCACCGGTGGTGAAAGTGGAAGAAAAAATCGTTTATCGGCCGATTCGCAGAAAGCTGCCGGATGAGCGGCAGTCGATCACCCACAAATTTTCGATCGGCGGGCATGAAGGCTATATCACCGTGGGCCTGTACGAGGACGGCACGCCGGGCGAATTGTTCATCACCATGGCCAAAGAAGGCTCGACCATTTCGGGCCTGATGGATTCGTTCGCGACGGCGATCAGCTACGCACTGCAATATGGCGTGCCGCTGAAATTTTTCGTGGACAAATTCAGCCACGTGCGTTTCGAGCCGAGCGGGTGGACGGGCAATCCGACGGTGCCGTACGCCAAGTCGATCATGGATTATATTTTCCGCTGGCTGGGCGCGAAGTTTCTGGGTCCGGAGTACGCCGTCGGCGAAGCGGGCGATACGCCGAAGTTGCAGGTGACCGAGCCGAGTCCGCAACAGGCGCTGCCATTCCCGCCGATAGCCGCGGACGCGCCGACGTGCTCGGAATGCGGCGGCCTGATGACGCGGAACGGGTCGTGTTATAAGTGCGAGAACTGCGGGGGGACGAGCGGGTGTAGTTAGGCGCTCCTCGGATTTTGTGGCGGGATCGAGCGGCTGCTAGCCGCGAGCAGAAAAATCCACATCAACTTGCCCTACTTGTAGTACGATACCAACAGGAGGACGTTACCTGGGCGGGGCTGAAAAACTGCACTCGATCGAAAATCGTGCAGAATCCTCGTGGCTGATGGCTGCCCAGGCCGCCGAAGCGAAACAGGCGCGCAATTTGGTTGTGCTCGACGTTCGCGGGTGCACGTCCTTTACCGATTATTTTGTGATTTGCAGCGGCGCCAATTCCCGCCAGATTCAGGCCATCGCCGATGAGGTTGAGCAAAGGTTGAAGAAACACGGCGAATATCCAACGAGCATCGAGGGTTACGAGAATGCTGAATGGGTGCTGGTCGACTATGGCGATTTCGTGGTTCACATTTTTTCAGAGAAGGCCCGCACCTATTACGACCTGGAGCGCCTCTGGCGCGACGCCAAGACGGTGAAGATTTAACCCCCTGGTGACGTTTTCGCGGGCGCAAAGACAGCGAAGTGTGATATAGTGGCTAGGGTTAAAATACTCACCTGGAGGCAACATGAAGAAACTGGTTGTTCTATTAGCTCTCGCTGCCGCGTCCGCTTTTGCTGCGGAAGTCAACGGATTCATCGCCGATTCCAACTGCGGCGCAAAGCACGCCGCCGGGACGGCCGCCGACGCGAAGTGCTCGCAGGGCTGCATCAAGAAGGGTGCCGCCGCGGTTCTGGTGACCAAAGACGGTACTGTCTACAAGATCGCCGATGATTCGCAGGCGAAGGCCAAAGCGTTCGCCGGCAAGACGGTGAGCGTCAATGGCTCGGTGGAAGGCGACACGCTGACCATCAGTTCCATCCAATAAACTCTGACACTAGCAGGCGTCTGAGCCGTTCAGACGCTTGTGGTGTGTCCGTCTTCTGATAACCGGGCGGCGCGGTTCGCGGTGGCGTCGTAGTTGTTTCACTTGAGCCGGGTGCCGGTTACCTCATAGCCGCCGCCGGGCCACGCCCATGCGCCCCTGAATGAGGCGCCGTCCTTACTGAACTCTCCCTTGTATCGGTTATCGGAGCCCTTCTTCATGAACCAGATGGTGAGCGCCCCGCCGTCAAGTTCGTACACGTAATCGAGCGTCAGACCATCGCAGAAGCTGTAGAAGCGTGTCCAGATCTCCTCGCTCGGCTCTTCACCAACGCGGTGCAGGTGTCCAACGATTTCGACGCCTTTGATTCTTCGGCCGAAAACTTTCAGATCGACGTGCTGAATCAGGAAGAATCCACCTTCGGCCCACTCGTATCGGATTTCCCCCTCGGCGCCGCCGGTCAATTTCCATGTGCCAAGAAGCGTTTCCCCCATCCGCTTAAGGGCCGCGGATGGGGCGTTAGCGTCGCGTGAATCGCCAGGTTTTTTCTCTGTGTTCATGACATTCTCCGACATTTTGGTCTTGCCCGGATTTCAGTCATCTCGGATGCGTTTCCGATCGGATTACGCACCCCCGGGAACTGAAGCATGACTCGAATCTGAAAACAAAGGGACTTGGCGAATTCGCGGTGTGAAGGCGCCCTGCTTAGAAATCAACCGCGCGCCGCGCGCTATTTCCGGATCACCGTCAACGCCACCTGCGACGGATACTCCGCCGAATGATGCACCGAATTGTGCGCGACCACTCCCTTGACCTCGTCGTAATTATTCCCGCCCGTATTCAAATTGCGATCGAATCGCGGAAAATTGCTGCTCGATACTTCAATCCGGATGCGATGGCCGGCGGCGAAATAATTACTCGTGTTCATCGGCGAGAGCGTCACTTTATAAACCTTGCCCGGCTCCATGAACACCGGCGGTTTGTCGTAGCCGTCGCGATATCGCACCCGCTGGATGGTCTCATCAAGGTTATACGCGGTGCCGTCCGGCAGCACATCGATCACCTTCACCGTGAAATCGGTGTCCTTCGCATCGGAAGAGACATACAGCGTCACTTCCATCGGGCCGCTCACTTCAATCGCCTCGCGCAACGGATCGGAGGAATATACCAGAATGTCTGAGCGCGCTTCCATTCTTCGTTGATCCCACGCGCCGCCGGTGACCGCGTTGCCGGTGCAGCACACGTTCCCGCCATAGGACGGCACCGGATTCATCGGATCATAAACGAAATGATCCGGATGGTCCGACGGCGGCGCGCCGCGGCCCAGCGTACCATCGCCATTTAAACTGTTCGCCAGGCCGCCGCTTGCCAGATACAGCGTCATCGGCTGCGCCCCTTGCGGAGGCCAGGTATCCGACGTCTGCCACTTGTTCAACCCCATCGTGTAATAACGGACGCGCGGCTGATTTTCCAGAACGTGATTGTCTTCGCCCTTCAGAAAATGATCGAACCAGGCGTAATGCAACTGGTCATAATCGAGCCGCGCGTCGCCCATATCGCGCTCGCCGACCACGGTATGCTCGGTTGCGCGGGTGTACTGGCAATGCAGCGTCGGCGCGATCACCGCGTACTGTTCTTTGCCGATTTCCGGTTTCGCGGTCTTACGCACGAAATTATATGCAGCCAGATTCGGCCCGATGGATACGTCGTACCACGACATAAACCAATACCCCGGCACGTTGATCGTTTTATCGTCATGCCACAAACCGCCGCGGTACCATGCCGGATCGTTGGGCGTGCGCTTGATCATCGCGCCGCCGGTGGGCACCTCTTCGCGATCCGCGAAAATTCCGTGCGGCCCATCGACGGCCTTAATAATGTCCTCCTCCGGCAGATGTCCGAGCGCCTTCGACCAGTCGACCGGTGGAAGCTGCTGCGCCAGATCGAATTCCTTGGACACGCGAATCAAATCCTGCTGCGAAGTTTTGGCCGGCATCATCGGCCGCACCGTGTTCTGCTCGCCGTAGAGCCAAGCGATGAACAGCATCTGCACCGCGCCGCCGCGATACCAGTTGCCCTGCTCATAATACGGTCCCACGCGGCCCACGCCGGCGCCGAATCCTTGCGGGATCATCGCCGCGAAATGCGGATTTCCCTGTCCCGCGACGCCAAGCTGCCACTCCGCCGTCGACGAACAGCCGATGGTTCCAACTTTTCCGTTCGACCACGGCAGCGCCGACATCCAGTTCAGCTCCTCATCGCCATCGCTCAGCGGCGGACCCAGAATATCGTAATTTCCTTCCGAGAAAAAATGCCCGCGCTCGTTGATTTCGACGTAGGCATAACCGCGCTTGACCGCTTCAATCTGTTGGCTCATATCCGCCGGCGCGCCCAGCTTCACGTCCCAATAATTGAAGTCGTACGGCGTCCGCACGAAAATGATCGGGACTTTTTTCGAAGTATCCTTGGGCCGGTAAATATCGGCGGCCATGCGCTTGCCGTCCGACATCGGGACCATCACCTTGCGATCGATGATGGCGATGTCCTCAAGCTGCTTCTCCAGCGCGTTGCGCCTGGCGATCAACTGCACGTTCGGCGACGGCGGCTGCGCAAATCCCGGCGCGGCCAAAAGCAGGAGCGGAGCGATCCTTCGAAATTTCATGACTATGAGGATTATACTTCTACCAATGAGACCGCTTGTGCTGTTCCTGCTGGCGAGCTGCGCTTTTGCCGCGGAAAACGTTTCCACCTTTTCGATCGTCGCCTACGACGCCGCTGCCGGCGATTGGGGCGTCGCCGTCGCTTCGCGGTATTTCGCCGTCGGAGCCGTGGTGCCGTGGGCCGAAGCAGGCGTTGGCGCCATCGCCACGCAGGCCAACGTCAACGTCGGCTATGGACCGCGCGGGCTGGAGCTGCTGAAGCAGGGCCTCACCGCGAAACAAGTGCTCGATCGTCTTTTGGCCGACGATACTTTTGAAGGAAAAGACGGGCGCCAGGTCGCGATCATCGATTCCAAAGGGAACATCGCCGCGTTTACCGGACCGAACGCGCCGCACTGGGCGGGCGACCGTCAGGGAAAAAACTGGTCGGCGCAAGGAAACATTCTGGTCGGCCCGCAGGTGGTCGACGCGATGGGCAAGGCGTTTGAAAGCAGCAACGGCGAGCTGGCGGAAAAATTGTGGGCCGCGCTCAAGGCCGGCAACGATGCCGGAGGCGACGCGCGCGGCAAACAATCCGCCTCGATGCTGGTGGTGCGCAAAGGCGGCGGCCGCAATATTAATAATGACCGTTATATTTACATCAACGTCGACGACGCGCCTGATCCGTTTCCCGAGCTGCGCCGTCTTTTAAACATCAATCTCGGACTTTTGTACCAGGAAAAAATCGGAAAAATGCTCAGCGCGAACCATCCCCGCGAGGCGCGTGACGCGGCCATGAAGGTCGAAC
>Ga0335073_10005270_pt1 | contig 18147 bp, 22 predicted proteins | sample Lox_Sample_22_FD_207093 | JGI IMG/M metagenome (GOLD analysis project Ga0335073, IMG submission 207093) | Soil microbial communities from Loxahatchee National Wildlife Refuge, Florida, United States - Lox_Sample_2.2 | ecosystem: Environmental > Terrestrial > Soil > Wetlands | place: USA... | reverse complement strand
AAGTCGCACATTCAGCGCCACATTACGTCGGCAATGTGATTCAATGAAAATCGAAATGTAGTTTTGCAGGAACCACAATCGGCTCTCCTATTTGCCGATCAAGTCAAAGCAATGAGCGGGGGTTGGCCGCCTCCTTTTTCGCTTGTTGGGTCGCCTGAGTGGAATAATTCCATGAGGTTGGTGGCGACAAGGGGTCAGATACAGCAGGTTACGCAACTCATCGATCAGCATTCGGACTTGCACCGACCGTGGAAAATGCCGTATCCCCCATTTCATTCGATCTTGAAAGTATAGCAACTATAGATGTCGTGTAACTCTAGATAAGCTCCATGTTCGTCATGCCCAACCGTCTATATAATACTCCTTCCCTGCCCTGCATCGATTCTTTCGCACCCCCCGACCCAAATCTCACAAAAATTCCCCCCAGCCCTCAATTACTTTTAAGTCGCCATGGCCAACAACGGGGATAGAAACTCGAGTAAAACGGCTTCTCTCCATAGCGGAGAGAAGATTTACAGGGATGACGAGCAGCCATCCCCCGTTACTGCTCCTGCCTACCGAGTTCCCAGCAATGTTATCGACCAGCAAGAACCCAGTAAACCTAAGAAGGCATTCATGACTCGCGTGGCCCACTCGTTCCGTCGCCGAGAAGATAATATCACACTGAACGCTCTCGGACAACAAGTCTTGAAAGATGACCCAGAGAAGACTCTTGGTCAAGCCCAAGCTGAAGGCGAAATACCACTCAGCCACGACACATCTCGATTGAACAGAAAGTTGAAAGGTAGACATATGCAGATGATTGCAATTGGTGGAGCTATTGGTACCGGTTTGTTCATTGGCAGCGGGTCTTCCCTTGCAACCGGTGGACCTGCCGCTCTCATTATCGGCTTCGGTATTGTTGGGGTCATGCTGTTTTGTGTCATTCATGCTCTTGGTGAACTTGCTGTTATGTTCCCAATTGCCGGTGAGATGCCTGTCAATTGATTGTCAAGCTAATTGTTAAGGTTCTTTCTCTGTTTACTCAACTCGCTTCATTGATCCTGCCTGGGGTTTCGCCATGGGTTGGAACTATGCCATGCAATGGTTGGTTGTGCTTCCTCTGGAACTGACAGCTGCTGGTATCACTGTCTCATACTGGAACTCAAGCATCAACGTTGGCGTCTTCATCACCATTTTCCTCGTCTGCATTGTTGCGATCAACTTTGCTGGTGTTCGGGGCTACGGTGAAGCCGAATTCGTCTTTTCCATAATTAAGGTCATTGCTGTCGTCGGTTTCATCATTGTTGGAATTGTCATTGACGCGGGTGGAGGACCGAATGGACAAAAGCTTGGCTCCCAAACCTGGTCCAATCCTGGAGCATTCGCAAACGGGTTCAAGGGTGTATGTTCAGTCTTCGTGACAGCCGCATTTGCATTTGCTGGCACTGAACTCGTTGGATTGGCAGCAGCCGAATGCGACAACCCCCGACTTACTCTCCCTCGAGCAACCAAACAAGTATTCTGGCGAATTACCCTGTTTTACATGGTCTCTCTCAGCATTGTTGGCTGCCTTGTTCCATATACAAATCCCCAACTTCTCAATGCAACTTCTTCGGTCGATATCAAAGCATCTCCTTTTGTCATTGCCATTGAGAACGCTGGAATCGCAGTCCTTCCTTCTATCATGAACGCTGTCATCCTCATCTCTGTCCTTTCCGTCGGTAACTCATCAACCTACGGTTCCACTCGTACCATGGCAGCTCTCGCTGAAATCGGCCAAGCTCCTGCCATCATGGGCTACATCGACAAGAAAGGTCGCCCTCTCGTCTCGCTCGCCTTCGCACTTGCTCTCGGTCTCTTAGCATACATCAATATTGCCCCAGTCGGAGACACTGTCTTCAACTGGCTTCTCGCTCTTTCCGGCCTCAGTTCGTTTTTCACATGGGGCTCAATTTGTTACGCCCACATCCGTTTCCGTAGAGCATGGCATGTTCAAGGCTATTCTATCGAAGATATTCCTTTCACAGCTGCTTTTGGAGTCATCGGTTCATGGATCGGCTTAATCCTCAATATTTTGTGCTTGATTGCTCAATTCTACGTTGCTTTGTTTCCTATCGGTGGATCTCCCAACGCAGAGTCCTTTTTCGAATCATATCTTGCTGCGCCTATTGTCCTTGTCTCCTTCTTGTTTTGGAAATTTTTCAAGAGAACTCGATTTGTCAGATCTCATGAAGTTGATCTGGTGAGTGGACGAAGAGATATGAATCTCAAGGAACTCAGAGAACAAGAACGTCAAGAGAAACTTGCTTGGAGCAAACCTTATAGGTATTATCCTTCTACAACTATTACAGGGCAATTGACTAACTATTGCACAGGGTCTATCGTTGGTTCTGTTAGATACGCATCTGGCGAGCGGTTTTGACGATATCGATGTCCAGAATAAGGAAAAGTTTTGGCGCTTCAAATTTCTTGTATTACTTGCGGGGCTTGAAGTTGTGAGATTTTCTATAGGAGAGTATTTGGAAAGACCGTTGAAAAGTGGTTTACCCAGATTGGTTGAATGTATCCATATGTATCGTTAGTCACTTTGTTAATAACAATCGTTAATTACCTTTTGGTTGCACATAATGTCTAGTAGCTTAGATGAATTATTGATTCTATGTTGTATGGTTTGTGGGGATTTGACGTCACTTCAGATCTAAGCTTCGCATAATCTGTAGATCGATGACGCGTTGATCGCTAGAGATCGCTTAGACCTTGCGATGTGCAAAATGGCTGCTTTGTGGCTTGGAGGCTAATTCGTTTAAGGTGATCTAATTAATCCCTCATTCAGTTGAGATAAGACGCTATGACATCGATGATCTGGGGAAGATGACCCGCAATGATTCTGGACAGAAGATTTGGGTGAGATGGGAGGGACAGCAATGCGAGCCCCTTTTTCATCCTGCGGCCTGATGCAGCCAAAGGCTAAATCTAATTTGGCGAGGGGCAAGTAAATTGCCGAATCGTGATCTCTGCAGTGTAGATCGTTTGAAGAAACGTGTTTGAGCCCTTTGGAACGAGAGGTCTACCGCAAGAAATAAGGTTTCGGTTCGGTCCCTATGATCCCGGCATTATGAGCAATTTATAGAAGGACAAAAGGGCCCCTGGAGGCCAAAGCGGGCCATGCTGTTGCTCCTATACCGGCTTGCCGCAACACCTCGCTGCCGTCCTTCGCCTCACAACAATCCGTCCTTTCATCACTCATTCAACTATGGGTTTAGGCGATTTCGATGATGAACTCCAGAAAATCTTGTCTCAATTGAAGAAAATCCATCTTCATCACAATGATAATTATCAACATGATGGAAAGGGCTCTTATCTCCACGCATTGCGCAAATTCGGTTTCCAACCTCCGTATGTCCACTTCATTCCCATCTGATAGTAAGAGCCGAGGGCAACGTTTTCTTGGCCGATGATTCCCGTATCATGCTTAAGAAAGGAGATGATGTGGGACAACTAGACACGAATGATGTTCAAAATGATTCGGAATATCTTTGTCCCGTCATTATCGGAGAAGGCACAAATACCGTTACGGTCAGTTTACAATTCGACACTGGAAGTTCTGATCTTTGGGGTATCGGAGCCTGGGGAAATGCGCTAATGTGAATAGTATTTTCTACCGAATTGCCTTCCACCATTTCTACTGATGGACATTCTGTGTATGATCCTACAAAGTCTCCTAGTGCAACGTTGGTTCAAGGTGCAACTTGGAATATTTCATATGGCGATGGTTCGTCGGCCACTGGAAATGTCTATACTGTATGCTTCCTTGTGACAGTTCAATCTGAGTGATATAGGATACCGTTAACTTGGGCGGCCTCATCATTAAAAACCAAACAGTCGAATGTGCACAAAATCTCTCCACTGCATTCGCCAGCGGCACTGGAGATGGTCTTCTAGGCCTTGCTTTCGATCTTCTCAACACTGTCACCGGTGCTCCAAGTCCAACTTTGACTCCAGTTCAAAGCTTGAACCAAGAAGGAGTTACACCTCCGGTATTCATCTCACCACAAACCCCATCTAATCGTAGGGCCACGAGATGTTCACATGTAAACTCACTCGCTACGATGAAGATCCCGGCTTCTACACTTTTGGTAACCTCCAAATTGTGACATCTGCTTAATCGCCTTAGGTCGTGTGGAACCGGAAGAAAATGCCCAAGATGCATTTTACGTTCCCATAATCGACGACAGCGGCTTCTGGAAAATTTATTCGTGTAGTGTTGTCATTGATGGCACTGTCATTCAACGCACTAAAAACACCGCTATCGCGGATACCGGGACTACTCTCTGTCTAGTTGACAAAGCTACCTGCCAAGCAATTTATGCTAAGATTCCCGGATCCAAGTACTTCCCTCGCCATTCCATCACCATATCAGAGAATAGTGCCTTATAATTAGATATGATGCCGATTCTGAGGGTTGGATTTTCCCTGATACCGTCGCCGAGTCGGCCCTTCCTGCTATCGAAATTGGCATTGGAGATCCTGATTCTCCTGGTGGTGAAAAACGTTTCTCGATTTACCCGCGCGATCTCATCTACTCTGCGGCATCCACAGGGTAACTATCATTTCTATCTGACTGTTAATTGTTAGGTGGATCTATGGAGGAGTCCAAGATAGGGGTTCTCAGGATTTTGATATCCTTGGAGATGTTTTCCTTAAGAATACTTATGCGGTATTAGCACCTTGGGCGCTAAGTTGATTGTAGATTTGGGAGTATAAGAATAAGAGGTTCGGGGCTGTTCAGCGTCAAGCTGGGCCTTTCCACCCGGTCGATAAGACGCCTACGACCGGAGGGTAAACGTGCAATCTCTCATATCTGAGATAGGCTGTTGCAAAGTCGCTTATAAATATGTATCTTTAGCTGCGGAAATGGAAAGTTTCAAGATCCTTATTGAACTTTTTACCCTTGATTGTCCCGTCTGACTCGAACAAAGCAATATCTACATTCTATACCTGAACCCCATATTTTGCGCGATAAGCTTCAAGTGCTTCGGCCATGTCAGTGCTCAATGTAGTCCTAGTAAACTCAATAATATCCTGTAAAGTGATAATTGCCACAACATTAATTCCCACCTCCCTCTTCAAACTCTCAATTGCACTCAACGGACTATCCAACGTCTGTTCCTGCCTATCCACTGCAATCACAATCCCAGTCAACTTTCCCCCCTCCTTCTCAATGATCCCAATTGCCTCCCTAATCGCCTTTCCAGAAGTAATCACATCATCAATAATAACGACCTTCTTGCCTTTCAACGAAGCACCAACAATATTCCCCCCCTCACCGTGGTCCTTCGCTTCCTTGCGATTAAACGAATATTCCACATCAGTCCCTAGACTAGCAAGAGCCTGACATGTCATAACGGCAAGTGGAATTCCCTTGTAGGCAGGACCAAAAAGGACGTCGAATGAGAGTGAATTGCCGGGATCTTGAATGGCTTTGGCATATGCGTTTGAGAGTTGAAGGACTAGTTTCCCGTTGTTGAAAAGACCTGCGTTGAAGAAGTATGGACTTATTCTACCGGACTTTAGAACGAAGCCGTCTTTGCGGAATTTAAGGATTTGATTGTCGAGACAGACTTGAAGGAATTGTCGTTGGTATTCTCGCATCTTGTGGAAGTGCAACGAGGTTCGAGGGGAGCGATTATCTGTTGCAGCGAAGATGTCCGCAATCAGATGTTGACCTCTTTTACGTTTATTGCGGAAGGTTTGCGGTCCGAAGGGTTAGGGCTGCCAATGAGTCACGAGTCGTCCTTCTCCAAAACATCAAGATCATTTTTTAAGCTTCTCGCTCGATTAGTCGGCTCGACAATTTTTGCATTCCTCTCTTCACATCGAAGCGCTCTTCATTCAAAATGCCAATGCTTAAAGATCCCTCCCAAAAATACAGGCCATTTCCTCCAATCAATCTCCCAAACAGACAATGGCCTTCCAAGACTTTAACAAAACATCCTCGATGGCTGGTCCGTACTCCTTTTTCCTTCCCCGGCCTCTCCGCATACTGACATTTCTGTTGTAGTCTACCTGTCTTCGGGATGGAAATCAAGCCCTTGTAGATCCCATGTCCGGAGAACAAAAATGGCGATATTTTGAGATGCTGATCGCTTGCGGATTCAAAGAAATTGAGGTCGCTTTTCCGTCCGCCTCGCAAACCGAATTCGATTTCGTCCGTCGTCTTATCGAAACTCCAGGGACCGTTCCGGACGATGTCTTTATTCAAGTCCTTACACCTTGTCGTGAAGAACTTATAAAGCGAACAGTTGACTCTGTACGAGGCGCCAAGAACGCAATTGTGCATCTGTATAACGCCACCTCACCTTGTTTCCGCCAAGTTGTGTTTAATAACACCAAAGAGGAGACGATTGAACTTGCAGTCAGATGTGCAAAGCTCGTAAGACATTTAACGAAGGATACCGATCCCGATACAAATTGGTCATTCGAGTATTCGCCAGAAACGTTTTCAGCCACCGAATTAGACTTTGCCGTTGAAATTTGTGAAGCGGTCAAAGCCGTCTGGGAACCTACTGAGGACAATCCGATCATATTTAATCTTCCCGCTACTGTCGAAATGTCTACACCGAATGTGTATGCCGATCAGATTGAGTATTTCTGCACTCACATTTCCGAGAGAGAAAAAGTTTGTATCAGTCTCCATCCTCACAACGATCGAGGATGTGCCACTGCTGCAGCCGAACTAGCTCAAATGGGTGGCGCCGATCGAGTAGAAGGTGTGCTATTTGGCAATGGCGAACGAACTGGAAATGTAGACATTGTTACTCTTGCACTCAATCTCTACTCGCAAGGAATCAGACCAGGTCTCGAATTTTCAAATCTAGCCGGAATTATGCGTCTCTACACTGAATGCACCAATCTCCCTATCCACCCACGTCATCCTTATGCCGGCGAACTCGTCTTCACAGCCTTTTCGGGATCTCATCAAGATGCTATCAAGAAAGGATTTGCAGTACAACGTGCTCGAACAGATGGCATTTGGGATATGCCTTACTTACCTATCGATCCCAAGGATATCGGCATGACATACGAAGCTGTCATTCGTGTCAACAGTCAATCTGGAAAAGGTGGCGTTTCCTGGATTATGCAAGAGAAGTTCGATTTGAATCTTCCTCGTCGTCTGCAAATTGCATTCTCTCGAATTGTGCAGACTCTCGCAGAAGTCAAAGGTCAAGAACTGACTGCTCAAGAAATCATCGATGCGTTTACAAAGGAGTATCTCTCGCCAACGGCTACCTTCCATTTCGGAAATAAGGAGTATAGTGTTAATACCGCTCCATCCGTCACCACGTTTGAAGGTGTTATTGTACATAAGGGAGTCGAGAAAGCTCTCAAGGGCACCGGGAATGGACCTGTCAGTGCACTCATTGATGCTGTGGGTCGGTATAGTGGAATTCAACTTGATGTGCGCGAATTGGTGGAACATGCTATTGGCAAGGGCAAGGATACTCGTGCGGCGGCATACATTGAAGTTACTGCAGCTGGACATGGAGAGAAAGGATTCTGGGGTGTTGGAATCGACGAGGATACCGTAATTCCCTTCCGAACTACTGATCTGATTTCTAGTCTGCCGCTAATATGAAAGCGGTTCTCTCTGCCCTGAGTAACGTGGCCAAGACGGCGGAAAAAGCAAATGGGGTGAATGGGAGTATTGTTAACGGGGCTTAAAATCCAAAAGTTTTGTGATAACTACGGTCATTATTTTGTCAAGGAATTTAAATGTTTAAGTGTTTGATCATGAATATCTTCTGAGACGTTCTACAATCCGTTCTATTCCGTTACAGTATACCGTGCTTTAACCCCCAGCCATGGCTGAATAGACCATATTCTCCATCCTCCAGATAAAGCCCAGTTCAATTTTCCATGCCGCTCGAATGCTCGAACAACTGACTCGAGGTTCCCAATGATTTCTGCCTTCTTTCTCGGTGAAATTTCTGCATTTTCATTCGATATCAACAGTGGCTGCAACAGGTTCCAAGCTTCTCGTGCCTTCTTTGCACCATGCACTTTACCACAAGCTCGAATTACGGTCAAAGCCAGACCCCAATCGATGTCCACCACGGGTAACCCATCTTTGATTCCATCTTCAATAATTGAATATAACTTGTCCAATCTCTGAGCATTCCATTCACTCCCTTCTTTGTGCCAAAGGAAGAATCCATGAAATATATGCATATAGATACTCAGGTGCTCAGGAATATCAAAGAGCTCCATATCATTAAGATAGAAAGCTATATCCTGCATATTCCCCGTGTAGTGGCAATGGTATGAAATCATATTTCTCACAGTCGCCAATTGCGGCACTACTTTTGCACCATACCAAATTTGACGAAAGCCAGAGTCAAACATCTGATCGACTCGCTGCGCAAGTTGAGGCTCCGACTTGACTAGTTCAAGATTGATTCGCCGTAGTCTCAATTCCGTTTCCTTACTATTTCGCCACCGAGAATGGTCGGATCGGTATATATAGGCTTTTCGCTGCGTAGTGGCGTGAAGCAATGAAGGCCGAACAGGAAGGGGTTGATTCTTGTAGCGTTCCAGAGCACTGTTTCGTATTTGCATGTAACCAAACTCCGCGGATGTAACGTCGTTCGTCATCAGTAATGATCGAAGCAAGGTATTCACAAAGACAATATCAACAGTCAATCCGGTCTTGGAGAATTCCTGCAAGACTTCATGTACTTTTGCACTGTCCCCTAGTTGACCCGCTTGCTTGAGACGTTCTGTCCAAATCCACAGATTCTCATACTTATTCTCTCGCAGAAGATGATCGACTGCATTGACCAAAGTCCAATTTCTGGCACGCCCAGCCATGGTAAATATGGTATTGAGAGTTTCAACGGAATACTTGTATCCCGCACGCTTTAGGCCTTCGAGAAGAGCGAGAGCGAGATCGGTTCGGAGATTAGGGTGGAAATAAGTCGAGTCGGTGATCCCTTTGAGAAGACCTACCCATTCACGTTGGAGAATATTTGTGCCGTTGGCTTGCATGTCTTCGAGTATAGTCATGTACATTTCGAAAACTGAATTTCGACGGACATCTTGGTCAGAGAGAAGGTGGAGGAGATTTTGGGCGTGACGACGAGATAGGTAACAGACTCTGGTTCCGGGAAGGTCAAGATACATTTCGCATACGTCGTTTATCGGAATAGCTTCTATAGGCACACGCCAGAATTCGGCCAGGAATTCCGTTAATTGTGTAAGTTTTTCGAAATTCTCTGGGGACAACTCTTCGGGAGGCCGTCGAGGATGGACTAATTCAAAGGGAGATTGCGACTCAATTATGTCTGCCAAAGCAGAAGAGCCATGGCGGTCGGTCTTTGGAACGGGGAAACGTGATCGATCCAAGTTTTGGTAAAGGGCCGTAAGACGATCGAGAGATGAGCCACCGAAGCGCGGTACGGATTTGAGCTTAACAGCTGGGATGAGGATCTTGGGACGGGTTTGTTTTTGAGATTCCGACGGCCCAGGATCGCGACGATTTTCTGAGCTTTCTTCCTCAGATGCGCTGGTATTTTGACTCGGAATTGTGTCGTTTGCAGCTCCTGGCGTGGACGGGGGCAGAAGGAATGGTGGAATGGATCCATCGGAATATCGTCTTATTGTTGAAGGACTATGCTTTGCAATTGAGTCGAAGTACAATCGACGTGGCCCACTTAAGCACAATCTCGAGACTGCATTCATCATTCCATTGTCATTGCTTCGGTGTACTCATTGTCTTGATCGAGTAGTCGCTTCCTTCAAAGTTCAGAGGACATTTTCAGGATTTTCACGATGTCCCGGCCAACCAAACAGACAGCCAATTGCGGACTGGCAATCTCACCTAACCCTCAAGTCCCTTACGTACGGGAGGTTTGTTGAGTGGCCAGGAGATCAACGCGAGATCAACGCCCAGGGCTTGTAAAGATGGCTCTGTTCGATTACAATGTTACTCGGCCAATTGAGCTCAGTCGATGGAAACTCGTAGCACTCCTGACCTTTGCTCTGGCCTTCACCGTTATCATTACATCTTCAATATTGCTGCTACTGCTTATGAACCCATCTCCCTTCCTTCCACTGATTTCAACAACAATGTTACCCTCTGGTACCAACGCATCATCCCCGCAAGTTGGACTTCACCAACTTGGAGCTGCGCACCGGCCAACCTGAACTTGAATGACAGTATTTCCCAATGAAACATAGCTAACCACTCAGTATTATCGACGCACAATCGAATTGCATACTCGTTGGTGGGGTATCTTGATAGCAATGGAAGCGCAGTCGATGGCATCGTATACGCTGATTATACCTTGCAGAACTGTAAGATTTGGTCAATGTCTTTGTTCATGCCTCTCCCAGGACTGCAATGGCAAAGTGACGTATTGGTCCTCTGCAGTCTCGAATACTAACATAAGCTTGTGCTCGCCTGCAACACTTCGGCAAACCAAATGGTGCTCCTTGATGCCACAAGCAGTGCAGGAGGAAATTTTGTCAATCTGCTCGCAACGTCCTCTCCACTTCCGATTTTCAGCCTCCAGACAGACCCAGCGCCAGATACTTCTGCGCCGCTTAACGCCACTTCCGCTTTTCTATTCTGGGAGACAACTCTACTGTACGTCATCAATCTCTTCAAACTAGCAGCATCTCCAAATGCCCAACAATTTTACACACCAGCCAATATATCTTCCTTTAGTTTTGGATATGGTATCGCTTAAAGTATATGAAAGCGGCTGATGGAACAGATGCCACGGGTGGTAATGGTGACATTGCTGGAGATCTCTGGACCCTCTACATTGACATCGAAGATAGCTTTGGCGTAGAACAAAATTATCCTATCTACGTCAACGTGACCGGCGGATACGACCTCCTTGCCGACCTCCCAGGGGAGGGTGCAAATAAATTTTTCAATTCTGCATGTGAGGCAATCATCGGAGCATTTCAATACGGCAGCGACGTGGCTGTTACTGAGATCGACGCCCCTACCGATCTCATCGATCTCCTCATTTGGATATTCGTCAGTCAATATTGGATCACACTCTACGATGTGGGACAAATTGTTCCTGCAGAACTTCCAGATACCGTCAACAACGTTTTTGTCAACGATACGCTTTTCCAGCATTTTTCATCTGTTCTCTTTGATAAAGTGATACCTGCGTTCCAAACTTACTTGCCTTTAAGCATCGCGAATCGTACGGCAGTTACGCCTGCTGAATTTCTAGCTTTGAACGAGACGAATCGACTACATCCTGTCGACACCACATTTTTCATCAGTTACTCGTGTACGGAGAGACAACTCAAGGGTTGGTTTGGCGTTTTCACTTCTGTCTTCGCTGCTGACTATGCCATCCTCGCGACCGCCTATGGAATTTTCATTTTCATTGCCGGTGGGATACAGAAGCATAAAGATGAAGGTGTTTCCTCTCTTGAAATTGGCTAATCACAAGGGGGTTCTGAAAAGGTCAAGGAAAAGGAAGGAGATAAAGAAGGTTTGTTGACAGCTTACCACAAGGAAACGGGAGCGGGCACCGTGCAAGAGACATCTCACGAGGAAAACATGGTGGAAATGGTCGTCATGGAGCCACAACCACAACCACAGGTAACTCATGAATCAGGATGATCTGCGAAATGTGTTCTGTTGGTTGAGCTGGCTATCTCGGCATTGTGGTTGATTGAAGAATAGTTCTTCAGCTCATATTCTCAAGTTGCATTGCTCATCATGCATTGTTTCAACAACTAGCATTGATATTCCTGGAGTATGTCTTAAGGGATACAGATATAATGTATTATTAATAATACTTGCCCAATGTTATACACATCCAATCCCTTTATGCAAAAACGTTCATACAACCCGCCCGATCCACAGAGATTATCATCGCAAAAGGGAATTCCAACAACGCCACATCAGTAATTGCATCCAAATGATTCTTGAGAAGCTTCTCTTGCTGTAAGGAAATAAAAGCCTGACGAGAGGGTTGCTGCCCAGCACGTTTCTTGGAACTACGTTCCTTTTGGTTCGAAGCAACAGACAATGACTTCTTTTCAACCGTCATCGATAGAGAAGGGGACACTTGTACAGAAGCAAACGAGGGTTTACCCTCATCAACATCAAGTCCCGATACAACACACGATAATTCCGGTTTTCCAAGATCCCAAAATCTTATTGTCCTATCCATTCCCCCTGAAACTATAAATCCTGTTCCAGACTTTTCTGAGGATCCTTCTGTACGAACATCTTTCCCCACAACAATTGCATTGAAACCTCTTTCAATACCATAATGTACTCCAGAATCTAGCCGAAGTTCTGTCTCAACTGAAAACCGTCCAAGTGGACCTTCCGGTTTATCATCATCGATGCGATACGCTTCATACGCATGCGGCACATCGCGAGCGTTATTAGTACGGTAGACTTCTCGACACTGTAATTTGTCGATATCCCATGTTGTGATTTCTCCGTGACTGGCACCACCAGCTACACATACCCATTTTCCGTGGCCACGGGTAGGATGGATTTGGAGACGCTTGATACTATTGAAAGGTGGTAATCCCCATGCTTTGAGACGAAGGAGAAAGCGTAAATCCCAAAGATCGAGGATACCTCTTGAGGTTCCGACTAAAAGCCAGATATGTTTGGATCGATCGACACAGAAACAAGTTGGTGTTCCGTGGTGAGGTGGATTCTGGAGAGCAAAGACGGTTTCCATAGTTCGTAAGTCGAGAGCAAGTATTCTAGATAAATTGGTTGCAAGCAACAACAACACCCTATGATCTAAATTCTTAGAAAAAATCTCAGGGAAGATGTACCTTGTCTGAAACTTTCCATCCACATTGCATATTCACCTTGTTCCAAAGTGGTTTTACCCACTTCTTCCAACTTTCCATAAACAGGCATCAACGGTCCTCTCCCATAATGTACTTTAACAATCCGAATATTTCCATCATCACTGGCACTCGCAAAACAATGTGTATCATCAATAAAACAAATGGATTTTACTTTTACTCCCGTTCCTTCATGACGATATGTAAGCCGTGCTCGATTGACAACTTTCTTCTCTAATCGAATTGAATCCCATACTTTGACAGTCCCATCATCTGAACATGTTATGAAGAAATTATGATCTGGAGAGACTACAACGCGATTTATTCGAGCTTGATGTTCGGTGAAATGAGCTATCATGGTCCCATCAGGCCGCCAAGCTTGTGGACGCTGACTATTCGATTTAAGGGGCTGAGGAGAGGGAGGTAATGGAACTGCTTTGAGGTAATCCGGACCGTCGATAAAGAATGATTCATCATAGTACTTTTGCAGAAGATCTAGAATGTATGGATCATTTCCGGCTGAATGTTTAGTTTTGAATAGAAGAGGAGTACTGTATGAATGGACTAATGCCGGTCGTTTCGGACTTTCAGTGCGCTGAGCGGTTTCTGGAGGAGAATTCTGTTGGTCTTTGAGAGACAGGGAATGGAGCGACGTATCGAGGATTCCTACAACATTTGTATGAGTAGTACTTGTCTCTGGCGCTGCCTTACTCCCATTAACTGAGAGTGCAGATTGCATCTACAGACAAGTTGATTTGATTATTGAAGATCAACGAAGTTCGCATCAGCATTTTAGATATTTCGGCGACTCAGTCGATTTCGATTTCGATTTCGCCGTGCAAAAATTCGCTATCACACGTGCGTCGATCCAAATTTTTGCAGAAAAATTTTGATCGAGCGAGATTTGCGAGGTACCAAGAATAGACCCAGCATCACCATTATACCACAATGGTAGCAATACAGCCCACCTCGACGTCTGCCAAGAATGTTCGCAAGGAAAGTTCAGTTGCTCGAATTGTCGGGTCTGGCAGTGCTGGAATACTCGAATTAATGTTCTTTCATCCTGTATCTCTAGCTTAACTCCGAGGTACTAATTTCAGGTCGATACAATTGCCAAACGGTTGATGAGTAACCAGAATAAGGTACGTTGAATGAAGATCCTGACTGACTGAGTACAGGTTACTTCGTTGTCTCAATTGAACTCGGTTATATTCAAGGACAAAGCTGCAGCAGGATTGGGAACAAAGTTGACTTCTTTATTTCCTGGGATTGGTTATGCTGCCGGATATAAGGTATGACAAGCCATTGATAGTACTAATTGTAAAGGTATCTCAACGAATATACAAATATGGTGGACAATTGTATGTACGAGACTTCCTGACGAAACATTACGGAAATCAATTTGACTCTCTCTTCGGAAAAGGGACCGGTAAAGCAATGCTCCATGCCACTGCAGGAAGGTATCAGTCCCCTTCGAGAGATAAGACTGATTTTCAGTTTAATTGGAATTGGAGAGATCTTCTTGTTACCCCTGGATGTACTCAAAATTAAACGTCAAACAAACCCTGAAGCTTTCCGAGGTCGGGGTTTATTCAAGATCGTCCGTGACGAGGGATTTGCTTTATATCGTGGGTGGGAATGGACCGCAGCTCGAAACGCCCCTGGAAGTTTCGCCGTATCTATCTCTCTCAGACTACCACTAATATTAGTTATTCGGAGGCAGTGCATTCACCAAAGAATATCTATTTGGCTTGAAAGATTACAACTCTGCAACATGGACACAAAATACAATTGCCTCTATGGCAGGTGCAGTAGCTTCTCTCACGGTCTCAGCACCCATGGACGTCATCAAAACCCGAATCCAAAACAAAAACTTTGAGAATCCAGAAACCGGATTCCAAATTCTGAAAAATATGGTTCGGAATGAAGGATTTACGGCTTTTTTCAAGGGGTTGACACCCAAGATTTTGACCGTTGGACCGAAACTTGTTTTCTCGTATGAGTCTCTTGAGTGAAGTGACTAATTTGTCAGATTTGCTGTTGCGCAGTCGCTGATTCCGTTTTTTGATCGTCTGCTCTCTGGGCCTGTAGCCGCATAAAAGTTTTGTGTAATTTTGTGTATGTTCTTACGGTTTTGTGGGCGTTCAGATATATTATATACTATTAGACTCCAATAATTGATCTCAGCTCCGGGGGCTCCCCTCAAAAACTCACGCTTCAACTTATGTTGAACGTCTTTAGATGCTTACTCGCACACAATATCATCATCTGGATTCAAGGAAACGGCAGGTGAAGAGCAAAGATACCTCCCAGTTTTGACCTGTTCGAAACGTATGCGTATCTGCATGCTACACCGCTCAAATTTCCAACAACAATTTCTCCCTTTCAACATTCGTCGTAAGGAATCGACTCCTAAACGCATCTCTCGAGATATATGCTCCACACAATCTCCTCTCCCCCGTAAACGAACTTCGTCCATGCAACACCCTCCAATTATCAAAAACTACCATCAACAAGGTTACAAGGGAAATAAATTACTCAAAGCACGACCAGGAACCAATTGAAACCAATATTCACTATCCTTCCGTCGTAAAATTTCATCCCATCTCCGAATGGCTTCATAAAATCCTTCTACGCCACTCTCTAGAAATTCATTCATGGCGCTGCGATCATCGTTGTTCCAACGTACTTGAGTGAGTTCGCCGGTTCCTACTAGATCGTGACAGAGGACTGGTTTGGAAGTGACTTGGAAAAAGTAGTTTGGATCGCCGGCGCTGTGGGATGGAACTGGTGTTCTCGAGAGAGTGCGGTAGGAGTCGAGGTGTTCTGCGCGAAGGATTTGGGCTGCTCGGTAGCCGTCTACAAGGAGTGATTCACCGCCTGTTTCGGATTGTTTTAAGCAATGCTAAAGAGTTAGATGAGTTCGAGGAAGAGGAGGTGAGGTACGAAGAGTTGGAGACCCGCACTTTGACCATAGTATGTGGTGTCGGTGTGGGCGCCTAGGGGAAGTGGAGTGTAGGCTGTATCTTGATGTTTCATGTCACTTGTGAAGTCCCAGAAACCGCCGTAGTGAGATGGCATAATATATGCTAATTGTTCGATGAGACCTTGAGTTGCTTCAGGCGTATGAGGAACATTGTCGATGAATGAAAATCCAATCTCGTCCTGTATGCTTAGTTGTGTCAGATGAATGCAGCGTACAATGTTCTTTGTCCATTTTCCAACTCCCACATGAGATGTTTCTGGGTTCATTATCTCATTGTAGTCCACAACCGGCGGATTCTCTGCTATTTCACTTCCCCAGAGCGTCTTCGCTCTGCGATTAGCTGTGAACGGAACGGAATGATACGTTGGGATTATAGGCTGTGTTTCCAACTTTGGTTCGTAAGAATGTCGATGGAGCCATGGCCAAGGGTAACTTGATTTATGTCCATTCGGCCCTTGGGGTCAGATATCTGGGAGTGAAAGGAGAAGCACATGATACTAGCAGCTGCTCTTCCGTAGGTTCGACCTCGGTAGGTTTTATGTCTGGTCGAATCTATACGTTATTAAGGTGCAGACAGCAGAGATAGTACAGCAAAACTATTCACCAAGCGTTGTTTGGTGACCGGATGGAAACACTCTGGACAATGACAATGGTCTCGCAAATAGATATGATGACTATCACGTCAACATAGTCCTCTCACCAAAACCCAAGTTCCCCGACCAATCAAGCAAACACAAAGACAATCTTTAGAAGGGTACTTACAAAGAACTAGTTTTACCATCTTGCCATGGAATCCGTACTTTTCGATCGTCGAAGCTGACCTTGTGGTAGGGAGACAACACTTTGACTTTAGCCGCCAATTCAGCCTGGGCTGCTAAATCGTTTTCTACTTGCGGGACTGGTTGAGCAGCGTAGAAGCGTCGCTGGAATGGGATAAATGGCAAACATGGTTGTTGCTGGATGATGGGAGAGAATGCTCGTAGACGAATGGACCGGAGGGCCATATGCTGTGAACTCCAGCTTCGCTTGATTGAGCGGTGATCCGAGGTCGATTTCGTATGAGATCCCGGTTGGCTGTGATTGGACAAAGTTTGGACGTGGGGAGCAGTTGGTCACTGCAGCTTAACTGCAGCTACAAATCACTTTGAATTAACATCTTAATCCATTTTTAGGAAATCGGAGACTTGGAGTGTTGGCATAATGTATACGGCGTAATTTTCGAATTACCATATAATTTCTTACTCTTCCTACTTCCTCCTTTGAGCGCTAAATCGCCAAATGCAGTTAGTCTCCCCGAACAGCGCTGTCGTCCCGACGAACATTTATAATTGAAACCATGGATTTGAGTTCTACAAGCGTCTTGCCGCGGCAACTCCTCTCCCTTCCCGAGCAGGCAGATGTCACATGCATGTCAGATTAACGATGCGGCGATCAATCAGTCACTTAAACGCAGGCCCCTGAATATCCGGCAATTGCCGATTCTGCAGATGACTCAACGCCTCGACAACTGAATTGACCTCCCGGCTCTCCTTCCTTCCTCACCCCTCCGCGTGATCTCTCTCTCGGGTGGATGGAATCCCACAAAATTCACATAATATTCCGAGGGAGCACAGACCATTTCTTTACTTGGTAGGTTATAGCGGGATGCACGTAGCCGTTTAATTAGTCAACTGTCAACCATCGGAGTTCGTCCGCTTAATCCCCTGAAATTATATCCTCACCACACCATCCACCCTGTCATTATTCCTGTCCCTCTTCCGAATCCCTACGAGTGTATCGTCGGCAATACTTGATAGTCGGAATTCATCTAGGAAATGGCACTCGATGCTGTTGCTGAAGTTTTCAAAACTCGCTTGATTGCGGTTGGAGCCGCTGCCGACGAAGTGGAGCCATATCTTCCGGAAGATGACAGGTCACTATCCTCGTCCTCGATCCCGAGTACACCTTCTCCTTCGCTTGCAAGTTCCTTTTACCACGAAAGACACGGCGATGACAAGAGTAACGGTACTCTTGACAATAGAACTACATCTTTCCAATTTGACGTCGACAAATTGATCGATGCCTTGACGGTATTGAAAAACGAAGAAAACTGAAAGCAACGAGGAGGGCGCATTCATCACACGAAGCGTCGCAAAAAGCATGGCAACAACTCTGAACGATTCCTTGTCGAATGTACGCGCACTGGCAAGAGCGCTGGAATTTCGGCTTGACCAAAATGTCAACGCCGAAACAGGTTAATCATAATAAGGAAGGTCGGGAGGGAATTTTAGGGTGGGCAACGGGCATATTTTGGGTTAAGGTCTGGTCTGGGGCATTATACAAGGGACACT
>Ga0335073_10005266_pt1 | contig 18150 bp, 23 predicted proteins | sample Lox_Sample_22_FD_207093 | JGI IMG/M metagenome (GOLD analysis project Ga0335073, IMG submission 207093) | Soil microbial communities from Loxahatchee National Wildlife Refuge, Florida, United States - Lox_Sample_2.2 | ecosystem: Environmental > Terrestrial > Soil > Wetlands | place: USA... | reverse complement strand
TTCAAAAATTTCAAGGAGGGAATGAGGCGATGTTACAAGGTCAAGCGGCCTTTCGAAACGGTCACTCCGTTTGTCTATTATCTGTTGGCAAGTCATGGGTTTGATCCGACTGCTGGATATCGGATTTTCAATCGGCCGGCGCTGGAGCTTGGTCAGACTCTTAATCCCGAATATGATATTTTGGATTCATCAGTTTTGAATTGGATCACTGATAAGGGTACGTCATCTGCAACTCAAATTCTCATCCACAGAGTATCTATCCAAGATAGAGAAGTTTCGTCTTCCCAAGTCCTTGGTCATGACAATAGTTAAAGTATTTTCTTCTGTAAGCTTTTCTGATCGTAGCAACAATCCGAGATTTTGGAACCACCGTTCCATTCCTCGGCACCACTCTCGGTATATGCCCTCCAACGCCGTCTAACTTTAGATCCTGTTTCACCAAATTCTTCTTCCTCTCGATCATTCTTCGATCTTAAGATCCAACATTGTAATAAATCTCACGACTCCACGTATTTCCTGGCAATCCAAGGAAATCTTTCAGGTGTATGACATTGCACAAAAGCGTCCACAAAAACGGATTCTACAAGATATACCTGGTTCCTTTATTGCCAAATTACGGGAGGAAAAACAGGCACATTTAAGGTGGAAGCAATGTGCAGAGCTGTTTTCGCAATTGTACGATTTTTAAAAAGCTGTATTGCATGGCAAGGAATCATCATAGGTGGACAGGGGGCAGCTAATATTGGCATGAGATACCCAGGAAGGCGTTAGAAAACATAAATCCAATTTACATCTCCATTCCTAACTTCTTCTTGACTTTCGCTCAGCTCCTCGTGATATAATGTACGACTAAATATCGTCAGATTCCGTTAGAAGGGGCCGGAAAAGTGAGGTATTTTTCTTGTCGTTGAGCCGATCGGCGCGGAACGGAATAAGATCGCGAGATTTGATTGCAGATCGTTTATCCACATTAACTCGATGGCGATGGGGCTATTCGCATTGCTCTCGATGCTGCTAGCAGCGACAAATGCTATCGCCCAAGAGAATCAGGTAGTGTTTAACGGACTGTGGAATGTGGACCAATTGGTCTCGACCCCTAGGGTCGCTATTGTTGGTAACTCTCGAATAGCTGTTCCAGTTTTGATTTCAGGGGCTGGAGCTGGAGGGGCATCAACGGCTTATCACCTAGCCAGATTGGCGGGAAACGCAGGGAAAAATGTGAGCATTACAATCTACGACAAAAGCAACTATATTGGTGGCCGCAGTACTACAGTCAATGTCTTTGATGATGAACGATATCCAGTGGAATTAGGTGCCAGCATATTCGTTCCCGCCAACAGAATTCTCATGCAAGCTGCTGAGGATTTTGGGCTACAAACAGAGGAAATAATGGACGAGGATGAAGATTCCTTTGGAATGTAGGCTCCTCTGGTGCCTATGCTTATATCTAGATGGGACGGGACACAATTTGTCTATCGGCAGAATGCGGGTTCGAATGAGTACTGGAATATCATCAAACTTATTCGTAAATACGGCTTGGGCCCTGTACGGGTAAAGTGCGACTCCGGTACACTGCTAATAAGTTCAGGCAGAGCGTCTGGCGAAGGGGATGGTAAAACAGTTCTTGAAGATATATGAAAAACCCATATATCCTTACACAAATTTGACGCAGGCGTCATCAGAATTGGACCTCACGCCGCTCACCAATGTTACCGGAGCTGTAAGGCTTTCATATATATGGTTTAATAGAAGGTCTATTTGCAGACTAAAGGCATTGGAGATCTGTTTGCTCATGATTTTATTCAAGCTATGACCAGGGTTGCGGGACATTTTTTCACCTACTAATCGTCAGGTCAATTACGCACAGAATCTCAATGAGATCCAGGCTCTTGAATCTCTGGTTTGTCTCTGTACTGCTAGAGCTCGTGCCGTAAAGGGAGGCAATTGGCAGATTTTCTCGGAGATGATCACCGCTAGTGGTGGAAAGTTACATCTCAACACTCCTGTTCTGCGAATACGGGAGACAAAGGAAGAGGGAAGAGCTGCTTGGAGAGTAACTACCCGTAACCACAGTGAGTTATTTGACGCGATCGTGTTGGCATCACCATACGTATTCTCATTTCAGACATCTCTAATCGTAGCGCTTTTCGAATATCTCATTGCCGTCTCCTGTTCCTCTCCCGGCGGTTGACTATATGACTTTGCACGTTACTCTTGTTGCTACAAAAGGAGCCGTGAACCCAGCATTGTTCAACGAGACCAAGCCTGTTCCAGTCACTATTTTAACTACTCTTCCGACAAATCTGTCGGGGGCTCCTATCTTCAATTCTGTAAACCGTGTACGAAGACTCCCTTCCGGAGAATCAGTGTACAAAATTTTCTCACCGAAAGAGATGACAGACGAAATACTTGGTGACTTCTTTACCGGAGCATCGTTAGATTGGGTCTATCGCAAAACATGGAAAGCATATCCGAAGCTAGATCCTACAGACACATTTGGCCCGTTGGAACTCTATCCTGACTCCAAGACGGCAGGTTTCTGGTACACCTCCGGCATCGAAAGTTTCATCTCAACCATGGAGACGAGTGCACTAAGTGGAAGGAACATAGCCGCATTAATAGCCCAAAAATTCTGGAAGGATGTGGAAGTATGAAGTATGAAGATAGCATTGAATAGTTACAAGCGTCTATAAATGCATTAAACTAATGGAATGATTCTGGAATCATAGTCTAAACAGTCTTCTTGTCCGACTTTCTATTCCTCGTCGCAATTTCCTTGGGTTTATTATCAGAAAATGCCCATTTGAATCCCTGTTCAATCACCCAACATCCCACATAGTCCACGATCATGGTAAGTGTGAGAACTTGCTGGAATTCAGAAGTGAATTTGACAAGTTTTAGTTTCTCATTGAGTTCAGGGATGAATTCGATGGAACAAGCAAAGGCGATACCAGCAACACCGACGATTGACCACCACATTGAGCGGTTTTCTCGGATTGATTCGCGGAAGGGACGACCTTGATAGTTGATTGCGAAGGTGGAGACTTGTTGAATTAGTTGAACGAGGTAGATTGCACTATTGAGGAGAGATGGTTTGAATTCGGCTTCGAGATCTGGTCTCGCTTCGGGTCTAGTGTCATTAGCAACAACAGGAGAGAGGTCTTACTCTTCGAATTGCTCCACATACTGAGAAATGTAAATGAGAGTTCCAACGTGAATAGCAAATTGACCGAGAACTGATCCGATTAGATAAAAATTGAAAATGTTCGCCTGAGGCCGTTCCTTCGAAAGTTTCTCAATGGGCTACAATTAGAATTACAAATATAAAAGGACATACTCTAGCACGAGATATTCCCAAGAAACAAACACTCATCATCATTCCGCTAATCGTGGCTTGACCATCCCCAAACTTAATACCCTTCAAATACAACACACTCAAACTGTAGGCGCTAATAAGACAATTCAGCGCTAAAATTTTATACATTTGGATCATGGCAACAAGCGTACATCGTCCTTGTCGAATGATATTCGCAATGGCGACAACATTGGCCAGTTTCGATGTGAATGGAGCCGCAACAGATGCATCACCCAACTTGATTGTTGGTGGTTCATCATCTTCTTCCATCAAGGATCCCATCATTCGATCTGATAATCCAGCAGCGAACTCTTCCGGTGTTTTCTTCTGCTTATTGACTGCTGTAGCATTAGCCTTTGATGGCACCACAGCCTTGGTAGTCGCACTATTTGAGGAACTCGCTGACTTGATGGTTTCTGTCTCAACCCCATTGGCAGTGGCTTCTTTGCTTTTAGCAAAGGCAGCTAAAGCCTTTTCTCTGTGCGGATTACTTGGACCTTCAGGATATAAATGAGCAATTTGAACAGGTACGGGTGGAGGTCGGCCATTGGGTGCCCATTTCTGCATGAGAGCGACTTGCTTTTCGTACATCTCCTTAATCTTGGTGTTTCGTGTGTGCTCAGCAATTCTCTTGAGATCCTCGGCTGAACCGTTGAGAAGGGCCACACCAACATGAGCTTGTTTCAAAGCACCCACATCGTTGGTTCCATCTCCACACATAAGAGTAATGTAACCTGCATCCTTCAAGGAATTTAAGATGAACTCTTTTTGTGCAGGCGAGACGCGAGCATAGACCCATGTGTGTCCAAGCAGATCAAAGATCAGGGATTTATGGGTTTCGGGATCGAATTTCCCGAGAGCAGGACCTGTGAGACAAATATCGTAGTCCCGGAACAACTTGTGATCGATCTTATCTCCAACAGTGTATGGTATAGTGATCTTTTCGTCGACTGAATGGAATCGTAATTCAGTGGAAGAGCGCGACTTTTCTGGCACGTCGAGAATCAAAACATCTCTGTCTACGATTTCGACTTCTCTCGCAACATGTACCGCGGTGAGAGGATTATCTCCTGTGATCATCACGCACTAACGTTAGTTGACGCCCAGTAAGTCCATACTCGATGAGATGATTCATTCAACATCCGAATGGTACTAGCTGCATCATCCTTCAGGGGACAACTAAACACCAAGAATCCTCCAAATATGAGATCCTTCTCCACATCTTCTCTAGTCAACTTATTAATCTAGTCATTAGCAAAGCCATCGCATTTGGACAACCTTCTCAATAGGTAAATTCTCGTCCAACATGCGCCATCCTAATCCCAACACTCTCGATCCTTCTCTCATCAAACTCTTGAATGCTTCCTCGTATGCTTCCGTCGTGCCACCTTTAATCATCTCAGCGATCGTCTCCGGGGCCCCCTTCACAGCAATAAATGTCCTCTTCTTCCCATCCTTAGCCACCAACGTCGAAACCGTACTCTGTCTCTTCAACGCCGAACTAAATTGGAACCTTCTCCTAATAATCGCCTTTCCACCAACACAACTTGAACTCGCGTCAGGGATAATAATATCACCTGTTTGCAATGACCAATGAAGTGAATCCAAAGTAGCTTTTTCCATTGGATCTCCGACTACCGTGCCATCGTCTAATCGTACAAGAGCATTTGCTGTAGCTAGAAGCCATTGAACTTCTTGCTTAACTGCTCTGGTGGCATGTAAATTGCGAAGCGTTTTCACATCGGTGGCTGAATTTGCCTCGTATTGTCCTGCAACGCCTTCAACGACTAAATCTTCGCCTGTTAAAGTCCCTGTTTTATCGAAACAGGCGATATCGACTCTTCCTGCATAGGGAATGCGGAATGGTTCAGTACAGTAGATTGCGTATTTTGATAATGCTGCCAAGGAAGTGTTTACTGCGAGGGACAATTCCATGGGTAATTCGGGAGGAACGACACTTGTAATGATCAAGACGCAGTCGAGCAACAGTTTAGAACGTTTCCTGTCCATTTCGACACCTATGTGTCAGATTTGGGCATGGGAGGAGTGTACCTTTGACCCAGACGTACCAACTTGCAGCAATTGCAAAGACAAGTAGGAAGAGAATGAATAGTAAACTTTCAAGGTTATTTGCACTGACCCGTTCTGTAGAGTAAATCATTGTCCGGACTAAACTTCCTTGAGACGTTTCAAACCCAGTTCTCGTAACGACAGCGAGAACACCGTCATCAGGCGCATAAAGAGGATGTTTCTCACTAGCAGGAGTAGTCTGCAAGACTTTCGTGCCACCATATAACATGGAATTCTTGTCTAATCCAGCTAGATCGACTTTTTGTTCTGGGGGACGAAGAGCAATACTTTCCTTAAGAAGGGGAGTTGATTCTCCTGACAACATTGCTTCGTTGACAATACAGCCACCTGAGATAAGGATTGCGTCACACGGTAAGCCGGAATCCTCTTTTGTACGGACAATGGAAATTAAGTCTCCTGGGAACAGTTCGTCTGAAGGGATCTCTTTCCATTCTCCTAGGCGATAGGTATTCACGGGATATGGTTTAATTCCCATTGTTCGGAATTCAGCAAGAGTTCGTTGACGCTATGGTTAGATACAATGCAAACACAGGTTTGAGTACCTGCCATACAACAGTACTTTCGAATATAACCAGCATAACAAGGGTGAAGATTGAATAATACCAAAACTCATCCAAACACCATAATCCCACACAAAAGATCTGAAATACGAAGAAAGGTGCAATAGCATGTTCGAAAAATAATTCTTTGAAGCTTGGAATGGGAATATCAAATCGATTGAATCCGTAATCCTTTTCCGCATGTTCCAGTTGCGATTTTGTGGAGAAACCCTTTGATTGTTGATATTCGCTGAGGGTAGGAGAGGTATCGATTGGGAACACGACGGAACTGAATTGTTTCTTTGATTGGTCGTAGATAAAGCGTTTCTTCTGGAAGAGGAATGAGATTTGAGGAACAGGATCGTTGGGGAACTATGTATGAATTAGATATATGTTTGAGAGGGTGAAGGTACAGTGATATGTTCCAATTTGCAGATTTCAGCTTTGCCTTGGTTTGGACCTGGTTCGACTTTGACTAGAGTTGCATCCTCTACGGATTTCGCCTGGGATTAGTGGGAGCAATAGGATGTGAGGTACTGTTCTCGCGGTGAATAGGGCGTTGAGAGTGACACTCCAATGGACACTTAACCAGGCCAGTGCATTGAGTGTAATGATTGAACCAAAGTAGACGAAAGTCCATTCTTCGCTAGCAATGTATTTGTCGTAGTAGAAGAAGTATACTGTAGCAAAGAGGGGATAAAGAGGCACGAATGGAAGGACGTAAGCATGGGCCCATATTGGAAGAGGATTATGCAGAGTTATTCGAGTGATTAGAGACGAAGAGACGAGTTTGTCAGGAGCAGCCCTACAAGAAATAAAGTCAGTCGTGTCATTGGAAGAGTGGGAAGAGAAGGATACATTGCTGAGGTTCTGCAAAAGACAGACAGACAAGAAGAAGAATCCCTCGAGAGAATCTTCAGTAAAGATTCAAGAACTTTCTTCTGGTTGATCGTCTCAATTACAAGCTGGTGTAGGCGAAAATACGTGGCCATCTCAATAATACCGGGAATTTACCCTAAAGCCGGCTAAATATGACGCCGTTATTGGTTGGCTGGGCAACTCGTGTAACCTGAGTGCGCCTTATTATTAGGGGCAGATTGTTTACACCCCAAAAAAGTTGATTCAAATAAGAGCAGCCACATGCTCATCCCAGTCTATTACTTCTTCTCGACTCACTGAAAATCGAGTCTTAACCATTATTCAGTTCAGAGCTGAAGAAATACATATCCCTAGCCTGTCACTATGACACGGCCAATGCCAACCCAGTTCCCTTGTTTGGTCCGGGCCATATACTCCTTTCCAGGGGAATCAAAAGGAGATCTAGGGTTTGTGCAAGGCGATTTAATTGAATGTTTGAACACCGGGGATGGACAATGGTGGATGGGAAGACTCAAGAGGAACAAGGCAATGGGCGTCTTTCCAAGTAACTACGTTGAGGTGGTGTAAGTACGAGCCGAAGTTCTGTCTGATGTGTGATAGGGATGACAGACCATCATCAAAAGGATCATCGAGTGGCAGTTCACGACCGACTTCTAGTCGCTCACAGCTGCGCCCAAGTTCAAGACAGTCACAAATGCGTCCAGGCTCACGACAGTCCGACCAGCGATCACTACGTTCATTCCAATCTTACGGGAATGGTTTGAACGTAAATTTTGGGAGACCATCTTCATCGTCATCTGCAATGGACAGAGGAAGACAGATCCACCCAGCACGTAGTATGACATCTATGTCGCAGTACAGAGACGATGACTATAATCGATATCGCAGTCCAAGTCCAAGTTTCTACAACAATCGCCGGCCACATACTCCCTACGAAGATGAAGAATTAAACTATCCTGTCGATGAGATTTATGATTCCCCTCAGTATGACGGGCGACGAAGTGTGAGTCCTATACCAGTAAGCCCTGGAGGCAACTTACGTCAACAAACACCAAGTCCATTACGGTGGGCAATGCAAGATCTAATGGAAGCTTTAAGCCCGCCAGTTGGCTACACTGAATCAGGTACTTTCGACTCCCACCATCGCTCGCCGTCCCGTATTTCCAATCGTCCGCAGTCACGACAATCGAGAAACTACCCTCCCAATAATATTCCAGGAGCCTACCCGCCAGAGGACCTCTACGATCCAGACCAGGATGAAGGACAATATATGTACCCAGCCGACATGCGTCCTCCACCGCTGCTCAACTACGTAGACAGAATGGAATCTCGCCTACACAGATTCCAGAATTACCATTATTCATCCCCAGAACGTTCTGAACCTCCGCTTTCCCCTGCACGACACTACGATCATGATCGTTCACCTTCTCGCATTTCACATACCTCATACACATCTGACCTACGACCACATTCTTCTCATTCCATGGTTGATAAACCATTACCTACATCGCCGACATTCAAATCCCCTCCTCTCCCGCCCCCACATCAATCACGTCGTCGCTTTGAGAATGGCAGCGTTACAAGTCATTCAACCAAACATTCTATCTTCTCAGCAACAGCAAGTGACTATTCTACTGCCGCAAGTTCAATGTCTGCATCCTCAGCAGGGTCAGCTGGATCTTTCGCTCGGAAAAAGGCATTATTGCAACGTCAACAGCAACAACAACAAACTCAACCTCCCCCTTCAAGTGAACGAGCTGCTCTCAGCGTTCTGCCACGATCAAACACAAATAGTACAGGTGCATTACTGAAACGTAGAAAATCGTATGGATCCTCGTTGAAAAAAACAATTGGAAAGTTACTGAATACGTCGCCTTCGAAACCTGCGCCGGGAAGTATTACAGATCATGGTGATAAGGTTATTGAATGGCAGAATGTGAGGAGAGATGTGAATAGAGCCAATACACCTTCCGCGCAGGAAAGAAATGATCATAGGGATCGGATTGAGATGTCTGAAGGGGTTGAAGTTGTCAGACCTATTGAGTTATTACAGCAGATTGTTGAGGGAGACGAATCTGCAACTGGAACTCCGATCTTACCGGACGAGGCTGTCGATATCTCACGTATCTCCCTTTCTTGAATGAGAGACGGATGCTCATGTAGTGCAGGAGTGAATTTCTCTTTGGTGGATAGAGCGACCAAGTTGATTAATCAGGTTCCTGGACAGTACTTGTCCTCTCCGGCTGGTTTCGCCAAAGGAGTCATATGTAGGCCGTATACAAGTGAGATTCAACGTTTGCGAGCCATATTCGTGTTTCTGGCGGAGAAATTTACCTGGGAACCACTTCATCCTAGTGACTTTATGGAACATGAACGATCTGAAGTCGAGTTAGGGAAGTTATTGGAGACGAAGAAAGGAACTGCTGAAGAAATTGCATGGTGTTTTTGGGAGATGTGTCAAGGTTGTGGAATCCACGCTGAAGTTATACCTGGTTATTTGAAAGGTGATATCCATTCTCAACATGCGACTAATGTTTTAGCTCCCTTCAGCGAGGAAGATATACATATTGTCCCTCAGCAAAATCATTTTTGGAATGCAGGTACTGCATCTATTTTACCGGAGGTAATCTGACGTGTAGTTGTCGTGAACGGTGAATGGAGAATGGTGGATTGTTCATTGGCATCACCAACGCATCCGAGTAGACCGCCTCCCGCAACAAAATCGTTCGAATCATTCTACTTCTTGGCCCGTCCCAGTGAGTTTCTATATACTCATATCCCACTTGGAGATCACCTCCATCAACATGTTCTTGCTCAAGATATCATATCTCCCCCCGTACAGTTAGCTCTTCCTTACGCTTGCCCAGCTTATTTTCAATATGATCTCTGCTTGCAGAGTGATTATGATTATTCTCAAACTCGGCTGGATGGTTTACAAGTTGCCTGTGTTGATGTGGAAGTGCATGAAGATGTGGAATGTGTCGCAGAGGTGGAGAGTCAAGCTTATGCAAGAGATCTAGAAGGAGATTTATTTGAAAGTGGGGAAGTTATCAAGGAAGCTGCTTTGGCTCAGGCCCTTTGGCTAGATGATGGACAACGAAGAGTATACCGAATAAAAGCATTCTTGAGAGGCGAAGGCGTCAAAGGAACGCTAAAAGTCTATGCAGGAAAGAAAGGACTTATGGTGCTGCTGTTCACATTGGAATTGCTAATATTAGACATCTGCCCAAGACAATCCCCATCGACTGGCATTAACGATACCGTTGGCTCATTCAGGAACAAATCCGCCATTCACATTCGTCACAAGACATCCTACCCCTCACGCCCAACGACACGACCTGTACATTCGTCAACCTCAATGTAAACATCTAAAACTCAACCAGACATATATCTTTTCAGTTCTGCAAAGTCCCTCCTCGCTGATGTCTTCTGAAACTGCAAAGCCTGCTAAATTAGCTATTCAGACTCCTGGCGGAAAGTTAGTTAAACTTTCGAATCGAGTGGAGAATGACCATGGTGCCTGGGAAACTTTAATCAAATGTTCCGAGAAGGGAAGCTGGAAAGGATTGGTATTAGGAGCAACTGCTCGATGGTGTGTATTTGCAGAATGGGTTTGTCAGGGATAATAAACATCTTAGCATCTAGGCATATCTCGATGATTGTCAGATAGTGAACGTTGTGAAATCTGCATGTTTAAGGTTGCTAAGACAACCGCTGAACAAAAGAACACGCACTGAGTTTGTGATTCCATCCATTTCTTCTTTCACTTCCATCGCCAACCTCGACTAAGACCAGCCACACCGGCAAGAGAACCTAATCGTTCTTTACGCCTCGATGGAAGAGCAGAAACACTGGGGAGTTACTCCCTCGATTAGCTTTACTCGTCCCACAGAAGATGAGGTTGCTTTGAACGCAGCCCTGATCGAGGAACTAAAAGCTCAAGGCTCTTTCGAAAGCGCAGAAGAGTCGCAGAAGAGGTGAGTCGAGTCCCCTCTCTCATTTTGCGTACTCTCCTAACTTGATTTATAGGGTTAAAGTACTTTCTGAGCTACAACAGCTCACTCTGGAATTTGTGCAGAAGGTGAGTTTGAACAAAAACATGACGGAGAGCATGGCACGAGAAGCTGGCGGAAAAATATTCACATTCGGTTCTTATCGACTGGGAGTATATGGACCAGGTAGCCTCCTCTCTCATCTTCAAGGAACTGGAGTTGACGTATGAATAGGGTCCGATATCGATACCTTGGTGGTGGTCCCTAAACACGTCACTCGTGAAGATTTTTTCAATGTTCTTGAAAAAATGCTGAGAGAAAGATCAGAAGTAGCTGAACTGGCTCCAGTCCCTGATGCTTTTGTACCCATCATCAAGTTCAAATGGGATGGAATTTCAATAGATCTTATCTTTGGCAGACTTGCGTATCCGCGTGTTCCTATGGACCTTGAATTGGGTGATTCGTCTATTCTGAAAGGTTTGGATGAGGCTTGTTTGAAGTCGTTGAATGGACCTCGAGTCACTGACGAGATTTTGCGACTAGTCCCGAATTCCAGCGTGTTTAAACATGCACTCAGAGCAGTCAAGCTGTGGGCTAAACGTATCGTTCAAACCTTATATTGGTCTAATATCACAGGACGGGCAGTCTATGGAAACGTGATTGGATTTCCTGCTGGAGTACAACTCGCTATACTGGTTGCTAGAATATGTCAGTTGTATCCGAATGCTGTCAGTGCTGTCATCGTCACTAAAATGTTCAAAATCTTTGCAGAGTGGAAGTGGCCATTACCCATATATCTCAAACCCATCGAGGAAGGTGACGGATCACATAAAGTCTGGAATCCAAAGGTAATTATATTGTCTCGCTTTGTTATTGACAGTAGATATATGCGTCTGATAAACAACATCGAATGCCCATTATAACTCCTGCTTACCCGTCTATGTGTGCAACCCACAACGTTACTCGTTCCACATTAGAAGTCATTACTGCAGAATTCGCAAGAGCATCAGAAATTACAGAAAAGATTCGAAGGGGACGGGCCCCATGGTCGGCACTCTTTGAGAAACATGACTTCTTCCTAAGGTACAAATACTATTTAGCAATCACTGCAGCCTCAAAATCTGCCGAAACACAGGTCAAATGGTATCTTATCTTGTGATCCCTGTATTCTAAGAAACAGGCAAGGATTTGTCGAATCAAAAATACGCCAACTTCTGATGAAAATTGAAATGGTCGATGGGATTGTTCTGGCTCATCCATTCAACTCATCCTTCGATAAAGTGCACTATTGCACTACTGATGACGAAGCTGCTCAAGTTGCAACGGGAGAGACAATAAAGTATCTGAGAACAGAATCTGCTGACCTTCAAAAGACGGCGCTCAAAGCAGGAGTTAATGGTTCCACCGACAACCCTGATGGAACGGAGGTTTCTCCAAGGGGCGATATTGTGATTTATACTTCGACATTCTATATCGGATTGAATATTTCTCTGAAAGATAGTACTTCCTAACCTTGTTACTGACTTTTAACATTTCACAGCAGTCACAGGCGAGACAAAGAAACTGGATATCTCGTGGCCGTCACAGGAATTCTACGATATCTGCCGGCGTTCCCCTCTCTACAATGAAGACAATATGAATGTTTCGATCAAACATATTCGGAAGTACGCACTAAATTTTCTCTTCTTTCACGAATTGCTAACATGTCGCCCTTTCTGGGCATCGTGTAGTTTCGAACTTCCTGACGATGTATTTTATGAAGGACAAAGCCGACCTACAAAGGCCCCCAAGAAGACCAAGAAAAGAGTCCATGCAACAATGGAATCAACCGAGAGCGTACCTTTTCCTGCTTATCGACAACATTTCATTACCTCGTTCTAATTGGTTTTGTTTAGGTATCCATGGATCCCGAATCGGACCACAAACGACTCAAACCTACCCCTACTGCTGTTGAAGTATGATATTGGAACTTTGAACTCCTTTGCGCATCCAAAATTCCCAAAAGAAAACCTTTATACCTACCGAATGATTTATACACAGGCCAAAACCTTACCTTCAACCCATAATACTCCAGCTTCACGAACTGCTCAGCTCATCCCAGAAAGGTAAGACTGATATTTCGGCAAATGGAACCATTCACTTACAGTCAACCATGCGACATCTACGGCTCAAACTTTGTATTCTAGTAGCCTACATAGATGCTTGAAACAGCCACATTTAGCATTTTGGATTTCATTTGTATAATAGGCCTGTGTAGAAATCAAACTGGATATAATTCAATGCTTTTCAACTTTGCAATTTCATGACTTTGATTTTTTTCAGCTACGTAACGAGATTACGCCTTCTATCTTAGATACCCACACTTCACGCGACACATAACAAAACTGCTTAACAAAATATATTTATTCCCAGGATACAGACACTGCCACTTCTCCTTCCTCCGTTCCGTCATACCGTTCAAGATACTTGATTTACGACTGACCCTCAACAACGGGATCGGCGATGTACCATGTTTTTAACCAGTTGAGATGTCTCCATTTCGATGAGTCTCCTTCCATTCCAAATGAGATATCCCGGAAGAGAATAAAAGTCCCGATAACGGCTGCATAAATGACCGCAAACACGGCCCATTTGAAAGTTGGATTGAGATTGCGCGTAAAGTGGTCGATGACAAATCCTTCTACAAGGATTGCAAAGTATAATGCTGGGAGATAATGGTGTACGTAAAGAACACTGAGATTAGCAGCTTTCTAGGAAGAGACAAGTACCGGCCCATGATAAAGAAGGGAAGATAATGAAGTACCCATCCTAGGAAAGGATAAATTCCAGCGTAATGTGCATGCTCGAGATAAACAGGGGTGAAGTCAATGTAGTGACGTTGCCATCTCAAGAGATAGATGAAAGCAACTGCGAGGCCAATTACAATACTAGCAGTAGATCCCCAAACATTGATGGGATTGCCAAGTAGGAAATATTTGACGGCTACGATTAGCAACTTAATGGAAAGCATGTACTCTTCGCGTCCCATCCGCACATTCGCAGACCAACATGGAGAATCGGCCACTGCCAAGCTTGAGAGGCAAGATCATCTTGTTTATCGGGATCCGGAACAAGGGCATTATTTGATGTCAGCATAGCCACATTGAGATGAATGAAGTCTCGAAGGAACGGGCTCTTGTAAGTACTGGATTTACTTTCAGGTACTGATGTTAGTTTCGCCGCGTAAGGATATACGTTTTTCATTCCAATGGCTTTCAACATTCCAATGAGTGTGGGTATCCTTTGGATTGTCATCCTTAGAGCAAGTTACTTCGATTTGCTTGAATCCCCACTGCGGTAAATTGACGTTCCCCGCTCTCAAATAACATCCAAGTACTTGATGTTTAAGTCGGAAAGTAGTCATCAAAGTTCGAATTTTGGACCGATCGCGGGAATACAAGTCCTCTACAACATCAACAATCCAATGATCTTTATCATCACCAATGGTCAAATTGCCATAACACGAAACTTCATTCTCGCTCTTGGTAACAGGAGCAGAAACCGAATGTGAATGTAAATTTCTGCCAGTATGAGCATGAATCAAACGAATCACATCTCCATCTTTCAGGAAGCGGATATCGGTACTATTGGCATCGAAATCAGGTTCAAAACGATTTGTCCAGACTAGCCAGTCGTTGTTGGCATCTTTATGGTGGTAACAGGTGACTTGCTGTTGTTGGCTTCCTTCGGGATATAGTTGGACGTGCGAATGGAGAAGACCGCCTCCGTAGCCTGCATTTTTGATGGTTACTTTTGAGCCAATTGCGATTTCGAGGGGCGAGTTGAGGAGATCGGAGCCCCTGAGATTGGCCTGAAAGAGAGAAGACATTTGAGCATCACCAGGACCAGAATTTTCCAAAATCAAGAAATGAATCCAGAAGGAGAACATATAGACGATGAGAGGTAGGAAAATTAGACAGAGGATTCGAGCAGCCCAGTGTCGAGCGTATTCAGCCTGATTGTGAGCGACGCGGATGAAAACGGAAAATACTGGATCCATCTTGAGATCACCAAATTTGTTCCAGAGATCTTCGATTGTGTAGAGACCAACGACAGCCATTCCAAACACACCAACCCATTTGACGCTTACATTAACGATGAAAGATAGATAGAGGTTTACCTGCAGACACATCCGATGGAGGTCCCAGTAGCTGCAAGCCAAAACCACCAGCCAAAGCTGAACTCCTTTTTTCGATAGGTATGGAATTGGACAAGACAGTACATGGTGGTAGCGGTAAAGAATAGTAACATCGAGTCGAGCAAGATGAAACGGCTGATGGTGGCATAGGAGTTTTCTGCTCATTAGCGACGACGACGTAGTAGGCCCGTACCACAAAGAACCATGAGAGCAACAAGATACACCGCTTGCTTAGAGTATCCCAAGCCTCTAGCAGTGTAAAATATCAATGGAACACATAGAATACCAAACACCGCATTGAAGACTCGCATGAAAACGTAATTGAGCTCGGGAGGATAAGTTTCGCCAGATTTGAATTCAAAAGATCCGTTGTAACCAGCAAGATAACCAGACAAACCGACCAACATCTTGCCAAGAGGTGGATGGACCTACAATCATCAGGATGTCCAATATTGAAGACGATACATCAAAGTAAAATTCTCTTTTCAGGTAATGCGATCCAAATTTGCCAAAACTAGATTAGCCAACGTGTCAATTGCGAAGAAATGTACTGAGCTTCATCCCAAGTAACGATGTTGCTAACTCCAATTCTATACAGTCGAGTGAAGAAAGACAATAAAGTAAGTATCACACAAACAACATGCGGTGTCAATTGTTCCGCGTTCAAACCCTATTGACGTGTCAACCTCATCTCAAAAAGTTTTAGCGTACGGATTTTGGTGGTGCAACGTAAGCCTTCTTTGGGGCAGATTGAACATTGCCTCCATTAGCGGTAGTATCACCTGTCTCAGGGACAGGTGTTGTAAATATCTCGCTGGTGGTTGGATTGTCTTTTCTCTTCTTGGCACTGTCGTTTGACACTCCAGAAGACCTGGTCGCAGCCATGGCTAAGTGGAGTTTTGGACACGATCAAATCACGAAAATTCCTAAATGCGACGTTTCCTCGACGCGACGAAGGGGAAGAGTGAGATCGATCGATGATCAGAGGAAGGTCAAAAGAAGGAAGGATTGATTCTTCAACTTCTTCTTTCCTCAAACTTGGCGTGTTCTTGCCCTGTGCTGGTTATGTTCCGCAAGGTTTTTGCCAGGTGGTTAGAGAATGGGATTGGCGTGGGAGGCCCTTGCGTCGTGCTTAGATGAGCAGTTTCGTGAAAATTAGAAAAAGTCGAAATATTCACGCGAAGATTCACGGTAGATTTCCCCTTCCTTCCAAGGGTCAGATGGAGCTGCGAAACACATCAATTGCATCCAAATCATCCTACCTAGACTGCCTTTTATACATCCAAACATATTTCGAAGATATTTTCCATGAAAAACACTATCAACATGACTCCTGCTACTTTGATTCATTTGAGCGCAGCTAGATCATCTGCAATAGCCTTACATTCTCTTCGAATGAGCTCCGCATGTGCATGACTTCGCGGTTTGATAATCACTTTGAACGGGGGTTTATTTCCTGTTTGTGCGGGGATATTCATATGATCGATAGGTTCATTCTAGGCGTCAGCGCGTCAGTTGTAGTGTATTACAGGATCCTCAAAGAAGTCGAAACAATAAAGCAATCGTGAGAAGACGATGAACATGTTCCTCGCGGCGACATGATATCCAACACAAGCGCGTCGTCCAGCTCCAAAACCCCAATGCCCTTGCAAAGTATCGTATACATGCTCATTCAGGTACCGTTCAGGAACAAACGAATAGGGATTTTCGTATTCCTTGGAACTCAGGCTAATGTGCCATGAATTCCAAGTAAACAATGTTCCCTTTTCAAATTTGTATCCTTCGAATTCCATGTCCTCAGTCAATTTGTGAGGAGTACCTGCTTCTGCAATGTTGGGGCGCCAACGTAAACTCTCTTTGACAACAGCATAAATAATAGGAAGTTTCTCGACATCGTCATAGGTGGGAAGTCGTTCAGCGTTGGATCCACATACTGCATCGAGATCTTTACGGACTCGGTGGACCCATGACATGTCTGTCGCGGCTGCAGCTACCAAGCAGTTATTTTGGTTGCGAGTCGTATCAGATCCAGCCTCGACAACTGTGCCAAGGATGAATTTTTGTTGATCGGGATCCTACGATATTAACAGGAGTCATGAACAGTGTACTAACAAAGTCGTATTTTTCCATTATTTCACCGAATTTGGTGGCAAAGCATTCGTGACTTGAACCATCGGCAACGGATTTCTCAAACTCGGCAAAGAAGTTGCGATAGACACTGTCGTCAGATTCAATATCGAGGGACACGTACCCAATCGTTCGTCTATACCCATCTTCAGCAAACGGTCTCCACCATTGCATCCAATGCGGGAGTCCAGCTAACTGGGGGAACGCATCCACAAGCCATTTCCCAGGAGTCAAGTTTCCAAGGAAATCATCAATTGTTCCAAACAGTTGGACAACATTAGGATCATCACTCCTAGTCCGTTTCCCAAACACAACACTCATAATAACCGAATTAGCATATCGTCCATTATGGAGATAGAATTTGTCAGGTTCATGGAGATAGTCCCATAACAATTGCTTGGATTCTGTATCTTGATAGGGTCGATATGTCTCGGCTTGTTTGGAAGTTAAAAGTTGATGCATTATCTTGCGGATGTTGCGCCAGGTATCGGTATATCCCATCAAAACCATGCGCTTCCCGTCCGACAGAATTCCCTGTAGAAGAGGGAAACTAGGTCTCGAGCTCGTAATTGCACTTCGTCGTTCAAGGATTTCTCGTACAACTCTCGAACTGTTGAGGAAGACCCACTTGGTTCCACCCAACTTGAGGGTCATCATCTCACCGTACTTCTCAGCCCATTCCGAGATCAACGGCCCAGCATGAGAAACAGGCATTTTATGTGCAACACCGAGAAGAGGCAAACCTTTTGGTCCAGGAGGATATCGATACTTAGAAGTTGCCTTCTTCAAATCTAAATCTCATTAGCCAGGGATTGGAAAGTGGCATACAGTGATAAAGGACCAAAAATCCGATAGAAATAGCAACAATTGCACTATAGCTATTGAGATTAAGTTCCATTGCATGAGCTTTGAGATCCATGATGCTTCTCTGGATTCAAGGACTGGAGGTGCTGTGTGTTATAAAGTACGGGTGGGTCCACCCCAGACGCC
>Ga0335073_10005264_pt1 | contig 18150 bp, 17 predicted proteins | sample Lox_Sample_22_FD_207093 | JGI IMG/M metagenome (GOLD analysis project Ga0335073, IMG submission 207093) | Soil microbial communities from Loxahatchee National Wildlife Refuge, Florida, United States - Lox_Sample_2.2 | ecosystem: Environmental > Terrestrial > Soil > Wetlands | place: USA... | reverse complement strand
CAGGTCGGCGGGCACGGCGACCCGGGTGAGAGCGACCCGCTGGCGATCGCGCTGCGGGAGGCCGGCGAAGAGACCGGGCTGACCGACCTGCAGCCGTGGCCGGACGCCCAGCTTCGGCACGTGGTGATCGTCCCGGTGACGGCGTCCAGCCAGGAGCCCGCGCACCACCACGCGGACCTGCGTTTCGTGCTGGCTACCCGGGACCCGGACGCCGCCCGGCCGGAAGGCCCGGACGCGCCGCTGCGCTGGCTGTCACCGGGCGAGGCGAAGGCGGCCAACCCGCAGGCCAACCTCCGGGAGACCCTGTCCCGTGCGGAGCGTCTCCTCGCCTCCTAGTGGTAATCTCGCAGGTCGGACGGCAGCTCAGGGTCGGGGGCGTGCAGCCAGGCTGCCCAGGCGACGGCCTCTCGCCCGGCGAGCCAGCTTCTCAGGAATCGCTCAGGTAACACGGAGAAATTCCGGGCCGTGCCCTGAGCGTGGCTTAAGACCTGGTCGGCACGATAGCTCTCGGGTGCGGGCAGACGGCATCCGGGAACACGAGATTCAGGTGGGCGATGCGCTGGCGCGGACGACGGGCGGTCACAGAGCGCCGCCGCCGTGCGCGCTCAGCCTGGCTGACGACCCCGCTCGCCCTGGTCGCACTGGTCGCGGTGTCGTGGTCGATCGTGGCCGCCGCTCCGGCCACCGGGACACTGTCGGCGCTGGTGACGAATCCGGCCGGCGAAACCTCGGCCGTCGGCGCGCTGTTCTCGACCAGCGGCGGCCAGCTTCGCACGCACTTCTGCACCGCGAGCGTGGTGCACAGCCCGGCCGGAGACCTGCTCGTCACGGCGGCCCACTGTGTGACCAGCTACTCGGACACCAGCCCGGCCGGGCTGGTCTTCGTGCCCGGCTATGACAACGGCTACGCTCCCTACGGGATCTGGCCGGTCACCCGCGTCTTCGTCGACTCGGCGTGGGAATCCAGGGCCGACCCCAACGACGACTTCGCGTTCCTTACCGTGACGCAGCCCGGCAACAGCACCCCCATCGAAGAAATCACCGGCGCCGAGCTCCTGGGCATCGGCCAGCCGCCCACCGACATCGTTCAGGTAACTGGCTACCCGGATGGCCTGGATCAGCCGGTCACCTGCCGGAACCGGGCCAGCGCGTTCAGCTCCACTCAGCTCGAGTTCAACTGCGGCGGCTATACCGACGGCACGAGCGGCAGCCCGTTCCTGATCCACGCGGACAAGGCCACCGGCGACAGCACCGTGATCGGCGTCATCGGCGGATACCAGCGGGGCGGGGGGTCGCCCGACATCTCCTACGCCGCGACGTTCGGTGAGAACGCGCAGGCGCTGTACGGCATCGCGGTGTCCTCAGGCTCGTAAGCCAAGCGGCCTGGCCAGCAGCCCGTCGGTGGTCCCGCCCCGGGTGACGTAGGAGCCGACCAGCTCGCCGGCGTTGTTGACGCCGTTGATCGTCGTGTCCACCGCGCCGGCCGGGCCGTCAACGGTGGTGAACCCGTGCCGCTGAGTCCAGGTGAACCCGTGGCTGCGGGCCCGGTACTTCGGCTGGCCGGCGGTGCCGGAACCGAAGTAGCCGGCGATGTGGCCGCGGTTGTTGATGCCGAGCAGCTGGTTGAAGGTCAGGTCGCTGGCGTCGTCGAGGGTGCTGAGCGAGTAGCCGGGGGCGGGGTCGCGCGACGCGGTCGGGCTGGCCTGCGCAGCGGCCGTTGCCGCGGGGCTGGCCTTTCGGCCGGCCACCAGGCCGAGCCGGCCCGCGCTGGCCCGCCCGTCATGGAATGCCAGCGCCAGGCCCCCGCCCAGAGCACCCAGCGCGGCGACGGCGGCCAGGGCGAGGCAGATCCGCATCGCCGGTCCCATGCTCCTACCGCCCCCGCGTTCAGGCATAGACGCGGACATTTAGGTTCGAACCCCCTGGCCTAGCCGTCCATATCGCACCATATCGGCCAGCTAACTTACCGGCCAGAACGGTACGCCTGCCGCTGAACGGGCGACGTCTCCGGCCGGTCTTCCGGCCGCGGCGTTCGGCTGCAGCGGCCGTCTCGTGGCACGCTGGCGGCATGAGGGCAACGCAGCCGACTCCAGCGGGCGGCAACCCGGCCGCGCGGGTACGCGACGAGACGGTGCGCCGGCTCGAGCGGTCGATGGGCACGCTGAGCACGGCCGCCCTGGCCTCGATGGACAGCCGGCTGCCGTGGTTCCGGGCGATGTCGGCTGAGAACCGGTCCTGGCTCGGCCTGGTGGCCCAGGCGGCGCTGGCCACGTTCATGGACTGGATCAAGCATCCCGAACGCGGCCGCCCCGCGGTGGCCGGGCAGGTGTTCGGCACCGCGCCGCGAGAACTGGCCCGGGCGGTCAGCCTGCAGCAGACCGTGGAGATGGCGCGCGTGATCACCGACGTGGTCGAGGCGCAGGTGGATGAGCTGGCCGCGCCGGGCGGCGAGGTCGAGCTGCGGGAGGCGGTGCTCCGCTATACGCGGGAGATCGCGTTCGGCGCCGCGCAGGTGTACGCGCGCACCGCCGAGGCGCGCGGCGCGTGGGACGCCCGCCTGGAGGCGCTCGTGGTGGACTCGCTGGTCCGCGGCGAGGTGGACGAGAGCCTGCAGTCCTGGGCATCCGCGCTGAACTGGTCAGCCGGGCCGGTGGCGGTGATCGCGGGCCAGGCCGGCGATAGCGATCCCGAGGGCCTGATCGACGAGCTGCGGGGGGTCGCCCGGCGGGCGCGGCTCGACCTGCTGGCCGGGGTGCACGGGCACCGGCTGGTGGTCGTGCTGGGCGGAACCGCGGACCCGGTCAAGGCGGCCGCGCAGCTGGCCGGGCGGTTCGGCCCCGGGCCGGTGGTGGTCGGCCCGGTCGTCGGTGACCTGCAGTCGGCCACGCTGTCGGCTGGCGCGGCGCTGGCTGGCCTGCGGGCGGCGGCCGCCTGGCCGGAGGCGCCGCGGCCGGTCGAAGCGGCCGACCTGCTGCCCGAGCGCGCGCTCGACGGCGACGACCAGGCTCGCGCGCAGCTCATAGCGGACGTGTACGAGCCGCTGCTGGGTTCCGGACCCGCGCTGCTCGACACGGTTACGACCTACCTGGAGCAGGGTAACTCTCTGGAAGCGACCGCCCGGCTGCTGTTCGTGCACCCTAATACCGTGCGCTACCGGCTCCGCCGGGTGAGCGAGCTGACCGCGCTGATCCCGGGTGACGGCCGCGGCGGCTTCACCCTGTGGGTGGCGGTCGTTCTCGGGCGACTGGCGCAAGGCCACATCGCAGCTAAGAGAGCATGACTTGTAGGATTCCACCAGAGTCTTACCAGGAAAGTTCGTATGCTTCGTCATTCGTATGGCGAAGTTCTACAGTGCAGGGTAGAGGGATGCTTCTCATCGCGGCTCCAGGCCAGGGCGCTCAGACACCGGGCTTCCTGCGCGAATGGCTGGAGCTGCCCGGCTTCGCCGAGCGCCTCGGCCGGGCCTCCGAGCTGGCCGGGTGCGACCTGATCCGGTGCGGGACCACTGCCGATGCCGCGGAGATCACGGACACGGCGATCGCGCAGCCGCTGCTGGTGGCGGCCGCGATCACCGCGGCGGCCGAGCTTTTCGGCGGCCCCGGCCAGGCAGACCCACCCACCTCCCCTGCCCCCTTCTCTAGCGTGGCGGTGGCGGCCGGTGTCGGTGCCGCCGCCGGGCACAGCGTGGGCGAGCTGGCCGCGGGGACGATCGCCGGGACGCTGCAGGAGTCGGACGCGATGCGCCTGGTGCGGGTGCGCGGCCAGGCCATGGCCCGGGCCGCCGCGGCCGAGGCCACCGGGATGACCGCGGTGCTGGGCGGCGACGAGCAGGCCGTCCTGGCCGCGATCGAGGCCAGCGGGCTCACCCCGGCAAACGTCAACGGCGCCGGCCAGATCGTCGCCGCGGGCACCACGGACCAGCTCGCCGCGTTCGCCGCCGACCCGCCGCCGCGGGCCCGGCTCCGGCCGCTCTCGGTGGCCGGCGCCTTCCACACCAGGCACATGGAACCGGCCGTGGACGCGCTGCGCGAGGCGGCCGCGACCGTGGCGGTGCATAGCCCGGTGCTGGCGCTGCTGTCCAACCGGGACGGCAGCGTCGTGCGCAGCGGCACGGACTGGCTGGAGCGGATCGTCACCCAGGTGAGCGCGCCGGTCCGGTGGGACCTGTGCATGCAGACAATGGCCAGCCTGGGCGTCACCGCCCTGATCGAGCTGCCCCCGGCCGGGACCCTGACCGGCCTGGCCCGCCGGGCGCTGCCGGATGTGACGGTCCTGGCCCTGAAAAGCCCGGCCGACCTGGCTGCCGCCCGCGAACTGCTGGCCGCCAGCGCCGGGGAGGCCGCCGCCGGACCGGGGGCCGCCGCCCGGGCCGACGCCCGCCAGGACACCCACCCCGACATTCACGCGCCTGACTGGCGGCTGATCGTCGCGCCGCTGGCCGGGACATTCCGGGCCGGGCCGCCCGGCGGTGCGCCAGCCGGGCCGGGCGCCGCCGTCAGCGTTGGCGCGGACCTCGGGCGCGTGGAGATGCGCGGCGGCGGCCACACGATCTCCCCCGCGTTCCCGGCCACGATCATCGAATGGCTGGTCGAAGATGGTGACCCGGTCACCGTCGGCCAGCCGCTGCTGCGACTGCAACCCGAAGGTATCGAATGATGTGCGGCGAAGCCGTGCCGGACGCGAGGGTCGGCCTGCCGGCGGCGAAGCCGTGCCGGACGCGAGGGTCGGCCTGCCGGCCCGAGCGGACGGCAGCGGGGGGGATCCCGGGGGGTCGTCCCCCCGGGACAACCGATTAAGGAGAGCGGATGCGACTGACCGAAGGCTCGGCGGGCGCGCGAATCCTGGCGTTCGGCGACTATCAGCCGGCCCGGGTCGTGACCAACGACGAGCTCGCCGCCACGGTGGAAACCAGTGACGAGTGGATCCGCAGCCGGGTCGGCATCGCCAGCCGGCGGATCGCCGGCCCGGACGAGACCGTCGCCGATATGGCGGTTGCGGCCGGCGGCAAGGCGCTGGCGGCCAGCGGCCTGTCCCCCGAAGACATCGACCTGGTGATCGTGGCCACCTGCACGCCGGAGGCGCAGATCCCGAACACGGCGGCCACGGTGGCCAGCAGGCTGGGCATCACCGCGCCGGGCGCCTATGACATGAACGCGGCGTGCGCCGGGTTCTGCTACGCCCTGGCCAACGCCAGCGACGCGGTGCGGACCGGAACAGCGGGCAACGTGCTGGTCATCGGGGCCGAGAAGCTGTCCCAGTGGATTGACTGGACCGACCGCTCCACCTGCATCATCTTCGCCGACGGCGCGGGTGCTGTGGTGGTCAGCCCGGTGACCGACCCCGACGAGGCCGGGATCGGCCCGGTGGTGTGGGGCAGCGCCGGCGACATGGCCGACAAGATCTACATCCCCGACCGGAACGGGTTCATCATCCAGGAAGGCCAGGCCGTGTTCCGGTGGGCTACGACCGCGCTTCATCCGGTGGCCAAGAAGGCTTGCGAGCGGGCCGGCGTGGACCCGACCGAACTCGCGGCATTCGTCCCGCATCAGGCCAACCTGCGGATCGTCGAGGCGATCGCGCGCCGGCTCGGTGCGCCGCAGGCGCTGGTGGCCGACGACATCGTGACCGCGGGCAACACCTCGTCGGCGTCGATCCCGCTGGCGCTGGCCCGGATGCTGGAACGGGGCGAGATCGCGTCCGGAGCCCCCGTTCTCCTGCTCGGCTTCGGCGCCGGCATTTGCTACGCCGGACAGGTGATCAAGGTACCCTGACCAGGCCCCGGGCATCCGGGGCCAGATCGGTTCAGCAAGAAACCACGAAGAGGAGTGCACTACCCATGGCCATGACCGACCAGGAAATCCAGACCGGCCTCGCAGAAATCGTCGACGAGGTGGCGGGCGTCCCAGCCGACCAGGTCACCCCGGAGAAGACCTTCGTCGACGACCTGGACATCGACTCGCTCTCGATGGTCGAGATCGCGGTGGCGGCGCAGGACAAGTTCGGCGTCGAGATTCCTGACGACCAGCTCAAGGACCTCAAGACCGTTCAAGACGTGATTGATTACGTCAAGCGGTCGACCGTGTCCGCGTGACCGAACCATAAAGAGGGAATGGACGCGGGCGCGGCAGACTCGACCTTAGGAGCACGATCACAGTGGGCAGCACGGACCGGATGAACGTCGTCGTCACCGGGCTCGGCGCGATCACGCCGGTGGGCGCTGACGTCGCGTCGACCTGGGACTCGCTGCTGGCCGGGCGCAGCGGCGTGACCAAGCTGACCGACGACTGGGCCCAGGAGCTGCCCGCCAGGATCGCCGCCTGGGCCGCCGCCGACCCGGCCACGCTGATCGACCGGGTGCAGGCGCGCCGCATGGACCGGTGCGAGCAGTTCGCGCTGGTCGCCGCGCGCGAGGCGTGGGCCGACGCTGGCTCACCCAAGGTCGAGCCGGAGCGGCTCGGCGTGGTGGTCTCCAGCGGTATTGGCGGCGTCGCCTCCACGCTGTCCGCCTATGACACGCTCAAGGAGAAGGGCTGGCAGCGCCTTTCGCCGTTCACCGTCCCGATGCTCATGCCGAATGGCGCGGCCGGCTGGCTGAGCATCGAACTCGGCGCCCGGGCCGGCGTGCACACCACGGTGAGCGCGTGCGCGTCCGGCGCGGAGGCGATCGGCTACGCCATCGAGATGATCAGGTCCGGCCGGGCGGACGTGGTGCTGGCCGGCGGGACCGAGGCCGCGATCATCCCGCTGAACATCGCGGCGTTCGCGGCCATGCGCGCCCTGTGCACCAGCCGCAACGACGACCCGGAGCACGCTTCGCGGCCGTTCGACCGGGGCCGGGACGGGTTCGTGCTCGGCGAGGGCGCCGGCATGATCGTGCTCGAGTCCGCCGAGCACGCGGCCAGCCGCGGCGCGACCGTGCACGCGGTCGCGGCCGGTGTCGGCTACTCCGCCGACGCCCACCACATCGCGCAGCCCGAGCCGGAAGGCATCGGCATCGGCCTGGCCATGCGCCGGGTGCTGGCCAACGCCGAGGTGAGCCCCGAGCAAGTGGTGCATGTCAACGCGCACGCCACGTCGACTCCGGCCGGCGACATCGTGGAGTGTCAGGCCATCGCCTCGGCGCTCGGCCAGGCCGCCAGCGGGGTGGTGATCTCGGCCACCAAGTCGATGACCGGTCACCTGCTGGGCGGGGCCGGCGCGGTCGAATCGGTGGCCGCGATCCTGGCGCTGCGCGAGCGGGTCGCGCCGCCCACCATCAACCTGGACGACCCCGACGACAGCGCGGGGATTCAGATAGCCACGGAACCGACCAAGCTGCACCCGCGGGGCAGTGCCCCGATGGCGGTGCTCAACAACTCATTCGGCTTCGGCGGGTCCAATGTCGCACTCGCTTTCACCGCAGCCTGAGCTGGGGCTGCCCGGCGCACCGGGCACACCGGCCCGATCTGAGGAGAGCAACGTGACCACGGTGCTGGATCCACCGTCCCAGCAGCCGCCGCGGGACCCGGGCCCGGCGGCCAGCCCGTCGGCTCCGCCGGCCGGCAGCCTGAGCAGGGACCCGCAGATCCGGCTGGAGTGCCTGTTCGACCCGGGGTCGCTGTCGCTGCTCACCCCGGCGGACGACAGCGGCGTGCTCACCGGCACCGGCACGATCGACGGTATGCCCGCCGCGGCGTTCGCCAGCGACCCCCGGGTGCAGGGTGGCGCGACCGGCAGCGCGGGCTGCGCGGCGATCGTCGCCGCCTATGACTACGCGGTCGAGGCCGGGGTGCCGATCATCGGCCTGTGGCACTCGGGCGGCGCCCGGCTGCGTGAGGGCGTGGAAAGCCTGCACGCCGTGGGCACGGTGTTCGCCGCCATGACCCTGGCCTCGGGCAAGGTCCCGCAGATCTCGGTGGTGCTCGGCCCGGCCGCGGGCGGCGCCGCGTACGGGCCGGCCCTGACCGACCTGGTCATCCTCTCCGGGCAGGGCCGCATCTTCGTCACCGGGCCCGACGTCGTGCGCAGCGTGACCGGCGAGGACGTCGACTCTGAGCGCCTGGGCGGCCCTGAGCCGCACAGCCGCCGCTCCGGCGTCGTCCACCTGGTGACCGAGACCGATGCCGAGGCGATCGGCCAGGCCCGCCGGCTAGCGCTGCTGCTTGGCCGGCCCGAGCCGGGCGGGACCGGGCAGGCGGTCACGTCGGAGGCCGACATTTCGGCCCTGCTGCCCGAGTCCGCGCGCCGGGCCTACGATGTGCGGCCGCTGATCACCGGGCTGCTGGACGATCCGGGCGTCGAACTGCACCCGCGGTGGGCCCCGAACGTCGTCACCACGCTGGGCAGGCTGGCCGGGGGCACGGTGGGCGTGATCGCCAACAACCCGCTGCGGCTCGGCGGCTGCCTGGACACGATGTCGGCCGAGAAGGCGGCCCGGTTCGTCCGGATGTGCGACGCATTCGGGGTGCCGCTCGTCGTTCTGGTCGACACGCCCGGGTACCTGCCCGGGGTTGGCCAGGAGTGGGATGGGGTGGTCCGGCGCGGCGCCAAGCTGCTGCACGCGTTTGCCGAGGCGACGGTGCCCCGGGTGACGCTGGTGACCCGCAAGGCCTACGGTGGCGCCTACATCGCGATGAATTCCCGCTCGCTCGGCGCCACCCGGGTGTTCGCGTGGCCCAGCGCGGAGGTGGCGGTGATGGGCGCGGTGGCGGCGATCCGCATCCTGCACCGGCGCACGCTCGCCGCCGCTCCGGCCGACCAGCGGCACGATCTCGAGGCCCAGCTGGCCGCCGAGCATGAGCGCGAGGCCGGCGGGCTGCCCCGCGCGATCGCCCTGGGCGTGGTGGACGAGATCGTCGAGCCGGCCAAGACCCGGCAGGCGATGGCCCGTGCGATAGCCGAGGCCCCGGCCCGGCGCGGCGCACACGGCAACATCCCACTCTGACCGCCCGCCGCGACGCCGGACAGCCGCGGGCCGGCCGGCCAGTGGACTGGCGCGATGCCGGGCAGCCGCCGCTGGCCGGCCGTGGCCGGCCGGCCGACACCCAGAGCACCGGTCAGGAAGCAGGAAGTGGCCGGCTCCGGCGCTCGAAGCCCGGGAACCAGCCGCCGTGAGAATATTTCACACCTTTCGCCCCTTTCATCCCCGCGCGATCGGCACCCGGAACGCCTCGCCGAGCCTGATCACCGTCATGGAAGCGTCTCTGGTGTAGTCAGGGGGCTGGTGTGCACCTACGCCGCTTTCATCCCTGAGGAGCAGGGCCGGCACCGCGGGAGCGGTGTTCTGGGCGGTCGGGCACGAGTTACCGGGCCTGGCGCGGCGGGCACGCTAACATCCGTCTCTGGACATGGAGGGAGCGAGCAGTGCCTGAGGACTTCAACAGCAAGATCATCGCGGAGTTCCGCGCCAATGGAGGCAAGGTGGGCGGCCCGTTCGAGGGAGCACGGCTGTTGCTCCTGCACACGACCGGCGCCAAGAGCGGCCAGGAGCGGGTGAATCCGGTCGCATACCAGACCATCGGGGACGGCTTCGCGGTGTTCGCGTCCAAGGCGGGCGCGCCGGTGAACCCGGACTGGTACTACAACCTGCTGGCCAACCCGCGAGTGAAGGCTGAGGTCGGCACCGAGACCATCGAGCTCACCGCGCGGGTGGCCGACGACCAGACCCGGGAGCCGATCTGGACCGCGTGGAAGAAGACCAACCCGGGCTTCGCCGAGTACGAGGCGAAGACGACGCGGAAGATCCCGGTCGTCCTGCTCGACCGCGTCGGCTAACCGGGCTGCCTAGGCTGCGGGCCCGCCGGGGCTGCGGGCCCGCCGGAATCCACCGGGCCAGGGCGGGGTTGCAGCCATAGTCGCCGACCGAGGGGAGCTCACGTGACTACATCGCTGACCAAACCGCTCTACACCGCCCGGGCCACCGTGACCGGCGGCCGGGCCGGGCATGCCGTCTCCGACGACGGGATCATCGACCTCGACCTGCAGCCGCCGAAGGAGATGGGCGGGCCGGGCGGAGCCACCAACCCCGAGCAGCTATTCGCCGCGGGCTACGCGGCGTGCTTCCAGAGCGCGCTCGGCGTGGTCGGCCGCCGCCAGGACGTGGACACCAGCAGCTCGACCGTGGAGGCCGATGTCACGATCGGCACGATTCCCGGCGGCGGGTACGGGCTCGCGGTCGCGATCAAGGTATCCATCCCCGGCGTCGAGGCTGAGACCGTGCACGCGCTGGCCGAGGCCGCTCACCAGGTGTGCCCATACTCCAACGCCACCAGGGGCAACATCGACGTGACGGTCAGCACGGCGTGACACTGGCCGCGCCGAGCCCGGCCGCGACCCGGGCGTAGGCGTCCAGGACCAGGTCCCAGAACCCGTCGGTGTCGATGGCCACGGCCACCTGGGCGTTGCAGTCACCAGCCGCTGCGGTGAAGTCGGTGACGGTCATCCCCGACGTCCAGCGCCCGGCCGTCTCCACCTCCACCCGCGCGGGTGCACACGTCACCAGCCCGGGTGCCGCCACCCTGGCCACGGCGCACACGTCGTGCACCGGCGGCCCGTCGGCGTGATCCGGCCCGGGCCCATGGCCGGTACCGGTATATCCGGCCAGGGACGGCAGGAGCAGGTCGTCGGCGAGCCGGCCGAGACCGTGCATCCGGGCGCGCACCGCGGCGGTGGCCCGGGCCTGCAAGGTCACGTCGAGGCCGACCATGGTCACGGTCCAGCCGGCCGCGAACACGATGGCCGCGGCCTCGGGGTCGGCGGCGATATTGAATTCCGCGGCCGGCGTCACGTTCCCCCGGCCCGCCGACCCGCCCATGATCACGAAATCCCTGACCTGGGAGACGATCTGCGGGTGGCGCCGCACCGCGAGCGCGATGTTGGTCAGCGGGCCGATCGCGATCAGTGTGACCTGCCCGGGCTCCACGCCGATCGCGCCGGCCAGGAAGTCGACCGCGTGCCCGCGGGCCGGCTGCGACGGCGTGGCCGGGAGGCTGGCCGCGCCGAGCCCGGAGTCTCCGTGCACCGCCCGCGCGTCCAGCGCGGGCCGCTGCAGCGGGACCGCGCAGCCGGCCGTCACCGGCACGTCCCGCATGCCCACGAAGTCCCGCACCCGCAGCGCGTTCGCCGTGGTCAGGTCCAGGCCGACGTTGCCGGCCACCGTGGTTATCCCGCCGAGATCCAGCTCCGGGTGCCCGTGCGCGAAGGCCAGGGCGAAGGCGTCGTCGATGCCCGGATCACAGTCGATGATGATCTTCTGAACCGCCAAGCCGCGCTCCCCGCGTTCCCATCCTGCTGCCTCCGGCTATGGTCGCACACGGCCGGGCGGCCCCAGGTTGGTTGCCGCCCGGCCCCGGATTCGTGCTCCGGGACCGGGCGGCCGCTTCAGGACGCCTGCTGTTCGACCAGCGGCGTCCGGCCACGGGGGGCTCGGGCGCGCAGGTCGAGCCGCGCGGGCAGATCGAGCTGCGCGGGCAGCTCAAGCCGGGTCGGCGGATCGAGCCGGGCGGCCGGGGCGGGATCTGCGGGGCGGGCGGGGTCTGCGGGGCGGGCGGGCCGAGCGGGGTCGGCCGGGCCAGGGCGGGCCGGCTCAGAGAGGGCCGGCTCAGGGCGGGCCGGCTCAGAGAGGGCCGGCTCAGGGCGGGCCGGCTCAGAGAGGGCCGGCTCAGAGAGGGCCGGCTCAGAGAGGGCCGGCTCAGAGAGGGCCGGCTCAGCCGAGCCGGGCGGGACCGGCGCTGCACCGCGCCAGCGCTGCGGACGCCCGCGGCGCGGGGCGGGGAGAGGCAGGCCATCCGAGCCGGGCGACTCCTGTTTGCCGGAGGTGGGCGCGAGGAGCCGCTCCCTGAGCCGCTCACGGCCGCGGTGCAGGCGCGACATCACCGTGCCGATCGGGATCCCCATGATCTCGGCGATCTCCTTGTAGGGGTATCCCTCGATGTCGGCCAGGTAGATCGCGGCGCGGAACCCTTCCGGCAGATCACGCAGGGCCCGGGTGATCTTGGAGTCGGCCAGCCGGTCCATCGCCTCTTCCTCAGCCGACCTGGCCGACTGGGAGCAGAGCTTTTCGGGGGCGTGCAGCTCGCCGAGCTCGCTGAACAGCGACTGCGCTGGCTCGCGCTTCACCTTCCGGCGAGTGTTGATGAACGTGTTGGCCAGGATGCGGTACAGCCACGCGCTCAGGTTCGTGCCCGGCCGGAACTGATGGAATGCGACGAAGGCCTTGGCGAAAGTCTCCTGCAGCAGGTCCTCGGCGTCGCTCGGGTTGTGTGTCATGCGAAGCGCTGCAGGGTACAGCTTGCGCATATAAGGAATCACGTCGTGCTCAAAGCTGAGTTGTTCGTCCGTGACGTCACTGGCCAGCGTCATGCTGCACGGCCTCCTTGTTGGCTTGCCCCCCTCCGTCTATCGACAGACCATGTGCCGGCTCGACGCCACTGCTCCACGATTGCGGCCACTGCCTCGCTAGTCGCGGCCATGCGAATGCACGATCGAACTCGGGGGGCTAGGCGGGGGTGTGGCCGGGGCAGCCAATGCTGGACGTCAGCCAGCCGGGATTACCGAAGACATGAGCGTTAACATACGCTTCTCTTTCCTTCTCGCGCGGGGGGCCGGGCCGGGTTTCCGGCCGACTAAAACTCGGTAACAAGATCAGGAGTTAAACAAGTATGCGGGGGCATGTCAAGGGGGTTGGACGCGAACTCGCGGCCCGCGCCTGCGAACGTTTGCCGTACATACCCGCAGGTCAGGGGGGTAGTTGTGCTGGTTCGCCGCGATCGCCGTGATCGCACGTCTCGCACTGGTTATCCCAATTCGCCCCTGCCGCAATAACCGGAATAACGGAAAATACCGAGGGGCGAAAGCGACAGTTCGGAACCCCTCATTCAGCAAACGTGTTGCGGCGTCGGCTGCATATAAACGCGTATCAGCGTGATGGAAAATTTATCAGCCGGTGGCGTGCAGCCAGCGCACCGGCGCGCCATCGGCGGCATACCGGAACGGCTCCAGCTCGTCGTCCCAGGGCTGGCCGAGCAGCAGCGCCAGTTCGGCCTCCAGCGAGCCCCCGAGCGCCGGGTGCTGCGGGATGTGCCGGTCCAGCAGGCTGTCTACGCCGGGGCTGGCTGGCTGGCCCGCTTCCCGGTGCCGGCCAGGCGCGCTCGCCGCCGCGAGCGTCATGGCCGCGCGCAGCCTCCCCTCCGGGATCAGGACGTCGCCGCTCGCCGACGTGACCGCCGAGAACGTGCCGAGGGACGGCGTGTGGCTGTAGCGGACCGCGTCGCAGCCCGGGCTCGCCTCCTCGGTTACCTCGAACCGCAGCCGGTTCCAGCCCGCCAGGGCCGAGGTGATGGTCGCCGAAGTCCCCGGACGGCCCTGCCAGTCCAGTTCGGCGCGAAGCGTTCCAGGTGAGGCAGGCTGGTCAACCCAGGCCAGCCTTACCGGCACGCCAACAACTCCGGCCACTGCCCACTCGACATGCGGGCACAACGCCGGAGGGGCGGAGTGGACTTGCAGCACGCCACGAACGGACACCAGACCTCCCTGCCAAAACGAATGAGGTTCGTCTTCCCCAACGACCTCATCCCGCCCGGCAGGTGGTGGCCATGCTCGATAAGCCCACTACCCTGGCTTCCCCCATTGTGCCCCAGGGCCGCCGCCGACACCAGTACTCATCCGGCCGGGTCGGGTCCCAGTTTCCCGTCGGGTGCTCACGGATGTGTGGCTTGGGGTTTGCGGCCCCAGACCAGGAAGGACAGGTGTGGCATCACCAGCGTGCGCGGGTCGTCGAGATGCTCACGGACCGCGAGGTCGAGCTCGTCAAGCTCCTGCTGATCGGCCAGTCCGAGCTGAACAATCGCCGGCCGCATACTGCGCACCAGGTCAGCTCGGACGGTGCGGCGGGTGTCACCGGACCGGTAGACGTGCGCTCGCCCCTCGATCCCGATGTCCTGCAGGCCCGCCTGACGGTACAGCTCGGCCAGGCGGCGGCCGATGAGCAGATCGGCGCCGTTGCGGCTGAACGCGGTACGGAAGATCTCCGACAGCCGGGTCCAGGCGGGGTGAGCGGGGTAGCACAGCGAGTACTCGGCGTCGGGCTCCAGGCTGGCGATCCAGCCGCCTGGGCGGGCCAGCCGCACCATCTCGGCCAGGACCTCGGCGGGCTTGGGCACGTTGACCAGCAGAGTCCGGGCGTGCACCAGGTCAAACGACCCCGGCGGCAGCCCGGTCCGCCGGGCGTCGGCCGCCACGATAGTGACATTGCCCAGCCCGTCCCGGCGTGCGAGTTCGCGCGCCATGGCGACATGGGCGGGGTCGGCGTCGAGACCCACGACGCGCCCGCCCGGTGAGACCCGCTGGGACAGCAGCTTGATGATGCCGCTTGGCCCGCAGCCCACATCGATCGCGGCCTGGCCCGGTCCCAGGCCGACCCGGCTCAGCAGGGCGGCGCTGTCGGCCTGCAGCTCGTCGGACTGGCGCTGCAGCCGCGCACTTTCGGCTGGGTCACGGCCTAGCGCGTAGACATCGGTGGCGGGCAGTGCCGCCGCTGTTGTGGTCGTGGATTCGGGCATGCTCTTCAGCTCCTTTGTTACCGCCATGAGGTTCAGAACTGGCCAGGAACGGCCGCCCGGGCTGGCTGCGGGTTGGCCAGCCCGGGCGCAGGGTTCACGGGGTGAGGACACCGAGCCGCTCGGAAGCTCCCTCGGAGAACCAGACCTGGGTGGGCGAGGCCGTAATCCCGAAGGTCCCCAGGCCGGTGATGCCGTGGGTGAGCAGGGCGCAGGCAGGCGTGCCGGTGGTATTGGTGATCATTCCGAGCACGCCCTGCTCGCGCCCGCCCGAACCGGTCACCGTGCTCGCGGTGGTGAACCACAGGTCGGTGCCCGATCCGGGGCCGGCCGTGATCTGGCCCGGGTCCACCGTGAGCGGGATCGTCAGCCGGCCGCCGCCGGTGACCGCCGCCGTGTACGCCGATCGAGCCGACTTCTTCGATCTCGTCCGGCGGCTGGGCGGCCTCGGTGAAGTACAGCCTGCCGCCTGGGCCGTTGACGATGCCGCCCAGCTCAGGCAGGATGCCGCCGCCCCGTGCGTACTTGATCGTGCCGGTCTTGCCGTCACCGCTGTCGCCCACGCCCGAGGAGACCCGGTAGATCAACCCCTCCCCGTCCGACGACGGCTCGGCCGACTGGGTGAACCACAGGTTGCTGTCGGAACCCAGCGTGATCGAGCCCAGGCCGCCCTCACCCTCCACCCGCGCGCTGGATGCCGCCCGGGCCAGCGCCGACCGCGCCGCCCAGGCCCATGCGCTGATCGACCTCGGCCGCACCCACTTCCAGCGGGGCGACTATCTTCAGGCCACCGATTGCTACGGCCAGGCCCTCACTCTGGCCCGCGAGCTGGATGACCACTTGATGGTCGCCCGGGCTCTGGGCAGCCTGGCCACCGCGCATTGCGCGCTGGGCCGATACGGCGAGGCGATCAAGGGTCACCGGGGGGCCCTGGAGGAATTCCGCGACCTGAACGACCAGCTCGGCGAGGTCATCAACCTATCCAACCTCGGCCTGGCCTACTTCCGGCAAGGCTGCTTGTCGGAAGCCAGCAGCGTGCAGCAGCAGGCCCTGGCCCTGTGCCGTGACCTGGATGACCAGTACGGGGTTGTCTACGCGCTCAACGCGCTGGGAGAAATCAGCTGCCACCAAGGCCAGTACGAGCAGGCGGAAAGCTACCTGTGGCAGTCCCTGCAGGTCTGCCGCCCGCTGGGCGCCCAGTCACTAGAGGCCGTAGCCCTGACCAGGCTGGCCGACGTACACGCTCAGCAGCACCGTGCCCGAGAGGCCACCACGCTCTACCGGCAGGCGCTGGCCATCTGCCGGCAAACCGGCAGCCGCGACGGCGAAGCCGACGCACTCATCGGCATCAGCCACATCCTGGTGGCCACCGGCCAGATCACCCAGGCCCGGGAAGGCCTCACCACCGCGCTGACCCTCGCCCGGCAGACCCGCGATCCCTACCAGCAAGCCCGCGCCCTGCAGGGCCTGGCTGCCGCCTGCCACGCGGCCGACCAGCATGACCAGGCCCGCGAGCACGAACAGCAGGCTGGCGACATCCACGCTGCCCTCGGCATCACCCATCCAGCCACCAGCCACACACAACCGCCGGGCAGCCCGAACACCAGCCAGCCAACCACCGGCAGCGGATCTGGCCCTCCCTTCTAGTGCCGATCAGCCCCTCGCGTAGTTGCTGGCCCCGTACCAGTCCACGACGACCACCGGTTCGTCGCCGACGACCCAGGCGTCGTGGCCCTGCGGCAGGGCGGTGACGTCGCCCGGCCTGGCGTCGAACTCGGTGCCGTCGGCCATCACCACGTGCAGCGTGCCCTGCACGTGGTACTGGAAATGCGGTGCCTCGCACAGGGCGGTGCCGGCGATCGGCTTGACGTGCTCGGACCAGCGCCAGCCGGGCGACAGGGTCAGCCGGCCGATGTCGGCGCCGCCGATCTTGAGCAGGCACATTTCCCCGTTGGGGAAGGCGCGGGTCTCGTCGGGTTGGTCGAAACTCTTCTGCTCTGCTTGTCCGCTCATGACAGGTCTCCTTACGGTCGGTTTCCGGGCCCATCGGCGGGCCTTCTGGGGCCAGCGTGGCCTGCCGGGCTTGCAGCACGCTTGCAGCGACGGGCGAGCGGCTGACGGACTCGGGCCGGCTGGCGGGCGTCGGCGTGGCGGGGTTTGATTACTGCCATGAAGTCGCTGGCTGTACGCGTGCTCGGCGACTTCGCCGTGGACGGGTTCGAGGCGCCGGCGCTGGGCAGCAGAAAGGGGCGCCAGGCGCTGCACTTGCTCGCGCTGGGCGGCGGCCGGGTCGTGCCGTCGGATGTGCTGGCCGACGCGCTGTGGGCGGACGCGCCGCCGGCCAGGCCGGAAGACCAGATCTCGGTACTGCTGAGCAGGCTGCGGTCGGTGCTGGGGCGGGACCGGATCGAGCACAGGGACGGCGGCTACCTGCTGCGCTGCGACTGGCTGGACGCAACCGAAGTGGCCGCGCTCGTCGAGGAGATCAGCCGGCGCCGCGCAGCTGGCAACGCCGTGGGAGCCGCGTCAGCGGCCAGGGTCGCGCTGTCGCTGGTGCTCGGCGCTGCGCCCGCCGGGGCACCGGGCGAGTGGGCGCGGTTGCGCCTGGCGGACCTGGAACGGCTGATCGGGCGCGCCCGCCGGGAGGCGGCCGAGGCGCTCCTCGAGGTCGGCGACTGGATCGGCGCGACCGACGCCGCGGCCGCGGCGCTGCGGGATGATCCATACGATGAGGCGGCCCTGCGAGCGCTGCTACGCGCCTACGTTATGGGCGGCCAGGTGGCGGCAGCACTGGCCGCCTATGCTGCCGCCACCAATCGGCTCGCCGAAGAACTCGGCGCCGATCCGGCGCCGAGTACAACCGCCCTGCACTCCGCCATCCTGCGCGGCGAGCTGGGGCCTGCCGAGCCGCGGGAGCGGCCGGCCGGGCCGCGCCCGTCGGTTGTGGGCCGCGAGGACGAGCTCAACCACCTGAACGTGATCGCCGCTCGGGCCCGTTCCGGGTCGTCCACCGAGGTTGTCATCGTCGAGGGTGAGGCGGGAATCGGGAAGACCAGCCTGGTGCGCGCTTGGTGTGCCAGGCGGGCGAGCGCCGGGGACACCGTGCTGCTCGTCTCGTGCGGTCTGCTAGACCGGGCCATGCCGCTCGACGCGCTACTCAGCGCGATCCGCGACCTGCTGCGGCGGCTCGGCGGGCAGGCGGCAGCTGACCTGGTCGGGGCCGACGCCGCATTACTCGATCCGCTGGTCGGTGCTGGAGTCGCTCACGGCCAGCTACCCGCCCTGGCCGACAGCATGCTTGGTCCCGCCGTGCTGTACGCCGCGCTCGCGCGGCTGCTCCGGCGGCTCATCGAGCGCGGCCCGCTGGTCGTTGTGGTCGACGACGCGCATCTGGCCGGGCGTGCCCTGGCTGACCTGTTGCGCTTCGTGGTCCGCGAGGACCTGCGCACGGTGGTTGTTGCCACCATCCGGACCGGCGAGGGCGTGCCACTGCCAGCTACAGCCAGGATCCACCTGGACCTGCTGAGCCTGGCCGCGGTCACCGAACTGGTCGGCGCCACCCGCGCCGGTGACCTGTACGCCCGGTCGCGGGGCCACCCGCTGTTCCTGACCGAAC
>Ga0335073_10005263_pt1 | contig 18151 bp, 11 predicted proteins | sample Lox_Sample_22_FD_207093 | JGI IMG/M metagenome (GOLD analysis project Ga0335073, IMG submission 207093) | Soil microbial communities from Loxahatchee National Wildlife Refuge, Florida, United States - Lox_Sample_2.2 | ecosystem: Environmental > Terrestrial > Soil > Wetlands | place: USA... | reverse complement strand
TTTGTCCAAACTCAATCGTCAGACAAATTCGGGAGCCCGGGATAGGTGACTTTTTCTCCGTCGATTTTCGCAAATGGCGTGTAGTGGTGCGGTTTGCGGCTGTGCACGCTGAGAATGTCTTCCACCTCGATGCCACGCGCCGTCAATGCATCGCCGAGCAGCGAACGATGGCAGCGCCACGGCACCGCTTCGGCGCACATTATCGCGGTGCGGCGTGCCGCGGCCAGTTCGATCAGCTTGCGCAGATTTTCCTCGAACTCGGCCGTCTGCATGTAATCGGCGTACCCCCGAAAAGACGCGTTTTTCCAGCCGAGATTGATCGAATCCTTGCGCGGATGGCGCAAACCGCCGAGACCGGGCAGGTGCGCGTAAGCGATGCCGTGCGTGGGCAGCGACTTCGCCAGGGCGTCGCGAGTGAACTGCGGATTGTGCCGCGATTTGGGGATGGTGCGGACGTCCGCAATCTGCTCGACGCCATGCGCTTGCAGAATGGCGATGAATTCGTCGATGGGATGAGTCGAATGGCCGACGGTGAGGACGTTCAATCGTCGCCTGTCAGCTTTCGCCATTGGCCTCGATACCAGTAATACACCTCCGAGGCTTTCTCGAGCATCGCGTCGTTGATGCCCTGATGGTCGATCGGCGGGGGCTTCGGGCCACCGAGGCCGCGATAGCGATCCATGATGGACTTTCGATCGACGGGATCGATCTGCCGCGCATAGAAAGCGCGTCCGTCCCACGTGCGCTGACGGTAAAGTTGCTCCGACCGTCTCGCCAGTTCAGCGGGATTCTGCTCCGTAGCATTCCGGAATACGAGTATCGAGCTGAACCCATGAACGCTGCACAACACCGCCCAGGCGTCGTGGCCTTTTTCGAAAAATTCCCCGCGAATCACGTTGCGCGGAGATCCGTTGGCCAGCGGCTGCGGGACCAGACAGCCCCGGACGCGAAGGACCGAAACGATCGATGGCGGAAGATCTGGGAATGAGTCTGGTTCCAGCCGCCGGTATGAGGCAGCGCCGTTGCGAGACTGAGCCGCGCAAGTCGCAACCAATAGCAATATCCCGGCGAGACGCCGGCGCATAACTCTGCTTTCATTATTCATGCCGCAGCGCTATCACCGGATCGACGGCCATCGCGCGCCGCGCCGGAATCAGACAGCCCAGAAACGCCGCCGCGCTCAGCACCAGGGTCACTATCGCCAGCGTCAGCGGATCGTGCGGCGATACATCCACCAGCAAGAAACCCAGCACGCGCGTCACCCCGATCGACGCGACTAATCCGATGCTCAATCCGATCAGAAGCTGCCGCATTCCCTGCACGAAAATCAGTTGCAGGATCACCGGGCCGGTCGCCCCCAGCGCCATCCGCAACCCGATCTCCTGCGTCCGCTGGTTCACCGAATGCGCGATCACCGCGTACAATCCAACGGAGGCGAGCAGCAGCGCGATCAGCGCGAAAATCGCGAACAGGCTGCCGAACACTTTCTGCGGCCAGTTGTTCAAATCCAGGCGCTCTTCAAGCGACCGCAAATTGTACAGCACCATGTCTTCATCAAGCGCGGCGACGGCCTGACGAAACGCCGTGCCCAAGCTATCCGGCGGCACCGTCGTCCGCGCCATGATCGACATGTCGCGCATCGGCTTCTGGCGATAGGGAATGTAAATCAGCGCCGTCAGCTCCCGCGTGGCGTTCTGGTTGGGAAGATTTTGCAGAATATCGGGCACCACGCCGACCACGGTCAGCCACGCTCCCGGCTTGTCCTGATCGAAGGTGCGCAGGCGTTTGCCGATCGCGTCCTGGCCGGGCCAGAATTTTTCGGCGAAGCGTTGGTTGACGATCGCCACCGGCACGCCGGCGACGCCGTCGGCATTGTTGAAGGCACGGCCTCGCTGGATTTGGACGTCCATCGCGCGAAAATAATCGGGACTGATCACCAGTTCTCCGATGGTCGGGCGGCGATTCTCATCCACCGGCGGCGCGCCTTCGAGTTCGTAGGGAACGTTCATCGCGCCACCGGTCGGCATGGTGACGGCGATGGAGGAAACCGCGACGCCGGGCAGCGCATCCAGGCGTTCCTGCAAGCGGTCGTGAAAAGCGATCTGATCGGCATCCTTGGGGTAGCGCGCTTCCGGCAGGAATAATCGCATCACCAGAACGTTCTTGGGATTCACGCCGGTATTCATGTTGTACATGTTCACGAAGCTGCGGATCATCAACCCCGCGCCGGAAAGCAGAACCACGGCCAGCGCCATTTCGGCGATTACCAGGATGCCCGAAAGATAACGTCCGCGCGTGCCGGTGCTCGATCCGCGGCTTTGCTCTTTTAAAGAAGTGTTTACGTCGAGCCGCGAAAGACGCAGCGCGGGCGCGAGGCCGAAGAGCAGCCCGGTGGCGAGCGAGATCGCACCGAGAAATACGAAGCCGCGCCAGTCGATCGAAAAGGTCATCCACACCGGAACGCGATCGCGCACCGCGGCGTCGAAGGCTTTCAATCCCCAAATGGAAATGAGCCATCCGAAAACGCCGCCCAGCAGCGACAGCATCACGCTTTCGACCAGAAGCTGGCGGATGATGCGCCATCGCCCCGCGCCGAGCGCGATGCGAATCGAAATTTCCCGCGCCCGCTCGACCGCGCGCGCCAAAAGAAGATTGGCGACATTGGCGCAGGCGATCAGCAGGACGAAACCGACGGCGCCCATCAGCGCGGCAATCAGAATGAACAGTTGCGGTCCGTTCATGTCTTCCATTTCGGTATGGACCACCGTCTCGACGCCCTCATCGGCAGCGGGATAGGCAGACTGAAGATTGTGGGCGATCGCGTTCATCTCCGCAGTGGCCGATTTCTCGGACGCGCCCGGCGCCAGGCGGCCGATCGCCCCGTAAAAACGATTCTGGCGTTTCTCGAAATTGTCGTCGGGCCGCAGAGCGATCCACATATCGGCGTCGTAGGGAAAACGCAATCCGTTTTGCATGACCCCGATCACCGTGGTGGGCACGTCATTGATGCGGATCGATTTTCCGAGGACGTTCGGATCCTTGCCGTAGCGATTTTCCCAGACGCCGTAACCTAAAATCGCCACCGGAGTCGCGCCGGCTTTTTCGTCTTCCGCCAGAAAATCGCGGCCTATAATCGGCTTTTGGCCGATGGTGGAAAAAGAATTGGCGCTCATCACCCCGACGTTGTAGCGCGTCGGCAGGCCGGATTTGTCGCTGATGTTATCGATATTGAACTGGAAAATACTCAGCGAGTCCATGGTTTTCACCTGACCATACCAGTCGCGAAAATCGGGCCAGGAAACGCCCATGCGCTGTTGGCCGCGGCTGACGTTGCGGCTTGAAAGAAACATGATTCGATCGCCCACAAACGGCATGCCTTTGAGCAGCACGCCGTCGGCGATGCCGAAAACGGTCGCATTGGCGCCGATGCCGAGCGCCAGCGCAATCACCGCCGTCGCCGTGAATCCGGGATTTTTGGCCATCGCGCGAAGGCCGAAACGGACATCTTCGAAGAAAGCCATGCCGCCTTAGACGGCGAAAGGCGCGAAAAAGTTCTCTGGTTTTATGGATTTATCGTGTGGCGTGGGCCGACCGGTGTGGCCAGCGCGAGGCGAACATCCAGAAAAGGCAACCGAGCAGCGCCACGGCGGAAACGATCCGCGCCACACGCATTTGCGTTCCACCGTCATAGGCAAGATCGACCGTGCAGTTTCCATTGCACCGCGGCTCGACCACGATTTGGCCGAGTTTATCGCCATGGATCGGCCGCGGCTGGCCGTTCACGCGGGCGTGCCAGCCTTCGTCCCAGGCGATCTGCACCGAGAGAATCTGTTGCGGACGAAGATCGGCGGCGATCGTCGCGGCGCTGGTTCCGCGCCACTCGAATTTCGCGGGCGGCATCGCCGGATCATCAAGCGCGGCGAGATAAGCGCCGGACGGCGGCGCATCGTATTGCACCGGCGCCGCCGGCAGATCGGCCGGGAGCAGCACATGGGCCAGCGAGCGGCTGGCGCGCGGCACTTCGTAAATCACTTCCGGACCGTCGCGCCACAACTCGCGCAGCGCGTGCAGCTTTTCCGGGTATCGATAATCATGAAAGAATTCGCGGCTGGCTGGATCGTCCCCGACAATCGCGTCGCACCCGAACGCCTTGAGCCAGCCGAGCGTGACCGCGGTGCTGGCTCCCGCCTGGATCTGAAAATTCACGCCCCACAACACCCCGTTGCGGATACCGTTATCGAATCCGCCTTTCAATTGCGCGGTGTCGCTGAACGCGGTCATCCAGAAAGCGATCGACCCCGGCGCGAACACGCGCGCGCCCGGCATGTTTTGGCCGAGCCAGCGCGAAACTTCGTACTCGGCCGTGGTGTGGACGTCCAGCGGCTTTTCGAGCCCGCGCGCGATGCGCTGCCGCCGGTACGCGATCGGCAGGCAGACCAGCACCGCCAGGCAAACGGCCGCGGTTCGCCGCGGGTGATTCCGCATCCGGTCGAGAAGAAAGGCGGCGGCCAAAAACACCGCCAGATTCATCTCGATTTCGTAGCGGCCGGATTGCGGCAGCAGATCGATTTTCAGCCAGTAATGCATCAGCACCAAGGCGGCGATCGCCAACAGAAACAGCGACGCAAACCGGATTTGCGGCGCCAGGCGCAGCCGCATCATGGCCCATGCGCAGGCGAGCGACGCTGCCGCCAGCGCCGCGATCGCCAGCACCTGCGCCGGTCCGGCTTTGAAGCCCACCAGCGTCGGCGCGTTGACCTCGATAGCGTGGACGGTCGCGGGCGTGATCCACGGCATCGCGATGGCATACGCGAGGGCGCCGATGGCCGCGACGCGCCATCGCCCCGAAAATCCGCAGAGCAAATAACACGCGACCGCCACGCCCAGCGCGAAAGCTCCCAGCCAGTTGGTGAGCACCACTGCGTCCAGCGCAAGCGCGGCCAGGACGGAATAAACCGGACGGCGATTCTTTATCGCGAGGTGCAACATTCCGATCGCCAGCGTCAACCAGACCAGCGAGACGACGTGCGGTCCGTCGCCGGATTGCACCAGGCCGATGAGCCTTCGCGGTCCCAGCCATCCGTAAGAGCTCAGCCGGAGTTCCCGCACCAGGAAGCACGACGGCGAAATGACCGAATAAAAAAGTCCGGCAAGAAAGGCCGCGTGAAGGCCGGCGCCGAACCGTCGCGCGGTCCAGAACAGCGCCACCGGCCCCAGGCAATAGAACGTCGCGACGACGATGTGATAGGCGCGCGCATTCGAGATGTGCACCGCCGCGGCGACGCCGGCCACCAGGAAATGCAACAGCGGCGGATAAGTGTATTGATAGGGAATGCCGCCGTACCACAGCGGGAACCAGTTCAGATGGAAAAAATGCTCGCGGATGTAGCGCGCGAGGCCGATATAAACACCTTCGATCGACCACATCTCGTCCAGGTACTCGATGCGAAACAGGCGCCAGGTGATATAAAAATTGATCGCGAATAACGCCAGCGCGGCCGCAATGCTGTTCCACCGGCGCTGAGCGTGCTCCATCAACGTTATTGTGCGGTAATTTCAAATGGCGCGGAGCGGGCGCTTTCCCGTCCGTTGGTCGCCACGGCCGAAACTTCGTAGCGATATTTTTTGCCGGCCTGCACGTCGCGGTCGCTGTAGGTCGGCGCGGCGATCAGCGAAGCGACTTTTTGAAACGGTCCGCCATTCACGGAACGAAAAACGTTATAGCCCTGAAATCTCGGCTCGGTGTTGCGCTCCCAGGAAAGCTCGATCGCGTTGGTGCCCTGCTCGGCGGTCAGCCCGGCCGGAACCGACGGCGCGAAAATATCTTCCGGCGTGATCTTCTCGGGTCCGGCGACGTTGCTTTGCTGCAATTCGCCGCTGTAGCCCTGAACGTAATACCGGTACGGCGTCCCGTATTCGACCGGCGAATCGAGCCATTGCGTCTGATCGGTGTCGGTGAGCAGATCGGGTTCGGCATCGGCGGCCGCGCGGAAAACGTGATAGTGCGGAGCCGACGCGCGCCAGGATAACTGCACCCCGAGCGGCGCGTTTACGGCTTTAAAATCGGCCGGCGTGGCGAGCGGCGGCGCAATGGTGAGCTGGCGCAGATTCGACCAGTCCGAGGTTTTTCCTTTCGGCCCGGTGGCGCGCACCGCGATGGTCACCTCTTTGCCGATCCAATCGCTTTCGATCTGGATTTCCTTTTGGAGCGGACCAGGCCCGGACGCGGCCACCGCGAAAGGTTTGGCCGCGGCGGCCCACGCGCCTGCATTCCACGGATTCGGCGTAACGCCCACGCGCAGATCCACGGCGCGAATGCGGTTGAGCGGCAGGCCCTGCGTAGTCATCGCCGGTATGGTGAACTGTGCAAGAATGGCGTCGCCGCGTTCGGCGGCGGTCAGATCCGTGACGCTTTCTGGAATCGCCAGCGACGGCGCCTGCGGAGGTCCGATGTAGCCGCACCCGGCGAGAAGCAGCGTCGCGATCAGCAGGTGGCCTAAGCCGCCAGGCTTGTGCTTTTCGCGGCCCGATCGCGCGCCATCCACTGCGCAAGCCTGCCGGCTTACGCCACTCGGAAGCCTCACAGAATGTACCGGCTCAGATCCTGGTCCTTGACGATCTCGGCGAGCTGCTTGCGCACGTACGCCGCGTCCACCTTTACGATTTTCTTTTTCAGATCCGGACCGTCGAAGGAAACGTCTTCGAGAAGTTTTTCTAAAATCGTGTGCAGCCGGCGCGCGCCGATATTTTCGGTCGATTCATTCACCCGCGCCGCGAACGCGGAAATTTCTTCAATGGCGTCGTCGGTGAACGTCAGCTTGATTCCTTCGGTATCGAGCAGCGCCTGATACTGCTTGATCAGCGCGTTTTTCGGCTCCTTCAAAATGCGAATGAAGTCCTGCTCATTCAGCGATTTCAGCTCGACGCGAATAGGAAAACGGCCCTGCAATTCCGGAATCAGATCGCTCGGCTTCGACACATGAAACGCGCCCGCGGCGATGAACAGAATATGATCCGTGCGCACGAATCCGTAGCGCGTGTTGACGCTGGTGCCTTCGACAATCGGCAGAATATCGCGCTGCACGCCTTCCCGGCTCACGTCCGGACCATGGCCCGCTTCCCGTCCCGCGATCTTGTCCACTTCGTCCAAAAAAACAATGCCGCTGCGCTCCACGCGCTCGATGGCGATGCGCGTCACCTGGTCCATATCGACCAGCTTCTGCTCTTCTTCCTGCACCAGATAATCCATCGCCTCGCCGACGCGCATCTTGCGCTTGCGCGTGCGCCCGCCGAACAATCCCGGCAGCATCTCTTTGAGATTGATGTCCATCTCCTCGACGCCGTTGGGGGTCGAGACTTCAAACGTGGGACCGCGTTCCTTCACGTCGAGCTCCACCATGCGATCGTCGAGCTTCCCTGCTCGTAATTTCTCGCGCAGTTTTTCCCGGGTGCGATCGGCGCTTTCCGTCGGCTCCTGCTGCGTGGGCATCAGCAGATCGAGCAGGCGCTCTTCGGCATTGCGTTCTGCGCGCTCTCCGACTTCACTCAAACGCTCTTCGCGAACCATGTCGATGGAAATCTCCACCAGATCGCGAATCATCGATTCGACATCGCGCCCGACATAACCGACTTCGGTAAACTTGCTCGCCTCGACTTTCAAAAACGGCGAGCTCGCCAGCTTCGCCAGGCGACGCGCCAGCTCCGTTTTTCCGACGCCGGTCGGCCCGATCATCAAAATGTTCTTGGGCATCACCTCGTCGGCCATTTCCGGATCGAGTTTCTGCCGGCGAATCCGGTTGCGCAGCGCGATGGCCACCGCGCGCTTGGCTTCGGCCTGCCCGATCACGTATTTATCCAGTTCCCGGACGATCTCGCGCGGCGTTAGCTCGTCCAGCACCGGAGTGTCCTCAGCGGCTTGTGCGGGAAGATAGATGACCATCAGCCCAGCTCCTCGTAATTGATATTTTCATTGGTGTAGATGCAAATTTTGCCGGCGATGGCCATGGCCTTTTCGACGATCTGCCGCGCGGAAAATTTCGTATTTTCGATCAGCGCCGTCGCCGCCGCCTTGGCAAACGGACCGCCCGAGCCGATGGCCGCGATTTCATTATCCGGCTCGATCACGTCGCCGGTGCCGCTGACGATGTAAGTGTCGCCGACATCGGCCACCAGAAGCAACGCCTCCAGATGGCGCAGCATGCGATCGGTGCGCCAGTCCTTCGCCAGTTCCACCACCGATCGCGCCAGGTTCCCGTTGTGCTGCTCCAGCTTGGTTTCGAAGCGCGAAAACAACGCGAACGCGTCGGCCGTCGCGCCCGCGAATCCGGCGATAATTTTCCCGTTGTACAATCGCCGCAGTTTTTTCGCCGACGCTTTCAGCACTTCCGAACCGGCCGTCACCTGACCGTCGCCGGCCATCACCACCTTTCCGTCGCGCCGAACAGACAAAATGGTAGTGGATCGAATTTTTGATCTAACTGTCACAAATTTTAGTTTGGCATAACAATTGGCTGATTTCTTCCTGATTTATATAAAGCCGGCCGCGGCAATGGGCCGGATTCTGGATCGCGGCCGGCTCTGGCTCGCCGTAGCCGCGGCATTGTGCGTTTCGGGGCTGCTGCACTGGCGCGACATTCCGCTGCGTGTTCCCAACTCGCCGCTGCTGCGCTTCATTTCCTGGACGCCCGGCGCTTATCTCGCGCCGCTGCTGACCGTCGCGATTGTGATGGTCCCGGCGATTCTGCTCATCCGCGCAATCGCCGGCCATGGCAGCTTCACCGATCTGCTCAACACCGATTACGTTTCCCTGCTGATGCTGGCGATGGTCGCCTGGGCGGCCGCGTATCTGCCGCTGGCTCTGGTGCGCGCCTTTACCGATCTGCCGCTCTACGATCCGCTGGTGTACCTGGCCATCAACGTTTACTTCACGCTTCTTCTGGCCATCGGCGCGCGCACGATGTACGGGTCGGGAACGGCATCAGCGGTAGGGGTAACGCTATTCGGCTGGGGATTGGGTGTGTTGGGGATGCTGGTGATGATGTTCGTCGGACCGGCGCTGTATTTTCTCGGTTCGCCGCTGGTTTTGATTTATCTGTACTTCATCTTCGGATCACGCCTGCGCGGTTTCGGCGAAGGTTTGCGCTCGCGCCAGCATTTCCAGCAGCAGCTCGAAATTTCGACCAATAATCCGCACGATGCCGATGCGCATTATCAGCTCGGATTGATTTATCAGAAGCGCCGCCAGTACACGGACGCGATTGCGCGATTTCAGAGAGCGATCGAAATCGATCCGTCGTTTGCCGATGCGCACCTGCAACTGGGCGTGATCGCGCGGCAGCACCAGCGGATCGAGGAGGCGATCCCGCATCTGAAAACCGCGGCTGAGCTCGATGACAAGCTGGCGCAGAACGAAGTGTGGCGAGAATTGGGCGCGGCTTATCTGGCCGCGTCGCAACCGCAGGAAGCAGGAGCGGCGCTGGCGAAATTCACCGATCGGCGTCCGTACGATCCCGAAGGTCTTTACTGGTACGGCATGGCGCTGAAGCAGTTAAACCGGCCCGTCGAAGCGAGGGAGCTGTTCGAGCGCTGCATTGAAGCGGTGAACACCATGCCGTCGCACCGCCGCAGCCAGGTTCGGCAATGGGGCACGCGCGCGCGAAAAGAGATTTAGTGGCATAAGCCGCCAGGCTTGCGCTCCGGACGGCGCCAGTCCGGCGGCTTACGTCAGCGCAGCGCGTTCAATTTCTTCTGAATTCTCTTCTTCGACGCACCCTCGGCAACGCGCAGCGCCGACGAATACGCCTCGCGAGCCTCCGCCGTGTGCCCGCGTGCTGCTTCGATATCGCCGATCTGCTCCAGCACCGCCGCGTCACCGGCATCCGACTGCAACGCCGCGCGCAATTCGACCAGCGCCGCATCCGCGTCGCCCGATTTCTCGAGCAACCCGGCCAGCGCTACGCGAGCCGCAATATACGCCGGCTTCAGCGAAAGCACGCGCCGGTATTCCGCAATCGCACCCGCCGTATCGCCCGATTCCGCCAGCATCTCCGCCAGGCTCAACCGCGACGGCAGATAATCCGGCGACTCGCGCAGATTTTCGCGCCACAAAGCGATCGCCTCGGGATACTTTTTCTCCGCGGCGAGCAGCAGCGCCAGATTATGCCGCGCCGGAATGGTGTTCCCGCCGCGCTGCAAAGCGTCGCGATACAACTGTTCGGCTTCGGCCGTTTTTCCCTCCGCGGCTTTCAGCGTTCCCAGTGCGTTATATGGCTCGGCCGATTGCGGGGCCAGCGCCATCGCCTTTCGATAGGACGCTTCCGCGTCCTTGCGCCGGTTCAGGCGCTGATAGACCAGCCCCAGATTGTACGGCAGATAACTATACTCCGGCGTGAGCCGCATGGCCTGCTGATACAAACGAATCGCGAGCTGGTACTCGCCCGCTTCGACATGCGCCAGCGCTTCATTGTGCAGCGGGTAGGACCAGTGCGGCGCGCGGTGCTCGGCATCGCGAAAGGCGGGGATCGCCTGGGCGAATTGTCCCTGCTCCAGGTAGGCGATGCCCAGTGCGTTGTATCCATAAGCCGCGCCGGGGTCGATGCGCACGGTGTCTTCAAGCAGATTCTGCGCGTTCGAAAATCGTTTATCGAACAGCAGTGCGCGGCCCTCGAAGAAATCCTCGCGGCCCTGCAAAAACAGCGATTCCGGCGTCAGCGTGCGCGCAGCCTGCATCAGCCGGCCGGCTTCGGAAAATTCACTCTGCGTCTGCGGATTCTGATCGCCCGAAAGATAACGCAGCAGAACCAACTGCGCCCGATCCTCCAGGGCGATCCTCAGCCGGTTGCTGGTTTCGAGATACTGCGATGCGTTCATCTGCGGCTGCAACCGTTTGAGCGCATTCAACGCGTCCGGCAGCAGACGCCCGGCAGCGATCGCCGCGTTAAACGCCGCCAGGTCGCCGCCAGTGTCGAACTGCGGCGCGAGCGGCGCGAGCGACGCCAGTAACAACGGCACCCCACGCCGCCAATCGAGCAGCACCGGCCAGCGCGCCACTTCGATTCCCGGCTTGCGCAGGTCCGATAACTTCAGCGAATTGTCGAAAGCTCCGAAATCGCGCGGATGCTGTTTGTTCGCGGTCGCCTCCGGAACCTGGGCGCTGACGTATTCGATCAGCTCATTCGCGTCCACCACGCCGTCTTTGTTCGTGTCGGCGGCGCCTTCGAGTCCTTTGATCACGAAATAACTGAACGCGCCGTGCCCCCCGCCGAATTGCGGACCTTCAAAGGAAAGCTCGCGCGGACGGCTGGCCAGAAACCCGAACAGATCGCCCTCGGCGTCGCCCAGATGGCTGACGTCGGAGTTGACGGTCAGGTTCTGAATCGCGCCGATTCTGCCGGCTTTGCAGACGTCGGCGAAAAACAAAACGCGCCCCACGCGTTTCAGCTGCTCTTCAAACAGCGATTGCAATTCGGCCACGCCGAGCGCGGTGCTGGTCAAATCCTGCGGATCGGAATCGTAGGTGAGAATGAAGGCGTTGCGTCCGTCGACGATCCCGTGCCCGGCGATCAGGATGATCACCGTATCGTTCTTTCCCGCGCGATGCTTCAAAAAATCCTGGAATCCGAGCCGGACCGCGGCCGTGGTGGCGTGTTCGTTGGTGAGCAGTAGAACGTTTTGCGGATCCACTCCCCCGCCGCGCGGGCTTTCGAGCAGCTTGCTGAGCGTGATCGCGTCGGCGTCGGCATATTGCAGCGACAATTCCGGCAGCTTGTATTTCGAAACGCCGATCAGCAGCGCGTAGGTTTGCCCGCTGGTCGCCGGCGGTGGCGTCTGATCCGCCAGCGCCTGCTCCAGGCCGGAAATTTTCGCCTTCACCCAGATCGCGTCGGGCCAATCCGTGCGGAGTTTGTAATAAATTTCCAGCGCGTTGGCGATCAGCTTGTATTTCTCGAACACCGCCGCGGCGGTCACCTGCGCGGCGGGGTCGTTCGGATGGATCGCGTTCAGCTCGGCCAGAACCTCGGCCGGCAGTTGATCGCGCGGGATCGGTTTCACCGCGGGCGCGGCCGATCCGCGCGTCATGGTGACGCCGTAATGCTGCTGGCTGGCCGCTTCGACGCGCACCGAATCGGGCAGCGTGCAGGCTCGCGCGGGTTGTTCCGAAATCTTCCCGGCGCGAACCTTGGGCGCTTTCGGATCGAATCGCACTTCGCCCGACGGGGCCAGCGTGTCGATTGCTTTCGCCGGACAGAACAAAAACGACGCCGCCGAATTTTCCGTGCGCAGCGCGTCGCCTGAAAAAAGCAGATCGCCGGAGCGCGCGCTGAGCGCGGTTTCGGTGTTGGCGCGCAGCAGTTTGCTCCCGCCGGCCGATAAAACCAGCCCCACCGGAATTTCCGCCCGCCCGGCGGCCGTCAACGCCAACAGCACCGCGAAGTGGCGCACGTACTTTGGCGAGCCGTGTCGATCGTCGTATCGACACTTCTTCCCGGGAACAGGCGCCGGCGGAGAGTCGGCGCGGCCTGCACAGGTGCGTGCGCCACGAATTGTCATGCGCGTTTCACCAGCGGCGCGACCGTATAAATCTTGATCGGCGCGGCCTTCCCGCGCACCGCAACCGAGCCGAGCAGCCTGGTCTCCACGCGCCCGGCGAGCAGTCTCTCCGTCTCTTCACTCATCAGCAGTTTGGTCTTATGCTCTTTATTCAGACTCTCCAGCCGCGACGCCAGGTTCACCGTATCGCCCAGCACCGTGTATTCCATCTTATCGGCGCTGCCGACGTTTCCCACCACAACGATGCCGGTATGAATTCCCGCGCCGGTTTCGAAACGCCCCGGTGCGCGGACCATTTCCGTCGCGCACTGGACCGCCCGCCAAGGATGATCGTCGCCAGAAAAGACAGCCAGAATGCCGTCGCCGATGAATTTGTTCACGTGGCCGTGATAGCGAACGATAATCGCCACCATCGCCGACAGATATTCGTTTAAAAGCTGCACCAGCACTTCCGGCCCCTGTTCGTCGGATATTTTCTCGCTGAACGCGGTAAATCCGCGAATATCCGTGAACAGAATGGTAACGTGCTCGCGCTTTCCCGTCAGTCCGATGGTTTGCGTATCTTCAAGCGACGCCGCCAGTTCTTTGCCGACGAACAGCGAGACCGCGCGATGGAACAGATGCCCGCGCTGCTCCGCCGTCCAGAATCGATACACCACCGTTCCCATCGCGCACAGCGCCGCGCTCACCAGCAGTTCCGACGAATACAGAATCACGCCGGAGCGAAACAAAAATTGAGTGATCAAAAGAATCGCCAGCGTTTCCGCCAGGAACAGAACTGACGCCAATCCGGCGGAGGCGGCGAAGGCGATGGCGGCCGTCGCGCCGGCGACCGCCAGGAGAGCCGCCACGCGCGCCCACTCCGGAGCGAGAATCAGAAAATCGCGCGAGAGCAGCGTGCGCAGCGTGTTGGCGTGAATCTCCACACCCGGCGTGATCCAGTGCGCGCTGCTGAACATGGTGTAAAACGGCGTGGGATAACGCTCATCGGGCGTGTCGCTGCCGAGCATCACGATATTTCCCGCGAACCAGCGCCGCAATTGATCCTTGTTTCCCGCCCGCGCCGCCGCGACCACGTCGGCGAGCGAAACCCGCGGAAACGTATCCGGCGGACCGGCATAGTTTATGAGAATCGACCGGTCCGGCGCGATGGGCACCGTTTTTCCCGCCAGGGTTAATCGACCGTTGCGAAATTCGGCATCGGCGCCTTCCAATTTTTCCGCGGCACGCAGCGCGAGCGATCGCGCATTGCCCGATTCCTCAATCAATTCCTGGCGGCGGATGAAATCGTCGGGATCGGAAGTAATATTGGCGTAGCCCGCCAGGCCAAGCGCGGCGGCCAGCATGTTGATCGGCACCGGCTCCTGGTGCTGGTCGATGTTGATGGTCGGCGCATACGCGCAGATCACCGGGATCGGCGACGCGCTGACCGCTTCGGCCAGAATGCGGTCGTCATCCGGCTCCCATTTCGCCACCGGAATGCCGAACGCGAGATCGAGCACGATCAGTTTCGCGCCGGCCGCGCCGGCCGCGCGAATCGTCTGCGCGTAGTAGGGATGCCAGAAAATCCGCAATTCCGGAAAAGTGGCGAGCGCTTTCGGATCGATCAGCACCAGCATGAAGCCGGCGACCGGCTCGGCGCCGCGCAGCACGAACTGCGAATCCACGGCCTTCAGATTGAGGATTTGAAAGAAGCGCAGGCCGCTCAACGCGCGCGCCGCCGACGCGCCGGCGACCGCGATCAGCGCACAAATTGCGTAGTGACGCCATCGCCGCTTCATGTTAATCTTGCATCTTACACCTGTGGCCAAATGGTGGATGGTCGCCCTCGCCGTTTCGCTTGCCGCGCAGACTACGCAGGGCGTAATTTCGGGCCGTCTGGCCAATTCGGTCACTGGACGACCCATCGCCGACGCGACCATTGAGTACTCCAGCGCGCGCGATGCCGTTCCTCATACCGCGAAGGCGGATCCATCGGGCTATTATTCGCTGCCGCTGCTTTCGCCGGGAACGTATCGTGTGCGCGTCTCCGCCGAAAATTTTCAGGCGCAGGAAGTGCAGGAATTGGAGCTGCCCGTCGCCGGCCGCATCGATCTGAATTTTCGCCTGCGCCCGTTGAGCGACGTCTGGGAATCCGGTCAATACAACAGCGTGTTTCTGCCGGGTTCGAAAACGGTGGTGACTTTTTACGGTCCCGACGTCGACAGCAGCCGCACCGGAAATTTTGAGGCGCAGAAGGGGACCGTCGGGTCGCTTGAAACCAGCGTTTCTGAAGTCATCGATTCGGCCGAGATCGAAAATCTGCCCTTGCAGGGCCGCGATGTTTATACCATGCTGGTGACGCAGCCCGGCGTCACTTCCGATAGCGCCACGGGGCGCGGCCTGGGACTTTCCGTCAACGGCGCGCGGCCGTCGGATTCGAATTTCTTGATGGACGGTCTCGAAAACAACAATTACCTGATCACCGGACCGCTGGTGACCGTCGCGCCGGAAGCGATTGGCGAATATCGGATTTCCACCAACAATTTCTCCGCCGAATACGGCAGAACTTCCGGATTCGTCGCCAATGCGATCACGCGCAGCGGCTCCAACGATTTTCACGGCGTCGCCTATTTCTATCTGATTAACGATTTTTTCAACGCCAACGCATTTCAGGAAAACCTCGCCGGATTTCCGCGCACGCCGGACAAGCAGGTCCAGCCGGGATTTGTGGTCGGCGGTCCGATCGTCAAGAATCGCCTGTTTTTTTCGAGTTCTTACGAATATTTTCGCAACCGCAGCAACCAGGACCCGCAGGTTTTCACCTTTCCGGCGACGGGATTTTTCAACTTCGCCGCGCCCTCGAGCGAATCGCGCGCATTGTTGCAGCAATACGCGCCGCCGCCGCTGGTGGGCAACGGAATCACCGCGCAGATGACCATCGCTCCTCCGGTGGAGGTCGATCGCACGCTGGCCATCCAGCGCTTCGATTACTCGACGGCTAAAGACCGCATCATGCTGCGGGCGATGGCCAATCTTCTCGCCGAACCCGATTTCATCTGGAGCCCGTATCCGGCCTTCACCTCGCCGCTGCACGAAAATACCTGGAGCCTCGCGCTCACCGATACGCACACCTTTCGCGCCAATCTCACCAACGAAGCCCGCGCCGGATTCAGCGACGACGATCTGTTCTGGAATCGCGCGCATTCCGAAATTCCGACGCTGGTCTCGCTCGACGGCGTTTCGCTTCCCGGCAGCCCCGCGTTTTATGCCTACGCCAACGCGGATCGCAGCTTCGAAATTCTCGATAACGTGATCTGGTCGCACGCGCGCCATCAGGTCACGGCTGGGGCGGGCGCGTTGTTTCGCGCTTCCAGCGGATTTCTCACCGCCGGCGAAAACGGCGAATACGAATTCAGCAACGTGATTCTTTTCGCGCTCGATGAACCGGCGTTTTTCAGCGCGGCGGTTGATCGCAATGCGCTGCCGAATCTGCAAATTCCCGATTCCAACCGCACCTGGCACTATGAGCAGTATTTCGGTTTCGTCCAGGATAGTTTCAAGCTAACGCCGCGGCTGAATCTCAATTACGGCGTGCGCTATGAACTGTTCGGCGCGCCTTCAAACACCGGCGCGGTGAAGGACGACATCGTGCAGCTTGGCTCCGGCGCTACGCTTCCGCAGCGGTTGACCACGGCGACGCTTGCGCCCGATTCGCAGATTTTCAAGACCGATACAAACGACTGGTCGGTGCGCTCCGGAGCCGCTTACGCGCTCGCCAGCCGCACCCTTTTGCGCGGCGGATTTGGAATTTACGATAGCCGCCCCTTCGACAATCTTTGGGAAAATGTTCGAAACAATAATTTCCTTCTGCCGTTGGCGACACTCGGCGGCGCCACCAATTTTCTTGAGCCGGTCGCGACGGAAATGCAGAAAGCGTTCGCCAACCTGCCGCCGACGTCGTTTCCCGATCTCACGCTGATCAACCCGTCGCTTCCCAACGGCCGCGTATCGAGTTATTTCGCCGGCGTCCAGCAGCGTTTTTCCGATCATCTGACGCTCGAAACCAACGCGCTCGGATCGTATGGCCGCGACTTGATCACCACCGATATCGTCAATCGCGATTTTTCGACGCCGCAGGGCCGCTACAACGCCGCGCTGCCCGATATCGCCTATCGCGCCGCGCAAGGATTTTCCGATTACAACGCGTTCGCCGTCGTGCTGCGCTACCGCAGCACGCGTGGGATGGCGCAGGCGACCTATACCTGGTCGCACTCGATCGACAATCAGAGCGAACCGCTGCTGGGCGATTTTTTCAATCTCAATTTCACCAGCATTCAGACCGGTTCCGGCTCCATCGGACGCGCCGCTTTTTCCGAGCAGTTCAATCCTCTCGCCGATTGCGGCGATTCCGATTTCGATCAGCGCCAGAATCTGGTCGTGTTCGGCTACTGGAACCTGCCGCGCGGTTTTGTCGGGTCCGCGCTGGCTGCTTTCCGCTCCGGATTTCCGTACACCGTTATCGGCGCGTCGACGGTGGTTCCCGGCGGCGGCGAAATTTTGAATAATCGTCCAAATTTGATCGGCGCGCCTGTTTTGCCGCAGCCGGTCGCCGTTGCGGGCGGCGTCGAATTGCTCAATCCCGCCGCGTTTGCCAACGCTGCTCCGAGCACGCTCGGCAACCTGGGAAGAAATTCGCTGATCGGCCCCGGATTCTACAACCTGGATATCTCGCTGGCGCGCGCGTTCCCGCTTCGCGAACTCGGCAGATTGACAGTTCGCGCCGAGGCTTTCAATATTTTGAATCACGCCAACCTGAATAATCCGCAGACGACTCTGGCCGACCCCGATTTCGGCGTCGCCGCATACGGCCGCATCGGTTTCCCGAGCGGTTTTCCCGCCGTCGCGCCGCTGAACGAAACGCCGCGGCAACTCCAGCTTAGTATTAAGGTAGAGTTTTAAAGTTACGTTTCAATTCCGACGATTCTAGCAGGGTGCTCGAAAAAGGGGACAGACTACTCTGTCCCTGCATGTAAGTTATTCATGGCGCGTGTGACCATGGAACGTGGATAGAGCGGTCTGTCCCCTTTTTCAAGCACCCTGCTAGCGAAGGAATCAGGACGATCTCTGTGCAGAATCTCATTCGAGCGGTGATCTTGGCGGGGGCCGTCGCGCAGGCCGCCGTTGCTTTTTCGATTCCCATCCTTCCATCGTCGGCGAGCAATGGCGCGGTCGGAGCGGGCTATTCGGTAACGTTTAGCTGCGAGGATTGCGGCGGAGCGCTGACCTGGAGCTATTCCGGCACGCTTCCGTCCGGCCTGAATTTCACTTCGAACACCAGCACCGCGACCCTCAGCGGCACGCCGAACACCGGAGGGGCGTATTCCTTCACGGTCAGCTTCATCGGACCCGAGGGTGAGAACGGCTCGCAAAATTACACGGTAAACATTCTTCAAATCATGCCCTCCTCGCTTCCCAACGGGAGCACCAGCGTGTTCTATGCGCAGACGCTGAGTGTGGCTTATGGAAGCGGAAGTTATAGCTGGTCGAGCGCCAACCTGCCGTCGTGGCTGACGCTCAGTTCCGCGGGCACCCTCAGCGGCACGCCGACCACCGCCGGAAC
>Ga0335073_10005262_pt1 | contig 18154 bp, 16 predicted proteins | sample Lox_Sample_22_FD_207093 | JGI IMG/M metagenome (GOLD analysis project Ga0335073, IMG submission 207093) | Soil microbial communities from Loxahatchee National Wildlife Refuge, Florida, United States - Lox_Sample_2.2 | ecosystem: Environmental > Terrestrial > Soil > Wetlands | place: USA... | reverse complement strand
AACCCAGATGGGCAGGGAGCTCGAGCCGGTCCTCGACGCGGTCATCGTCTGGTCCCATCGATGGATACCGCTTCCGGCCGGCGACCGAGACGACTCAGCCAGCCACCCGGAAGGGTGCCCGCCTCGCGTCGTTGACGGCGTAGAGCAGCGCTGACGGCGTAGAGCAGCGCTGACGGCGCAGAGCAGCACTCTGGCCGGCTGCTGGTCGAGCCGCTGTTCAGCCGCCGAGATCCGGGCTGTGCTACAGGGCGAGCCAGCCGGGCGACGCGGGTGAGAGAATCGTAGCCATCCTCCCGAAGAGGCTGACCTTGCCGAGAGCGATGGCGAAAGCCCCCTTGCTATCCGTCCGCGTATCAGAAGAGAGGGAACGGCCGGCATGCGGTATCTGGACATCGACATGACCCCGAAGATTTCCAAGATAGGGCTTGGCACGTGGCAGTTCGGGGCGAAGGAATGGGGCTACGGGGAGGGCTACGCGGGACAGGGGGCTCGTGAGATCGTTCGCCGGGCGGTCGACCTGGGTGTGACGCTGTTCGACACCGCCGAAATCTACGGTCTCGGGCGCAGTGAGCACATCCTGGGGGAGGCGCTTGGCGACCGGCGCGGGTCGGTGTTCCTGGCGACGAAGCTCTTCCCTGTCCTGCCGGTGGCGCCGGTCGTGGAGCAGCGCGCCGTAGCCAGTGCCAACCGGCTGAGCACCCGCTGGCTGGACTTGTATCAGGTGCACTGGCCGAACCCGCTGATCTCCGACGGCACGATCATGCGAGGGATGAGCGCCCTGCAACGCGTCGGGCTGGTCGGGGAAGTCGGCGTCAGCAACTACCCGCTTGCGCGCTGGCAGGCTGCCGAGAAGGCGCTCGGCGGGCGGGTGCTGAGCAACCAGGTCCGCTACAGCCTCGTGGACCGCGCGCCCGAGAAGGACCTGCTGCCGTACGCCGCCAGAGCCGGCCGGGTGGCGATTGCTTACAGCCCGCTAGCACAGGGCCTGTTGTCCGGCCGCTACAACCGCGCCAACCGCCCCGCCAACCGGGTGCGGGCCGGGAATCCGCTGTTCCTGCCGGAGAACCTCGACCGGGCCGGCGAGCTAATCGGCGTGCTGCGAGATGTAGCCAACGCTCACGATGCCACCCCGGCCCAGGTCGCGCTGGCCTGGGCGATCCGCAATCCGGCGGTCTGCGCGATTCCCGGCGCGTCCAGCGTCGAGCAGCTCGAGAGCAACGTCGCGGCCGCCGAGATCGACCTGTCCGACGAGGAGTACGCCGCGCTGAACGCGGCCTCAGAGCGGTTCCAGCCGGTCACCGGGCGCGCCACGGTCCCGGCCATGGTCCGGGCCCGCCTGCGCCGATGAGCGGAACGGGCGTGGCCGGGACATTCGATGGCGCACCGTTCCGATGACCTCGGAAGAGCTCCCGGCACTGGTCTAGCCGGAGTTGCCGGACAGGTCCCGGTGTTACCGTTGACCGCTGGCGCTGGACGGAGCCTCGGCGTAGCGCTTGAGCGCGGCCATGGTCCGCTTGTTCTCCTTGTCGAAGCTCGCCGTGACGACCGGCCGAAGCAGCCGGAACACAGCCGGCATCGTGAAGTCGAGGACCAGCCACCGGATGACCACAGTCCCGCTGTCCTCGGCTTCGAATTGAGTAGTGAACGTGCACGTCGACCGTAGCCAGGTCCGTCCCCTCAGGCATCGGTCATCTGACTGACGGTCCCGGGCGGCCAGTCAGATGACTGATGGCCGCCCGGTAGCCCGGCGTGAGCATGGGACTCAGCGCTGGACATCTGAGCCGGCGCGGAGCCCTGGGCCGAGACGGCCCGCCCGGCTCGACGAGGAAAGGGGAAACCGAGATGGGCGTGATCAAGGCGTACGACGGCACCGAGATTTACTACAAGGACTGGGGGGAGGGACCGGTCGTCACGTTCTCGCACGGCTGGCCGCTCAGTGCCGACGCCTGGGACGGGCAGATGATGTTCCTGGCCCAGCAGGGCTACCGGGCCGTCGCCCACGATCGCCGTGGCCACGGCCGCTCCGGGCAGGCGGCCAAGGGCAACGACATGGACGGCTACGCCGACGACCTCGCCGCGGTGATCGAGGCGCTCGACCTGCACGACGCGACGCTCGTTGGCCATTCCACGGGTGGCGGCGAGGTCGCACGCTACGTCGGGCGGCACGGCACCGGACGGGTCGCGAAGGCAGTGCTGGTCGCCGCGGTCCCGCCGATCATGCTGCGGACCGCGGCCAATCCCGAAGGTCTGCCGATGCAGGTCTTCGACGACCTTCGGACCGGGGTCGCCGGCGACCGGTCGCAGTTCTATAAGGATCTCGCGGTCCCGTTTTACGGCGCGAACAGGCCAGGTGCGAACGTCTCCCAGGGCATCCTGGACCAGTTCTGGCTGTGGAGCATGCAGTCCGGGCTGCTGAACGCCTACGCGTCCATCAAGGCGTTCTCTGAGACCGACTTCACCGAGGACCTGAAAAGGTTCGACGTCCCGACGCTCGTCTTGCACGGCGAGGACGACCAGATCGTCCCCGTCCATGACTCCGCCCGCAAGTCAGCTCGGCTGATCCCGGACGCCAAGGAGATCTACTACCCCGGCGCGCCGCACGGCCTGACGGCCACCCATCAGGACCAGGTCAACGCGGACCTGCTCGGCTTCCTGCGCGCCTGAGGTCCGCCGGGCCGACCGCACCGCCGAACGCCGCAGCCTCTAACAAGAACAGGGAGTTGGCAATGCCTTTCGCGAACATCAAAGTCCCGCAGGGCACCCTCGACTACACGCAGAAGGAGGAGATAATCCACCAGGTGACCAGCATCTTCGCCCACTACTTCGGCGAGGACGTCCGCCCCTACACGATGGTCCTCGTCGACGAGGTGGTTGACGGCGGATGGGGCCGCGCTGACGAGACCTTCACCCTGGCCAAGATGCGCGCACGGTAAGGGCAGCCGGCCGCCATGGCACCGCGCGGCCGCTGCGTCACCCGGGCCGCTCACCGGACCGGCCAGGCGGAACCAGCCGCTGGGCGGGCAGGCTGCCTGCCGTGCCGGCTTGCAGCCGGGATAGCGCGTCGCGTAGTCCAGCCCTCGAGGTGATGCCAAGCTTGGGGAAGATGCGGTAGAGGTGGGAGCCCACGGTGCGATGGGACATGACCAGGCGTGCGGCGATCTCCTTGTTGGTCATGCCCTCCGCGGCCATTTCGGCGATCATTAGTTCCTGGGCGGTGAGCGTTCCTGCCTGGACGGGGATGAGGGTGGCCACGCCGGCGGCGCGGAGTTCGCCGCGGGCCATCTCGGCCCAGGGGACGGCGCCGAGCCACTCGAATTCGCGCAGTGCCTCGTTGAGTTGCTCGCGGGCGGCGCTGGTGGCGCGGGAGCGGCGCAGCGCCTGTCCGTACAGGAGGCGGACCCTGGCCTGTTCGAACGGCCATGCGTGCGCATCAGGGGTGGCGAGCGCGGCCTTGTACAGTTCCGGTGCCTGGTCCTGGTCTGCCACCAGTGCCTCGGCAGCGCCGACGGTCAGCGCCAGCCGCCCGGAGATCTCGGCGATCCCGGCATCCCGGGCGGCCGAGACGTGCGCGGCGGCCGCATCCAAGCGGCCTGTCCGGACCGCGGCCTCGACAAGTTCGAGCACGACCTTGAGGGCCATCGTCCGGTGCGGGAGGAAGCTCCCGGCGGGGCTGATCGCGCTTGCCTCGCGGTAGGCGGTTTCCCAGTCTTGCTGTCCGGCGGCGGCGACGGCGAGGGCGTGGTTGCAAAGGTAGCGGACGATGTCGACGCCCCTGGGCGCTGCCCACTGTAGCGAGCTCTGAGTGATCTCCCTGGCCCTCGCGGCGTCGCCCCGGGCGGCGGCGAAAAGCGCCAGTCCGTACTCGGCGGGCCACGCGATCAGCCGGTACTCGTGCTGCATCGCCAGCTCATGGTTAGCGGACATTTTGCGCTCTGCCTGCGCCCACCGTCCGGTGTAGAAATCGTCGAACGCGAGCAGCTGCTCCGTATTGACCAGGGTGCTGACGTCGTTGGCGGCCCGGCTCTGCTCCGCCAGCTTCCTGACCGCTTCCCTGCAGCTGCCGAGACGGTCGACGAAGAACCCGGCGATGGTCCGCGCGAGCACCTCTACCGGATCGCTCTCCTCGTTGATCCCCGAGATAAGCCCGTCTAGCTTCCGGTATGTCGCCGCGTCAGCGTGCACGGGATCGGGATAGGTCCAGCGGGCGACGCGGAAGACCGGTGAAACATCAGCCGCGAACCGGGTCATGGCCGCGTCGTAGGGCACCCACAGCTCCGGTCGGGCACCGAAGTGGCAGACGTACATGAGGGTGAACAGCGCGGCTCTGAGCTGGAACGGCGTCAAAGCCTGGGCACGGACGTTTTCCAGGGCGCCCGCGAGGATCTGGTGCGCGGTGCCGACGTCGCCGTCCGCGTTGAGCAAGACAAACGCGGTGGCTATCGCGTGCTCTACAGAGCCGGTTCCTTCGGGGTCCGCCGCCCTGGCCCTGCTGAGCATCTCCCCGGCCGCCGCGAAACCGCCGGCCAGGCGAGCGCCGGCATAGGCTGCGTCGGCGAGGCGCCTGGCTCGCTCAGGTCGTGCGGGACTGAGGGTGGCCGCCTGGCTCAAGGCGGCGACGGCGCCGATGGTGTCGCCACGGCGCAGCAGACGGTGGCCTGTGGCTTCCAGGGCGGCGGCTGCTCCCTCGTCGGGTCCGAGGGCGGCCCTCGCGAGGTGCCATGCCTGCCGGTCCGGCTCGTCCGCGGTGACATCGGCGAGGTCGGCGTGCGCCTGCCGGCGTTCGGCGGCGGTGGCGCCGGCCACGACCGCCGCGCGGGTCAGCGGATGGCGGAAGCCGAGGTGGGACTGAATCTCGTCGAACGTGATCAGCCTGGCCTGCTCGGCGGGCGCGAGGGTGTCAAGCAGGTCAGCGCCGACAGCGGCCCGCAGCACGGCGGTGCTTCCCGTTGGTTCCAGCGCCGCGAGCAGCAGTGCACGGCGGGTCTTCGGCTGGAGGCCGGCCAGGCGGGCGGCGAAGGCCGCCTGGAGGCGGCGGTTAAGCGGCATCACAGCGGCGTTGTCTTGGCGGCCGGAGGCCGAGTGCAGTGCCGGGGGGAGCTCGACGAGGGCGAGCGGGTTGCCCTGCGCGCTGGCGAGTACCTGGCTGCGAACGCTGGCGCTGAGCGCGGGGTATCGGAGGGTAAGCAGTGCCCGCGATTCTTCATACGAAAGCGGCAGCAGGTGGTGCTGCTCCAGGCCGCCTCGTTCGAAGAAGCCTTCCTCGCCTGGCCTGATGGTTCCGACCAGGCCGACCGGGCTGCCTTTCAGTCGCCGCGCGAGCGCGCTGAGCACGGCAGCGGTCGATCTGTCGAGCCACTGCAGGTCATCGATGATCAGCAGGACAGGCCGGGCGCTGGCGAGCATCCGCAGCAGCGTGGCCACCGCGTTGACTACCACCCCGCGGTCGGGGGGCAATGCCTCGCGCAGCCCGAGCACGGTTTCCAGCGCGGCGGCGTGGACGTCGGCCAGCCGCCGCACCTGGTCGGCGACAGGCAAGACCAGTTCGCCGAGGCCGGCGTAGCTGATATCGGACTCGAACTCGACTCCCGTCGCCCGCAGGATCTGGCCGGTGGCGGGCGCTATCACGTCCGCCACGTGGTCCAGCAGCATCGTCTTGCCGACGCCCGGCTCCCCGACGATGACGAGTGCCCCGCCCGAGACCGCCGAGCGTGCTACGAAGGCGGTCAGCACCTCAAGGTCGGCCGACCTGCCTATCAACTGACTCACCGGAAGCACTCCCCGCCGGGGCCGGAGGGCTCGGCTTCGTCGCGCTTGCCCGATTTCTCGTCAGCCACGCAGCGCATTCTAAGCGACACGCACTGTTACATAGGTCCTTGACCCCTCCTCAGGTGCAGAATGGCCTGCGTCTGGACCGCAGTGGGGGCTGCGGTGTGTACGGCAAGGGGGAGGCCGGACAATGACGGTATCGCGACGCGGTCTTGTGCTCGGCGGCCTGGCCGCGGGAGCCGCGCCTTTGGTCGGGGCGGGAGTTGCCCAGGCCGCCCAGAGCGGGCCGCAGCAGGGCTCGCCGGGCAACCAGATCCTGCAACTGTTCGCCAGCCTGCCCGGGACGTCGGCGATCAAGATCGATGCTGCGGCGGCAGGCAAGAGCCCGGGTCTGCAGGTCTCGCTGAACGCGGCGCTGGAGATGTTCGTCGGCAGCGCGATCAAGACGTGCGTGCTCTGCGAGGCGTTCCGCCAGGCGGACTCCCCGCAGGTCCTCGATACGATCACAGCCCGGCAGCTCGCCCTGGATGCGAGCGTGTGGTCACTGGACTCCGCGACGTTCAATCCGCCGAACTTGATCGGCATGGTCTCCGAGCGGACGGCGATGGAAGCAATGATCCTGCACAGCGACAACACCGGTACCGACATGATGCTGAAATTGTGCGGGCCGGGCAACGTGCGTAGCTTCGTGTCCTTCGCCGGCATGACCAAGACGATGATTCCGGACAGCACCCGGGTCTTCACCGCTTACCTGCTGGGGCTGCCGAATTACCAGACAGCCACCTATCTGGACGTAATAGCCGCGTCCAACGGCCCGTTCGTGCACCAGCCGCTCAACCCGGTGCAGACGCTCGCGTCATGCGCGGATGACCTGGTGTCCTGTTACTCCCGGGCTTTGCAAGGCGGCTTTTTCCGGTATCAGGAGACGCTGAGCCAGTTCCTGGAGATCCTCTCCATCGCGGACGCGATCTGGCTCATCCCGGTTCCGCTCGGGGTGAGCGCGTTCGTCAAGGGCGGCAGCATCGACATTCCGGGATTCCACGCGCTCTGCGTCGCCGGCGGGCTGTTCTTCAACAACCGTTGGGTGTTCTTCTGCTTCACCCTCAACTGGACCGCTCCAGCAGAAACCGACCCGGCAACGGTCGCCGCCTGGGCCGCGGCGGTCCACCAGGCACTGCAAATAGTCATATCCGCGCTTTCGTGACAGCTGGCCAGGTCGAAGGAGGATTGCGGTGAAGCTAAGAATGAAAGCGGCATTCGTGCTCGCGGCTCGCATTCCGCGGAGATCCGTCGCGCTCGCGGTTTCACTCTTGCTGGCGGCGGTCTCGCTCGCGGCGTGCGCGGTTCCCGCGGCGAAGCCGGCGCAGGCTTCTTCCGCCCAGTCGGCGCAGGCGCAGGCCATCGCCAGGATCGTTCGCAACGCCATGAAGACCTATCACCTCAAAGCGGTGATCGTCGAGGTCAGCAAGGGCGGCCAGACGGTGACGAAACAGGCGTTCGGCGAGTCGATGAACGGCGTGCCCGCGACCACGGCGATGCACTTCCGCAACGGCGCCGTCGCTTTCGAGTACCTGGCCACGCTGCTCCTGGAGTTCGTCGACGAGCACAAGGTCGCGCTCAACGACACGATCCAGCGCTGGATGCCGACGCTGCCCGAGGCCGGCAAGGTCACGTTGAAGATGCTGGCGAACCAGACCAGCGGCTATCCCGACTACGAGACCGATCCCGCGTGGGAGGCGGCATTCAACGCGGACCCGTTCCACATCTGGACGTTCGACGAGCGGCTCAAGTACGCCTTTTCCCGTTCCGTCCAGTTCGCTCCGGGGACGAACTGGAGCTACTCGCACACCAACTTCATGATCCTCGGCCAGATTCTCTCGGAGATCGGCCACCAGCCGCTGGCGACGCTATTGCAGGAGAAGGTGCTCGGCCCGATGGGGCTGACCAGCACCACCAGCACCGAGACTTCCGATATCCCCGCCCCGGTGCTGCACTCGTTCAGCTCGGAGCGCCGGTTGGCGCTCGGGATCCCCTCAGGAACCTCGTTCTATGAGGAGGCCACCTTCTGGAACACCCAGTGGGGCACGCCGATCGGGGCCAACGAGACCACGAACATCGACGACATGACCAGGACCGCGGTCGAGGTCGGCACCGGCACGCTGCTGTCGAGGTCCAGCTACCACGCCATGACCGACCCGAACCTGCTCGGCTTCGGGCACTCGGAGCCCAGCTGCGCGCCGAGCTGCTTTGAGCAGACGAACCTGTACAACTTCGGCCTCGGCGTTGTGCGAAGCGGATCGTGGCTGCTGCAGGACCCGCTGCTCAGCGGCGAGGGCGCGACCGAGGCCTACCTTCCCTCCCAGAAGATCGCCATCGCCGTCGTCGTGACCTTCCTGCCCGCGGCGTTCGACTCACAGGGCAACTACTCGAACTCCAGTGACCCGATATTCCGGGCGATTGGCGCGTACATGGCGCCGACCGACCCGCCGCCGGCCGTCCCGAGCTGATCACGGCCCCGGCGTCCGGGTCGCGTCATTACCGCGCCCGGGCCAATGAATGTGCCACGGCAAGGGCGGCGACCCGATCATCTCGGACGGGCCGACTCTCGTCCTGCTCGTCTCCTTGGAACGAGACGACCCGGTCGCCGGCAAAGGTCCGTTCTAGCAGGAAGCCTTTACCGATCCTCCGCCTGCCGATGACGACGATGAGCGCCGGCAGTGTCTGGGCGGCGTCAAGAAGCTGCTGGCGCTCGCGGTCGCGGTCCACAAGTCGCCAAGTTATAGATTGGCGACTACAGATCAAGGTTCGCGACGCGAGCAGAGCGTCGAGGGGCACCTTCTTCCGACGAGGTGCCGGGGGTTAAGCGGGCGCCGGCCACGCCGGCTACGGCGGTGGCGATCGAGCGCGCCTCCGGCCTTACGGGCGTGCCTGCGACCAGGACGGTCGGCGTCGCCTCGATCCCCAGTGCAATGGCGCGTTCTGTCACGTAGGGCGGCCAGTCCAGGTAGGGCCCGTCCGACAGGCATGCGGTAAACGTCGAGCCTGGCAGCCCCACGGTATGGCCCAGGCCGGCAAGCTCGGCGTCGCTCAGGCCCGGCCCGCCCTCGGGCGGCTGGCTGGCGAACAGCGCGTGCGCGTACTCGACGAAATGTCCCCCGTCGGCAGCGCACCCTGACGCGGCCGCGGCTCGCGTGGAGTAGTTCGTCGTCGACGCCTGGTCCAGGAAGTTCATGGGATGGTAGACCAGGCTGATCTGCCCATCGGCCACCAGGCGGGCCAGGGTCTGCCCTGACGACTGCTCAAACCGCCGGCAGAACGGGCACAGGAAGTCGATGAACGCATCGACGCGGACCTGGCCCGCCCCGATCATGATCCCGTCGCCTTCCTCGGTTACGCCGACGGGAAGGCGGCTCGGCACGTTCCGGTCGGTCATGGGTCCCTCGCCTGTCCTGGGTGACGACCCCGGTCAGACGAACAGCGGCTCGGCCGCCGTCCGCTCGGCAAGCGCGCTCATCGCCGCCTCGTCCGGTGCCCCGGCGTACCGGCTGGCCGCGTCGAGCACCCGGGGGAGCAGGTCCACATCTCCCGCGCTGCACAGGAACGTCCCGGGTCGGCCCAGCGCCCACGACACCGCGAGGTCGATATCGTCCTGCTTTTCCAGCGGCTCGTACCAGGTTGACCGGGTGTGCGGCCGGCCCGCCCACGGACGCAGCGCGATCGCCTTGATCGTCTGCACCGCGACCCGCCGCTCGCGGCAGGTCTGGTAAAGCGCGTCGAAGTTTTCGGCGTAGTACGAGTTCTGCATGGTGACGAAGTTGAACGGGAGCAGCACCGAGTCGAAGTCAAACCGCTCCAGGCTGCGCCGGTGGGTCGCGGCGATCTGGCTGCCGTGCCCGGTCACTCCGATCCAGCGGACCAGGCCCTGCTCGCGGGCTTGAACGGCGGCTTCGAGCGCCCCGCCCGGGCTCAAGGCGACGTCCCACTCGATCGGATCGGCCAGGGCGTGCAGCTGCCACAGGTCGACGTGATCCACGCCCAGGCGGTCCAGGGACCGGTGCAGCTCCTCGCGGGCCCCGGCCGCGGTGCGCTCGTCGCCCTTGGTCGCCAGGAAGAACCGGTCCGGTTCCCTCTGCAGCCACGGCCGGACGCGTGCCTCCGCCTCACCGTAGGAGGAGGCCACGTCCAGGTGATTCACCCCGTAGGCGAGCAGCACGTCCAGGGTCTCGTCCGCCACCCGCTGCGAGGCCCGCGCGAGAGCCGCGCCGCCGAAGATCACCCGGCTGCTGTTGTGGCCGGTCCGACCGAACTCCGCCTGTTCGATGGGCACGAGACCTCCCGAAGCACTAGAGCTACATCCGAGGGTACAGCGACCACAAGAGGGCCTCCCGTGGCCCCTAGGGTTGTCTTCATGACATCAGCCGGTGCGGGCGGGCACGCGTGGGTGGACGCGACGGCGGGGGTGTCCGGCGATATGTTGCTTGCGGCGCTGGTCGACGCCGGCGCGTCCCTCGCGGTTCTGCAGGGCGCCGTGGACGCGGTGATACCGGAATCGGTCCGGCTGGCATCCTCGCTGGTCTCGCGGGCCGGATTGCGCGCTGCCAAGGTAGACGTGCACCTTGCGGCGCGGGATCAGGCGCATCGCAGCTGGCGCGACATTCAGGCCTTGCTTGAGCGGGCGGACCTCGCGGTGCCGGTGCGGGAGCAGGCCCGGCGCGTATTCCAGCGGCTGGCCGAGGCCGAAGCGCACGTGCACGGGGTCCCGGCCGGCGAGGTGCGTTTCCACGAGGTCGGAGCCTGGGACTCGATCGCGGACGTTGTCGCCGTGTGCGCCGCGCTGGATCACCTGGGAGTGGCCTCCATGTCCTGCAGCGCCGTCGCACTGGGCTCGGGCCTGGTCGCGGCCTCCCACGGCTACCTCTCGGTTCCTGTGCCGGCGGTGCTGGAGATGTCAGCGGGCTGGCGCGTGCTATCGGGTGGCGAGGGGGAACTAGCCACCCCGACCGGCATGGCGCTGCTCACCGCCCTGTCGCAGGAGTCCTGCGACTTGCCCGCTATGTCGGTGCGCGCGGTCGGCGTGGGGGCCGGTACGAGAGATGTCCCCGGCCGCCCGAACGTCGTGCGCGTCGTGCTCGGGAACCGCAGCGACCCGTCCGTGCGACCGGATGACCCGGTCGCTATGTCGGTGCTGGAGACCAACGTCGATGACATGGACCCGCGGGTGTGGCCCACTGTGCTGGCGTCACTGCTCAGTGCCGGCGCGGCTGACGCGTGGCTGGTGCCGGTCGTGATGAAGAAGGGACGCCCGGCGCACACGCTCGCTGTGCTTACCCACGCGGACAGACGTGACGCCCTACGCCACCTGATCTTCGAGCTGACCAGCACCATCGGGGTGCGCGAAGTCGCTGTCACCAGGGTCGCCCTTGACCGGTTCTGGGTCCCCCTGCCGGTCACGGGTGGCCAGGTCCGTCTCAAGGTCGCGCATCGCGGCGGCGAGGTAGTCCATGCGACACCGGAGTTCGACGACGCCGCGGAGGTCGCCGCGCAGCGATCGGTCCCGGTCCGGCGGGTGCTGGAAGAAGCCGTGGCAGCCGCGGAGCGCGCGGGTTTCGTGCCGGGCAGGCAGGTCCAGGCAGGCTCAGCCTAGACGGGGGCCGCGATCTGCGCGGCCATGTGGCCGGCACCGTAGCCGTTGTCGATGTTGACCACGGCCACGCCGGGCGCACAGGAGTTGAGCATGGTGAGCAGGGCCGCCACACCCCCGAGCGCCGCGCCGTAGCCGACGGACGTCGGCACGGCGATCACCGGCGCGGAGACGAGGCCGGCGACCAGGCCAGGTAGCGCGCCGTCCATCCCGGCGACCACGACGATGACCCGGGCCGATCTCAACTGGTCGAGCCGGGCCAGGATGCGGTGCAGTCCGGCAATGCCGACATCGGTGATCAGATCGGCGGCACGGCCGAGATAGACGGCAGTCAGCTGTGCCTCGCGCGCGACCCCGTAGTCGGCGGTACCGGCCGCGACCACCAGCACCCGCCCGCCGCGCGGAGCCGGGGGCTCAGCCGGCCAGGCCAGCATGCGGGCGTCTTCGTCGTACCGGGCACCGGGTAGAACGCTGAGCACCGCCTCGGTGTGTGCGGGACCCGCACGGGTGAACAATGTCGTGGTGCCGGATGCCTTGATGGCCAGGGCGATGGTCCTGACCTGGTCGGGCGCCTTGCCCTCGCAGTACACCGCCTCGGGGTAGCCGCGGCGCCGGGCCCGGTCATGGTCCAGTTCGACGAAGGCCGCCATCGCCTCATCCGGCTGCCAGGGCTCAGTCACGCGTGACCGGCAGCAAGGACATCGTGAAGGCGCCGGACTGGATACCGGCCAGGTCGACGGCGGCGAACCGGAAGCCAGCGGCCGTGACAGCGGCGTGGATCTGCTCGCGCACCGGGGCGGAGACGGCTCGCACGAGTTCGTCGGCGGGAAGCTCGATGCGCGCCACGTCGCCGTGATGGCGCACCCGGGACTCGGCGAAGCCGAGGGTCCGCAGCGCCTTCTCGGCTGCCTCGATCTGGGCGAGCTTGGCCGCGGAGACCTCCTGGTAGTGCGGAATACGGGATGCCAGGCAGGGTGCGGCGGGCTTATCGGCACTCGGGAGCTGCAGCGCCCTGGCGATCGCACGCACGGCAGCCTTGCCTAGTCCCGCATCGGCAAGCGGCCGCAGCACCTTATGGTTGCTGGCCGCCCGGGAGCCGGGCCGGTCTGGGCGCATCATGTCATCGGCGTTCTCGCCATAGGCGACAGCCGCCAGGCCATGGGCGCCGGCTATGTCATCTTCGATGCGGGTAAACAGCTCGTCTTTGCAGTGAAAGCAGCGATCAGGGCCATTGGCTCGGTAGGCGGGGTTGTCGCCTTCCCTGGTCTGAATCTCGACGACGCGAGCACCGACGACCGCGGCGACCCGGTGTGCCGCGAGACGTTCGTCCGCCGCCAGACTGGGCGAGACGCCGAGGATGGCGATCACCTGGTCGGCCCCGAGTGCCCGCACTGCCAAGGCGAGCAGCACCGAGGAGTCGACGCCACCGGAGAACGCGACGCCCAGCGGTGCCGCTCCGCTGAGCTGGGAACCAACCGCCTGGGCGGCCGCCAAGAGCTCGCCTGCGAGAGGCTGGTCTGCCACGCTGGTCATGTCCGTCACCTCAACTGGCCCTAGCCGCCAGCTCCCATTGTGTCATCGCGGCGGCATGCCGCTGGCGCAGCGTCCCGCAGTGGCGCGAGCCAAGTCGAGCCGATGGAACGCCTGGGCCACGACGCAGTGCCGCCACGCGTACCTCCGCGATCGTGCTCACCGTCCGGTGGCGCCACTGCGTCCTGCCGATCTGGTGACTTAGAGTAGTGCGATGAACCGCGGGAGGGGTCAGGTCATCGAGCTTCGGCTCAACCGGGCTGAGGAGATGTTCTACCTGGCCCAGACCGACTTGTTCTCCGAGTACCGCAACTACCTCACCGGGGTCGAGTACTGCATCAGCCTGATTCGCTCGCAGCGCATGCGGGGACCGGTGCGGCTCCATCTCTCGTTGCCACCCACGGAGCTTGACGACGGCCTGGGCGGCCGGCTCAGCGGGGCGCTGCGCCGCTACTGCGACCATCGCATCAGCTATAACCAGCGCGAGCGGCGCGCGGTCCAGCTGGGTGGCCTGTGGTCGCTGCGGGTCGGCATACCCATCGCGGTGATCGGATACCTTCTGGTGATCTTCGAGACTAGCCTGGTGGGTCCCAGGGGCAACATCGTGCTTGACACCACCGGGTGGGTGCTGGTGTGGGTGGGCGTCTGGTTCCCGCTCGACACATTGCTTTTCACCCCTCTCGGGTACGGGCGGGAGAACCGCGCTCTCCAGCATCTGCGCGACGCCGAGATCGTCGTGAAAACCTGGCAGCCCACGACGACCTGACACTCGCCGGCGTGACTTCTGCCGCCGCGCCCGAACCCTTCACCTGCACGATCTTGGCCCACGGATTACCAGTTCTCCGCCGGCGCCCGCCGCCATCGGTCCAGCCAGGCGCCGAAGTACCGGATGCTCTGGTACGCGACTGCATGACCAGTTCGGCGGAACGGTTGCGGCTATCCTCGGTGCCAACCCGGCATAAGGTCACGCTCACGCCGAAGGGATGCGTTTCATATCGCATTGGACCCTGATCCACAGCCTGCCACGCAGGCGCATCACGCGGTCAGCGAGATCGCTGCGCGCAAAGCCGATGACCGGAGCGGAGTGAAAGCCGGGGACTCGTGAGGACTGCCTCAAACATGGCGACCGCGGTTAACCGGCAGTTCGATCTGTTGAGCTTGGGAACATTTGTGGTCCTCGGCCTGCCCGACGGGATGCTCGAATGGCGTGGCCGGCGATGCGCCACAGTTTCGGCGAACCGGTGGGAGACCTGGGCCTCGTCTTGCTTATCAACACCGCCGGCGCGGTGGTCGTGGCGGCCTTCGTCGGCAGGCTCATCCACTCGCTGGGGACGGCCGCCGTCCTGGCTGTGGCCGGCTCATGTGCCGCTCTCGGCGGCATCGGCTACGCCGTAGCGCCGGGTCTTTGGCTCGTGCTCAGCGTCGGCCCGCTCATGGGCGTCGCCGCGGGAATGATGGACGGAGGCCTCAACACCGCCGTTGCGCTCAGCGGCAGGCCCCGGCTCCTCAACCTGCTCCACGGCTGCTACGGCTTGGGCACCGCGGTCGGGCCGCTCGTGGTCACAATCGCGATCGTTGCCGGTTCCTGGCGCCCCGCTTATCTCGTCCTTGCCGCGTTTGACCTCGTGACCGCCTCCTGCTGGATTCTCTACCGCCGAAGTGTTCCCGCGCAGGCGGCACGGGCCCCGGCCGCCGGATCCGATGCCGCCCACGTCGGGTCCGGCCGAGCGGACGACACCGCCGAGACGGTGGAGCCGGTCAGCGGCTGGACCCGTCGGCGGGTCGTCGCCGTCCTGGCGCTGGGATTGATCGTGTTCTTTCTGTACACCGGACTCGAGGTGAGTGCGGGCCAGCGGGAGACCAGCTACGTCCGCGGCCAGCTGGGCCTGTCGGCATCGGCCGCCGGGCTGGCCGCCTTTGGCTACTGGGGCGCGCTGACCGCGGTCCGGATCGGCCTTGCCCTTCCCGCCAAGCCGGTGCCGGCCCATACGGTCATCGGATCGGGCCTGCTCCTCAGCATCGTTGCCAGCGGTCTCATCTGGTGGCAGCCCGGCCCCGTGGTGACCGTCCTCGCATTCGCCGTTCTGGGCGCCGCACTGGCCGGCGTCTTCCCTGCCCTCGTCGCCGTCACCCCGCACCGGATCGGCCATGAACGAGCCAGGCACGCGATCGCCTGGCAGGTTGGCGCCGCGGCCGTCGGCGGCTCCGCGATCTCGGCTGTCATCGGCCTGCTGATCGACGCGACGAGCCTGGCGGTGCTCGGCCCGGCGATCGTCGTGCTCGCTGTCCTGCTCTTCTTCGCCAACATGGGGCTCGCCAGGCTGGCACCGATTCGGAGATCGTCACAGCCGGCCCGGGTGCCGTGACCAGTCCGCGGCATCGCCGCGAAGATCCCCGGACGGTGGCACGCCCGTGACCTCCTTCTTCCAGTCAGCCAGGAACAGACGACGAGATCTCCGAGATCTCCGAGATCTCCGAGATCACCGTGGGAGCGGGAGGCGACGGCGGGTTTCCATTGACCGCATAATCAGTGACTGCATAACGGGAGAGGAAGACCAGCGCATCATGCTGAGCACCGAGGAACAGGCGGTGGTCGAGACCGTCGCCGCATGGATCGACGAAAAGGTCCGGCCCGTCGTCCGGGAGATGGAACACGCTAACGCCTACCCCGGAGAGCTCATCGAGCAGATGAAACAGATGGGCATCTACGGGCTGGTGATCCCGGAACCCTGGGGTGAGGCGCCAGTGTCCATGCCGTGCTACGCGCTGGTCACCGCCGAGCTCGCCCGCGGCTGGATGAGCCTGGCCGGCGCGATGGGCGGTCATACCGTGGTCGCGAAGCTGTTGCTTGCGTTCGGCACCCGCGAGCAGCAGGACCGGTACCTGCCGAAGATGGCCGCCGGCGAGCTCCGCGCCACGATGGCGCTCACCGAGCCGGGCGGCGGCTCGGACCTGCAGGCGATGACCACGGTGGCCCGCCGTGACGGCGCCGGTTATGTCGTCAACGGGGCTAAGACCTGGATCAGCAATGCCCGCAGGTCGGGGCTGATCGCCTTGTTGTGCAAGACCGATCCGGACGCGCGGCCCCGGCACAGGGGTGTCTCCATCCTGCTCGTCGAGCACGGTCCAGGGCTGACCGTCTCCAAGGATCTGTCCAAGCTGGGTTACAAGGGCGTGGAGTCCTGCGAGCTGGTGTTCGACGACTGTCGCGTGCCTGCCGACGCGCTGCTTGGCGGCGTGCAAGGGCACGGCTTCGCGCAGATGATGAAGGGCCTGGAGACCGGCCGGATCCAGGTGGCCTCCCGGGCGCTCGGCGTGGCCCGGGCAGCCTTCGACGACGCGCTGCGCTACGCACAGCAGCGGGAGGCGTTCGGCGTCCCGATCTGGAAGCACCAGTCCGTCGGCAACTACCTGGCCGACATGGCCACCAAGGTCACCGCCGCACGCCAGCTGATCCTGCACGCCGCCGAGCGGTCCGAGTCGGGGGAGCGCTGCGACATGGAGGCGGGTATGGCCAAGCTGTTTGCCTCCGAGATCGCGATGCAGGTGGCACTGGACGCGGTGCGGATTCACGGCGGCTACGGCTACTCCACCGAGTACGACGTAGAGCGCTACTTCCGCGACGCACCGCTGATGATCGTCGGCGAGGGCACCAACGAGATCCAGCGCAACGTCATCGCGGCCCAGCTCATCAAGCGCGGCGGCCTGGACAGGGGCTGACCAGGGTCGGCGCAGGGCCACGCGCCGCGCGGAACGCCGGGGCGACGGGTGACCGGCCTGGTCCGCGTCCGTTGATTGGTCACCTGTCGCGAGTGATGCCGGGGGCGTGCCGGGGTGCGAGCATGACCGTGGCGACCCCGGCGCGGGGCGCCGTTATCTGATCCGCACGGAGGGCTGATGCGCGCGATAACCGTCATCCCGGGAAAGCAAGGCTCCGTCGCCCTCAGCGAGATGCCGGAACCGCCGGCGCCGGACGGTCCGGTCCTGGTCGATACCCAGGCGATCGGCATCTGCGGGACCGACCTGGAGATCGTCAACGGCGAATACGGCGTCGCGCCCCCGGGCGACGACCGGCTGATCATCGGGCACGAATCACTGGGCCGGGTGGCGGCGGCCCCGGCGGACAGCGGATTCGCCGCGGGTGATTTCGTCGTCGGCATCGTGCGCCGCCCCGATCCGGAGCCGTGCGCGGCCTGCGCGGCCGGGGACTGGGACATGTGCCTCAACGACGGCTACACCGAGCGGGGCATCGCCGGCCGCCACGGGTACGCCAGCGAGCGCTACCGTATCCACCCCGAGTACCTGGTACGGGTCGACCCGGATCTGGGCGGGCTTGGCGTGCTGCTCGAGCCGACCACCGTGGTCGCCAAGGCGTGGGACCACATCGAGAAGATCGGCGGCAGGTCGACGTGGGCGCCCGGGACGGTGCTCGTCACCGGCGCCGGCCCGATCGGCCTGCTCGCTGCCCTGCTGTCGGTCCAGCGGGGCTACCGCACGTACGTCGTCGATCTGGTGACCGAAGGGCGCAAGCCCGACATGGTCCGGCGGCTCGGAGCTACTTACGCGCACAGCGGGGAACTGACCCAGGCGGCCGCCGAGGCCGACGTCATTCTCGAGTGCACCGGCCACGCCCAGATGCTGTTTGAGGCGCGCGGGGAGAGTGCCCGGCAGCGGACCATCTGCCTCACCGGAGTCTCCTCGACCGGGGCCGAGTCGGTGATCGATCCCGGGCTGCTCAACCGCAATATGGTTCTGCACAACTCGGTGCTGTTCGGCTCGGTCAACGCGAACCGGCGGCACTACGAACAGGCCGCGCGCGCCCTGGCAGAGGCCGACAAAGGCTGGCTCGCCGACCTCATTACCCGCCGGGTGCCGCTGTCGGACTGGAGCCGGGCCTACGCCCGCGAACCCGGCGACATCAAGACGGTCCTGGCCTTCACCGCCTGACAAGGCAACACGTCAAGACTTCGGCCAAGGGGGCGCTCATCCTCTTCGTGCGTCAGCGTCACCAGCCGCTGACGCCGAGGTCGTCGGAGTGCCCGGCCGCTAGCCGCTCCCACTGCGGAGTGGGGCGCCCGTTGATGCGCCACTGCTCGCCGGTGTTCCGCCAGAACTGGGGCCAGCCGGGCGGGGAATCCTCGAAGGTTTCCTGGCGGCCGTACACGGTCATGTCGAGCAGGCCGTACACCGACCCCATTGCCTCCGTGGCCCGGCCGG
>Ga0335073_10005261_pt1 | contig 18160 bp, 13 predicted proteins | sample Lox_Sample_22_FD_207093 | JGI IMG/M metagenome (GOLD analysis project Ga0335073, IMG submission 207093) | Soil microbial communities from Loxahatchee National Wildlife Refuge, Florida, United States - Lox_Sample_2.2 | ecosystem: Environmental > Terrestrial > Soil > Wetlands | place: USA... | reverse complement strand
CGCCTCCCGACCACAGGGCGCGGATGGCCTCGATGGCGTCCGCCAGGTCGGCCGGCGAGCAGGGCTTGTGGCCGAGGGCGAGCAGCGGCCGGTCCCCGGCGCCGATGCCGAGGATGGCCCGCCCGTCCGACAGCTCGTCCACCGTGGCCGCGGCGGCCGCGGTGATCGCCGGGTGCCGGGTGAGCGGGTTGGTGACCGCGGTGCCGAGCCGGAGCCGGGAGCTGTTGACCGCGGCCAGGGTCAGGTAGACGTAACAGTTGCGAGCGTGCAGGGAGGAGTCGGTGACCCACAGATGGTCGAAGCCCAGCGACTCGATCTCGCCCACCATGGCCACGAAGCTGGCCGGCGGGTCGACTCCCTGCAGGGCCACGCCGTAGCTAGGGCTCATGCCACTCCTTCCCAGCCGGCAATGGTAGCGGCGGCGCAGCCGAGCCCGGCGCCAAGCGGCGAGGTGTCGATCCACTCTCCGGGGGTGTGCTCGCCGCCGCCGGTGGTGACCCCGATCGCGATCGCCGGCACCCCCGCGGCGTGCGCCGCGTTCGCGTCGGTGCTCGCCGCGGTGAACCTGGCCGGCAGGCCGGCCGCGCGCAGCGCGCCGGCCGCCGCCGCGGCCAGCGGATGGGCCTGCGCCAGCTCGCCGGCGGGCCGGCGGCCCAGTTCCTCGATCCCGACCGTGATCTGCTCGCTCGGGGCGCGGACCACGCGGCGCGCCCGCGTCTCCAGGTCCGCGAGCGCCGCCGGACCGGTCGCGCGCAGGTCAACCAGGAACGTGGCCTGCCGGGCCCGCGCGTTGACGGCCTCGCCGCCGGAGAACACGCCGACGTTGACCGACGACCGCCGGCCGGGCCCGGTCCCGGCGCCGCGGCGGGGCAGCGCCGCGAGCCCGGCCACCATCCGCGCGGCGGCGTGCACCGCGCTGGGCGCGCTGGCCTGCTCCCAGGCGTGCCCGCCCGGCCCGGACACGGTCACCCCCCAGCGGATCGAGCCGACGCCGGTGGTCGCGATCCGGCCCAGGTAGTTGCCTTCGACGGCCACCACGGCGGCCAGCGGGACCTGGTCCTGCCGGAGCACCTCGGTGATGCCGCGCAGGTTCCCCAGGCCCTCCTCGCCCACCGTGGCCACGATCCACGCCGGTGTCGTCCCCGCGGCGGAGGCGATGAGCGTGCCGAGCGCCGACAGCGCCGCCACGCCGACGCTGTCGTCGCCCACGCTGGGGCCGCACAGCCGCGTTCCCTGGCGGCGTACCCGGTGATCCACCGTGTCGTCGAAGACCGTGTCGAGGTGGGCGGCCAGGACCACGGCCGGCCCGTCGCCGGGCCGGACCCGCGCCCAGAGGTTGCCCGCCTGGTCCGTGCGGACATCGGTCCAGCCGTCTTGCCGCCACCACGACCGCAGGCGTTCCCGCCGGGCCTCCTCGCGGCCGGTGGGCGCCGGGATCTCGGCCAGCTCGATGGTGCGGCGGAGCACCACGCCGCTGAGCGTTGCGGCCTGCGACTCGGCGGTCATGACGCCACCACCACGCCCTCCTCCTGCAGCCGGGTGATCTCGGCGGCCGGGTAGCCGAGCTCGGTGAGCACGCCGCGGGTGTCGCGGCCCAGCGCCGGCGGCGGCCCGGGATAGGTGAGGACCGCCCGGTCCAGCCGGAACGGCGGCCCGACCACCCGGAGCGCGCCGTCCGTCCCGGCGCGCAGCGGCTGCAGGCTGCCCAGCGCCGTCACCTGCGGCCAGCCGAGCACCTCGGCCAGCCCGCGGACCTCGGCCGCGGGCACGCCGGCCGCCTCCAGGCTGCGCAGCCAGTGCTCGGTGGGCTGCCGGGTCAGCACGGCCTCGATGCGCGAGGTCAGCTCGTCCCGGTGCGCCACCCGCGCGGCGCCGTCGGCGAATCGCGGGTCGCCGGACAGGTCGGCCAGGCCCAGGGCGGCGCAGGCCCGCCGCCACATCTGCTCGGATCCGGCGCCGGCCATGACCAGCCAGCCGTCCGCCGTGCGGAAGCCGCCGTACGGCGCGAACAGCGGCGAGTGCGTGCCGAGCAGCCCCGGCTCGCGGCCGGACACCGCGACGCTGGCCAGGACGGTGCCCAGGCCCGCCAGCCCGAACTCGAGCAGCGACGCCGACACCAGGCTCCCCGCCCCGGTGCGCAGCCGCTCGATGTACCCGGCCAGCAGCCCGAAGGCGCAGCTCAGCCCGGCGCCGACGTCGAGGAACGGAGCGCCGACCTTGACCGGGCCCGACTGCGGGCTGCCGGTGACGCTCATCACCCCGCTCTCGGCCTGCAGGATCAGGTCGAACCCGCCGCGCCCGGCCTCGGGGCCGACGTCGCCGTAGCCGGAGATGGACCCGTAGACCAGGTGCGGGAACCGCCGGTGCACCGACTCCCAGTCCAGGCCGTACGCGGCGAGGCTGCCCGGGCGGGAGTTCTCGACCAGCAGGTCGCAGCGGGACAGCAGCCGGTCCAGCACCTCGCGCCCGGCCGGATCGGTGAAGTCGACCGCGAGGCTGCGCTTGCCCGCGTTCAGCGCCATGAACAGCACCGACTCGCCGCCGGCCCGCTCGGTTCCCTGGGCCCGGTACGGGTCCCCGGCGGGCGGCTCGACCTTCACGACCTCGGCGCCGAGGGCGGCGAGCCACATGGTGGCCTGCGATCCCGCGACGAACCGGGTGAGGTCGGCCACCCGGACGCCGCGCAGCGGCCTCCTCCCCGCTACCACGGCGCCGGCTCGGTGAACTCGCCGAACGCGGCGGTGAACACGCCGGCCATTTCGCCGACCGTGGCGCCGGCCCGGGCCGCGTCGATCAGGGCGGGCATGACGTTCCGGTCCGACCTGGTGTCGTCGGCCAGCCGGGACAGGGCGCGGGCGTGCGGCTGCGGATCCCGCGCGGCGACCCGGGCGCGGGTCCGCTCGGCCTGCTGCCCGGCCACCAGCGGGTCCACCTCGAAGCCGGGCGGTGCCGCCCCGGGAGCCGCGCCGTCGTCGGCGTACACGTTCACGCCGACCTTCGGCCGGCCGCCGCTGGCGATGTCCTGCTCGGTCCGGTAGGCGGACTCGGCGATCCAGCGCTGCGGGACGCCGGCCTCGATGGCGGCGGCCGCGCCGCCGAGCGCGTCGATATCGGCCATAACGGCCGTGGCCCGGGCCTCGAGCTCGTCGGTCAGCCGCTCCACGTAGTAGGAGCCGGCCAGCGGGTCCGCGGTCCGGGTGACGCCGGACTCCAGGGCGATGATCTGCTGGGTGCGCAGCGAGAGGGTGACCGCCTCCTCGGTCGGGATCTCGTACGCCTCGTCGTAGCCCATGACGTGGATGGACTGGGCGCCGCCGAGGACCGCGCCGAGGCACTGCAAGGTGGACCGGATCACGTTGTTCAGCGGCTGCTGGGCGGTCAGGGTGGTGCCCGAGTTCCCCGAGAAGAACCGCAGCCGCGCCGCCGCCGGCTTGGTGGCGCCGAACCGCTCGGTGGCGATCCGGTACCAGATCCGCCGGGCCGCCCGCAGCTTGGCCACCTCCTCGAACAGGTCCAAGGTGGTGGCGAAGTGGAACGACAGCCGCGGCGCGAACTCATCGAAGTCCAGCCCCCGGGCGCCGAACGCCTCGCAATAGGCGGCCGCCGAGGCCATGGTCAGGGCCAGTTCCTGCACCGCGTCGCACCCAGCCTCCCGGGCGTGATAGCCGGTGACCGAGATCGGGTTGAACCGCGGCAGCTCCCGGGAGCTGAACTCGACCACGTCGGTGACCAGCCGCAGCGACGGTCCCGGCGGGTACCGGTACGCCTTGCGGGCCAGGAACTCCTTGAGGATGTCGTTCTGCAGGGTCCCGGTCAGGGCCGGCCACGGCACGCCCGAGCGCTCGGCGGCGACCAGGTAGGTGGCCAGGATGATCGGCGCCGTCGCGTTGATGGTGAAGTTCACCGACACCTGGTCCAGCGGGATGTCCGCGAACACGTCGCCCATGTCCGCCGCGGTATCGATCGCGACGCCGACCCGGCCGACCTCGGCCGCGGCCATCGGGTCACCGGAGTCGTAGCCGAGCTGGGTAGGCAGGTCGAACGCCACCGACAGCGCGCTCTGCCCCTGGCCCAGCAGGAACCGGAACCGCTCGTTGGTGTGCTCGGGGGCGCCGAACCCGGCGAACTGCCGCATCGTCCACAGCTGGCCGCGGTACATGGTCGGGTACGGGCCGCGGGTGAACGGCGGCTCGCCGGGCAGGCCGAGCCGCCGCGCCAGGGCTTCCTGGCCGCCCGGGAGGTCGTCCGCCGTGTAGACCACCGCCACCGGGATCCCCGAGTCCGTGGCCGCTGGCGCGACGCCCGGGTCGGTCGCGGCCGGCGTCACGCCTGGCTCGGTGGCGGCCGGCGTCACGCCTGGCTCATGATCGTGGAGACTTTTCGGCGTATAGCGCATATAAGTCTCCACGATCTCCGGCGGCGGCCTTGACCGTGCCGTGCTGCTGGCCGGCCAGGCTGAGCAGGCCGTCCACCACCTCGGGCAGCAGGCTGCCGGCCGGGTAGACGGCGGCCACGCCCATCTCCCGCAGCGCTTGCGCGTGCCCCGCCGGGATCGTGCCGCCCATGACCACGGGGATGTGCTCCGCGCCCTGCTCGGCGCGCCGGGCGAGGATCTGCTCGGCCAGCGGCAGGTGCGCCCCCGACAGCACTGAGATCCCGATCAGGTCCGCGTCCTCGGCGACCGCGGCGGCCACGATGGCCGCGGGGGACTGCCGCAGGCCGAGGTAGATCACCTCCGCCCCGGCGTCCCGCAGCGCGAACGCGATCACCTTGAGCCCGCGGTCGTGCCCGTCCAGCCCGGGCTTGGCCAGCAGGATCCGGGGAGCGGTCACGACACGGCTCCCTCGGCCATGATCACGGTGCCGTCGAGTTCCAGGGACGCGTCCCGCATCACGCAGTCCAGGTGCGCGATCGCGTCGACCCGGCCGCCGTAGGCGATCGAGTTACCCAGCGCGATGTGGGCCGACCCGCGGGACGACTCGGTCTCCATCGGCACCGAGCAGACCGTGCCCGCCGGGTTGAAGGCCATCGACACCTCGGCGATGTTGGACATCCGGTCGTCGCCGCACCGTTCGAGCATCGATAGCAGCCGGCCGCGGGCGGCGCCCTCGACCGCGGTCAGCTGGCCGCCGTCCACGTGCAGGACCACCGGCTCGTCCAGCGGGCCCTCACCCATGAACAGCAGGTCGGCGTCGACGACCACCACGCCGGTCGCGGTGCCCTCCACCGGGGCGGTGCCCGCCTCCACGTCGGGCGGCGCCATGTACGCGCCGGGCTCGCGCGCCATGCCGTGCAGCACCCGGCCCGGCCGGCCCTCGACCGACCCGCGCAGGTCGGTCCCGCCCCGGCTGGTCAGCCGGAACGTCGTCGCCCGCCACCAGGCGCGGCCCACGGTCTCGGCGTCGGTCCGCAGCCGCTCGAAGTCCACCGCCAGCGGGCCGTCCGCGCGGAACGTGTCCAGCCGGACGCCCGGCATGGCCAGGTACCGGGCGCCGCGGTCGGTGGCCGCCCGCCTGGCCGCCGACGACCCGATGAACAGGCTGGTCAGCTCGATGATCGCGGGCGCGTCCCGCATCATCGCGGCCACCGCCGCCGGCGGCTCGGCTCCGGGCAATCCAGGGCTGGGCATCAGCGCGATCAGGGGGGTGGCGTCCCGTTGCGTAATGCCGTTGGACAGGCCGGTCACGACGTCGGGATCCGTGCCCTCGTCGGCGAGCAGCACGACCTCCTCGCCCGCGGCGACCGCGAGGCACTGGTCGAGCACGTTGTCGAAGGCGGTCATCTCTGATCGCTTCCCGTCAGGGCGAGCGCGGCGAACACCGCGTACGCCCGCGTCGCCTCGCGGATGTCGGCGACCGGCAGGTGCTCGTCCGGGCAGTACACCGGCGGGCCGCCGGGGCCGAAGATGACCGTGGGCACCCGGTCGCCGAAGCTGGCGGTGTCGCCGAGCCAGTTCTCGGTGACCAGCCGGGGCTCGCCGTCGCGGATCGTGCGGACCGCGCGGCGCATCAGCCGCACCACCTCCTCATCCGGCCGGGCCAGGTACCCGCTCTTGACGTCGGCCAGCTCGACCTGGGCCACCAGCCGCTCGTCCGCCTGCCCCGCCTCGGACAGGCACCGGCTGATCTCGGCGCGGACCTGCTCGACCGTGACCCCCGGCTGCGGGCGGCAGTCCACCCTGATCACGCACTCGTCCGGGATCATCGACGGCCCGCCGGGCGGCAGCCCGCCGTAGATCCGCCCGGGCACCACGTAGGTTTCCGCGCCGAACATCTCCCGGACGTCGTCGGCCAGGTCCGGTTCGTACCGGGATGCGTCCAGGGCCAGCACGACGTGGGCGGCGAGCGTGTTCGCGTTGACCGCGAGGTGCTTGTGGCAGCTGTGCGCTGACTTGCCGAGCACGGTGATGTCGAAGTAGTAGCGGCCCCGGTGCCCCAGGCAGATCTGGTTGTCGGTCAGCTCGCCGAGCACGCACAGGTCCGCGGGATGGTGGGCGAAGTAGGCGATCGCGCCGGACTGGTCGCCCATGTGGTCGCTGACCGCGGCCATGGCCGCGGTGCCGGACAGCGGCAGGCCGCTGCGGGCCAGCGCCTCGATCGCGGCGATCTGGCAGGCCAGCGCGGCCTTCATGTCCATGATCCCGTGGCCGTAGACCGCGTCGCCGATGATGTCACCGGAGAACGGGTCGGCGGCCGTCCAGCCGTGCGAGACGGTCTTGGTGTCCAGGTGACCGGTGAGCACCACCCGGCGGCCCGGGCCGAACGACACCTCGCCGAGCGCGTTCGGCCGGTCGGGCAGCACCGGCTGGAGCTCCACCGCCTCGAAGCCGGCCTCCTTCATGGCGTCGGCCAGGAACGCGGCCAGCGGGCCCTCTTCGCCCAGCACGCTGGGAATCCGGCAGACCTCCTGGGCCAGGCGCACGGCGCGGTCGGTGTCCAGGTGCTCGAGCACCTGGCCGGCTAGCTCACGGTCGTCCATGGTCATGACGGGGGACGGCGGCCCCTGGACTTGCCGGGCCCGGTCCACTAGGCGCTGCGGCCGTCGGTGCCGGACGCCTGGCCGTCGGCCCCGGCCACCTGGCCCTGGCCGTCGGCCGCGGCGGCCTGGCCGTCCGCGGCCGCCACCGAGCCGGCCCCGACCACGGCCGGCGTGGGTGCCTGCCGGGCCTGCTGGCCGATCGCGATCTTCCGTAGCACGTAGTAGAGCACCCCGCCCACGACGAACCCGACGTAGAAGGCGATGTCGGCGCCCCCGAGGTCGTTCGCGAACGGTCCCACGATGATCGAGGTGTTCATGAACGGGACCATGATCCCGAAGGCGACCACGAACGCCACGATCGCGGGCCAGCCGTTCCCGAGCTTGCTCCAGCCCAGCGCGCGCTGCAGGAACGACGGCGTGTACTTCTGCTTGTCGTAGTGCCAGTCGATCATCACGATCGCGCAGAACGGCGCGATCCAGTACGAGCTGAACAGCAGCAGGTTCTCGAACCGGCCCGAGGTGTTGGCGGCGTTCATCCACAAGATGGCCGCGAAGGCGAGCACCGCCACGACCGCGGCGATGATCGGCCGCCGCACCCGGGCGCCGAGGGCCTGGAACGCCAGCGACCCGGTGTAGTCGTTCATGGAGTTCGACGCGATCGCGCCGAACACGATCGCGATCAGCGCCAGCACGCCGAGGAAGCCGCCGCCCATCAGGTCACGCACGCCGGCCGCGGTCTGGTTGCTCAGCACGCTGGCCCCGGCCAGCCCGATGGTCTCGATCCACACGTACGACGCGGTCAGCCCGGCCATGGTGAGCCAGAAGATGGCCGCCTTGGAGGTGTTGGGCTTCATGTAGCGGCTGTAGTCGGACGCGTACGACGCCCAGGAGATGCCCTCGCTGAGCGAGATCGTCACCATCAGCACGAACGAGGCCAGCAACGTGCCGCCGTGCACGGTGTTGTGCGGCAGCACCACGTGGTGCTGGAGGATCTTCACCGAGAGCACCAGGAACAGCACGATGAGGATCACCGCGCCCCACTCCTGCAGCCGGTGCACGAACTCGTAGCCGTAGACGCTGACGATGCCCTCGAGCACCAGGACGATCGCGACACCGAGCCAGAACGGCACGTGGAACAGCAGCGAGGCCGCCTGCCCGCCGAACAGCCCGACGAGCGCGTCCCAGGCGATCGACGAGAGCCACTGCACGGTGCCGGGCAGCACGATCGTCTTCCCGAACGGCAGCCGGGCCAGCGGCACCTGGCCGGTGCCGGTCCTCGGCCCCCAGGTGCACAAGATCGCCACCGGCAGCGAGCCGATGATCGTGCCGATCACGATGGCCGCGAACCCCAGCCCGAAGCCGAGGCCGAACACGACCGCCAGGGTCCCGGCGAAGACGCCGGACAGCTCCATGTTGGGGGTGAACCACACGGTGAACATGCGGTACACGCCGCCGTAGCGCTGGTCCTCGGGGATCGGTGCCATCCCCTGGCCTTCCAGGGTGAGGTCGCCGGTGCGGGTGGGCCGCGCGCCCTCGTAGACCCGCAGTTCGTCAGTGGCCTCGGTCATGGTCCCTCCCGTCTGCGGTAGCCGCAGCCACCGCCGCGCGCACGCTGCCAGGTACCTCCATGTCCGGGCGAGCACCGGAATGAGATACGATATATCCGATCTTGATTGCCGCGTCAATGCCTGCGGGGGAGGAACCTCACCGGAAGGCCCCGCGGGCGGGAAGCCGCGGTGTCAGGCCGGCGGCGCTGGGGCGCGTCGCCACGACGCCCCAGCGCGGCCGGCCCGGCGCCGGGCCGGCCCAGCTCAGGCCCCCTGCCCCGGTCAGGCGCCGGGCGGCTGGCGCTGGGCGGCGATCAGGTCCCGGTACCAGCCGAACGACGCCTTCGGCGTGCGCCGAAGGGTCTCGAAGTCCACGTAGACCAGGCCGAACCGCTGGTGGTAACCCTCGGCCCACTCGAAGTTGTCCATCAGCGACCAGGCGAAGTAACCGCGCACGTCCACGCCCGCGGTCATCGCCGCGTGCACCGCCCTGAGGTGGGCGTCCAGGTAGCTCACCCGGGGCTGGTCGTCGACCGTCCCGTCGGCGGCCATCTCGTCCCGCACCGAGCAGCCGTTCTCGGTGATGTGCACCGGCGGCAGCCGGTCGCCGTAACGGGCGGCCAGCCCGGTCAGCATCTCGGTCAGCCCGGCCGGGATGACCGGCCAGCCGAACGCGGTCACCGGGTAGCCGGGGATCGGCTCCATCCGGAACGGCAGCGGCGAGTCCGGCAGCGCCGACAGCCGGGTCGGGGTGTAGTAGTTCACGCCGTACGCGTCGAGCGGGACGGAGATCACCGCGAGGTCCCCGTCGAGCACGCTGTCCATCCCGGCCGGGCCGATCCCGAACGCGGACAGGTCCGGGTAGCGGCCGAGCAGCACCGGGTCGGCGAACATCCGGTTGTGCAGGGTGTCGTACGCCTCCGCCGCGGCCACGTCGGCCGCGCTGTCGGTGGCGGGCCACGCGGGAGAGTGGTTGTTGGTGATCGCGACCTGCCGGGCGCCCGCGGCGCGCACTGCCGACGTGGCCAGCCCGTGGCCCAGCAGCTGGTGGTGCGCGGTCGGCAGCGCGCCGAGCATCAGCTCCTTGCCGGGCGCGTGGACGCCGAGCGCGTAGCCGAACGCGGTCACCACGAACGGCTCGTTCAGGGTGATCCACAACGGGATCCGGTCGGCGAGCCGCTCCGCGGCCAGCCCCGCGTACTCGGCGAACCGGTGCGCGGTGTCGCGCGCCAGCCAGCCGCCCTCGTCTTCCAGCCGCTGCGGCAGGTCCCAGTGGAACAGCGTCGGCACCGGGGTGATGCCGCCGGCCAGCAGGGCGTCGGTCAGCCGGTCGTAGAAGTCCAGGCCGGCCTCGTTGGCGGGGCCCTTCCCGTGCGGCTGCACCCGCGGCCAGGCGATCGAGAACCGGTACGCGGTCAGGCCGAGCTCGGCCATCAGCCCGACGTCGGTGCCCCAGCGGTGGTAGTGATCGACGGCCACGTCACCGGTCTGAGAGTCCCGGACCGCGCCCGGCTGGCGGCAGAACACGTCCCACACCGAATCGCCACGGCCGTCTTCGGCGACCGCGCCCTCGATCTGGTAGGCGGAGGTGGCCACCCCCCAGGCGAAATCGGCAGGGAAGCGCGGCATCGCGGCATCGGTCATGTCGCGAGCGTACGCCGCCGGCTACCCCGCGCCCTCGGCCACTGCCTCGCCGACCTCGGCCTGCCGGGCGGCCAGCTCGGCCGCGTGCTCCGCCTTCTCGGCGTCGACCCGCTCGGCGATCTCCTCGTCCGAGCGCATCAGCTCGTCCAGATTGCTCTGGGCGGCGTCGATCACGCCCAGGTCGGCGTAGGCGTGGCGCACCTTCGGGCCCCACAGCCCGATGTCCTTCACGCACGGCACGATGCGGGAGAACAGCAGCGTCCGGAACGCCTGCTGCACCGGAGAGTGCTCGGTGAACTCCAGGCACTCCGCGACGTCGAAGCCCATCCGCTCCCAGACTTCCTGGGCCCGGAACCGGTTCCGCATCAGGTAGCAGCCCTCGACGATGAACTCCTCGCGGTCGGCCCGCTCGGCCTCGGTCAGCTCGGCGTAGTAGTCGCGCAGGGCCAGCCGCCCGAACGCCACGTGCCGGGCCTCGTCCTGCATCACGTAGGCGAGCAACTGCGTGACCAGCGCGTTGTTGGACAGGTCGCGGTGCACCCCGAACGCGGCCAGGGCCAGCCCTTCGATCAGCACCTGCATGCCCAGGTAGGGCATGTCCCACCGGGAGTCGCTGAGCGCGTCGGCCAGCAGCTTGGCCAGGTCGGGGTTGACCGGGTAGTACAGGCCGATCTTCTCCCGCATGAACCGGGCGTACAGCTCGACGTGCCGGGCCTCGTCCATGGCCTGGGTGGCCGCGTAGAACTTGGAGTCCATGTCGGGCACCGACTCCACGATCCGCGCCGCGACCGTCAGCGCGCCCTGCTCGCCGTGCAGGAACTGGCTGAACAGCCAGGCGGACAGGTGGTGGCCGAGCTCGTCGCGCTCGGCCTGGTTCAGCGCCTCCCACTGGCGCGACCCGTAGATCGGGACGAGCTCCTCGGACTGCTCCATCACGTTGGTCGGGTCCACCGGGATCGACCAGTCGATCCGCTTGGTGGCGTCCCACTGCTTGTCCTTGCCGCGCTGGTACAGGTCGAGCAGGCGGCCTCGGCCGTTGTCGTACTCCCAGCTGAACCGGGTGGCCCCGGCCGCGGGCACGTCCCAGGTCCCCGGCTCGACGGGCGTGGTGTAGTGGTCGTAGGTGCTCACTGCGGCCCTCCCCCTGCTCGGCAGTGTCCCCATATTACTTTCCGGTAACGGCTGGCTCCAGCCCTGGCCGCGCGGCACGGGCCACCGGCCGCGGGAATGGTTGCGGCGGACCCGGGTGATCGCCAGAATCCGGGTAGGCGGGTTTTCATCCCGGGAGGGGGCTGATTGGCGACCGACGACGTCAAGGCGGCTGCTCCGCTGGTGGCGCGGGCGCTGCACCGGTGGTACGGCGCCGATCCGTACGCCCGGAAAGCCGGCCTGTACAGCTATGCCGACCAGTCCCCGGCCGCGCGCCGGGAAGGCCTTTCCCGGATAGCCGGTGATCTGGCCGGCGACGCGCTCGCCCTGTTCGGCCAGCGCAACCGCGCGCAGGACGTGACCCGCTGGTGGGACAGCGCCAACGCGGTCACGGCGGTGATCGACTACATGGCGGTCACCGGCGACCGGTCGTATCTCGGGCCCGTGGTGGAGAACACCTTCGCGAAGGCCCCGGGAACGCGCCGGCCCGTATATCGCCGCCCCGTGTCCCTGTCCCGGCCTTATCTCCGGCTGGAGCGCTACCAGGGCTTCATCAACGGCTTCTACGACGATGAGGGCTGGTGGGCGCTGGCCTGGATAGCCGCTTACGACCTGACCGGAGACGAGAAATTCCTCGCCGCCGCGAACAATATCTTCGCCGACATGGCCGGCGCCTGGGACGACTTCTGGGGCGGGGGGATTTACTGGGGCAAGTGCGACGGCTCTCCGGACCGCGCGGGCGCCGTCGCGGTCCCGCACGGCTGGAAGGGCGGGTACAAGAACGCGATCGCCAACGAGCTGTTCATTACGGTGGCGGCCGCGCTGGGCCTGAGGTACCGCGGCCGGAACCTGGCCGGCGCCGATCAGGCCGGCTACCTGAACTGGGCCGTCCGCGGCTGGGAATGGTTCAGCTCGCCCCCGCCGGCCGGCATAGCCATGATCAATGAGGTCGGCCTGGTCAACGATTCGCCGGACGCCCAGGGCGTGAACAACAACACCGAGAGCATCTGGTCGTATAACCAGGGCGTGATCCTCAGCGGGCTGCGTGACCTGTCCGAGCTGGCCGGCGACGAAACCTACCTGGGCCGGGCGGAGAAGATCGCCGACGCCTTCATCGAGACCCCGTGCAGCGCGTCCGCCCGCCCCAGCCGGTCGGGAGTGATCGACGGGATCCTGCACGAGCACGACGACTGCCGCCCGGACGGCGGCGCCCGGCCGGACGTGCCGAGCGTGGACAGCACCCTGTTCAAGGGCATCTTCGTCCGCAACCTGGCCCGGCTCTACGCCACGACGCGCAACGCGGCGTACCAGCAGTTCATCCTGGCCAACGCGGCGTCCGCCCTGGCGCACGCCGATGAGCGCTACCAGTTCGGGTGCAACTGGGCCGCCCCCGTCGACGTGGCCGACTTCGTGCGCCAGACCTCCGGGCTCGACCTGGTCAATGCGGCGCTGCTGGTGAGCTAGCGCGGCGCGCCCGGCGGGAGCCGCGCCGCCGGGCGCTAATCGTGCATCGGGCGCTCGTGGGCGGCGTGCCCGGCGGGCTCGAGCTGGAAGGTGGAGTGCTCCACGTCGAAGTGGCCGCGCAGGCAGTCCTGCAGCCGGTCGAGCATGCGGCCGTCCTCGATGGTCCCCGGGTCCACCACCACGTGCGCCGAGAGCACCGGGAGCCCCGAGGTGATCGTCCAGGCGTGCAGGTCGTGCACGTCGCGGACGCCGGGCAGGCCGGTCATGTGCCGCCGGATCTCGCTCAGGTCCATGTCCCGCGGGCTCGCCTCGAGCAGCACGTCGATGGTCTCGCGCAGCAGCCGCCAGGTCCGGGGCAGGATCAGCAGGCCGATCACCAGCGAGGCGATCGGGTCCACCCGGGTGAACCCGGTGGCGGCGATTACCACCCCGGTCACGATCACCGCGGCGGCCCCGAGCGTGTCCGAGGCGACCTCGAGGAACGCGCCGCGGACGTTCAGGCTCTCAGCCTGTCCCCGGCGCAGCAGCAGCAGCGACACGGCGTTGGCGCACAGCGCGATCACGCCGAACACGATGAGCAGCCCGGAGTCCACCGCGACCGGGGACGCCAGCCGGCGGATCGCGTCGACGACGATGAACGTCGCCATGCCGAGCAGCAGCACGGCGTTGGCCATCGCCGCGAGGATCTCCGCCCGGGCGTAGCCGAACGTGCGCCGGGCGGTGGGGGGCCGGGCGGCGATGTACGCGGCCAGCAGGGACAGGCCGAGCCCGGCCGCGTCGGCGGTCATGTGCGCCGCGTCCGCGACCAGGACCAGCGAGCCGGTGATCACCGCGCCGATGACCTCGGCGATCGCGACCAACGTGCTCAGCACCAGGGCTGTGATCAGTGCGGGGCGGTGCCGGCCGGTCACCGTCCCGTTGTGCGCATGCCCGGTCATTCGTCCTTGCGCCGCCAGGGCCCACGGCGCCGCGGCGCGCCGGGCGGCGGGCCCGCCTCGCCCGCCGGGCCGTCGGCCGGCTCCGGCCCGGCCTCGCCCGCGGCGACCAGCTCATAGGCGGGGTTGATCATGACCGGGCCGCCCGTGCGCATGCCGACCTGGCCGCGGAACCTGACCCGGGCCCCGCACACCATGCCCGGGATGTGCGACCGTCCGTAGAACAGTGCGGTGAGCTGGCCGGTCGAGTCGGCTATCTCGGTGGCGAGCACGGTGTTGCGCTCGACCGGGCGGATCTCGACCGCGTAGATCCGGCCCTCGACCGTGGCGCGGCCCGGCTTGGTGAGCGATCCCAGCGGCCGGACCCCCGGCGGCGGGGGCGGCCGGTCGGCCGCGGCGCCGCCGGGAGCGGCGGCGTCGGCCGTCGCGGCGTCGGCCGCGGCCAGCTCGGCGTCGGCCGTGGCCGACGCGCCGTCTGCCGCGTCCTGGCCGTGCGCGCCGCCGCCTGCGGTCGCGGCGGCCAGTGCCGCGGGCTCGGCGGCAACGTCGCCTCTGGCGCCTGCGGCACCGTCGCCCCTGGCGCCATCGGCCGCCCCCTCGCGCCTGGCCGCGGCCGCCCGGTCACGCTCGGCCGTGGCCACCCAGTCGCGCTCGGCGCCTTCGGCCGCGGCGCGCCGCTCCTGGATGGTCTGCAGCCGGTTGCGCACGTCGAAGGGCACGATCGTTGCCGCGGCGTGCGGGATGCGGCTCACCGCCGCGGCCATCTTGTCCGCGGTCCGGTCGTGCAGCAGCCGGCCGAGCATCGCCGAGTAGCTGCGCCGGGGCAGGACCGCGGTGACGCCCACGCCGGGCAGGTCGGCCTCGGCGCTGACCAGTTCCGCCGCGCACCGGGCCAGCCTGCGGTCCGGGCAGTCCACGAAGTCGAGCGTGATGCCGGTGTTCGCGCGCACCCAGTCCTGGCGCAGGGTGTCCGCGGCGACGTTGTCGATCACGAAGTGGACCGCGCGCAGCGTGGTGGGCCGCAGGCTGCGCGCGTACCGCAGCGCGGCCACGGCGGCCAGGTCGAACTCGTCCACGAACACGAAGACCGTGCGCCGCGCGTACGTGGGCGGCTCGGGCGGCTTGGGCCGGCTGCCGATCCGGGCCAGGACCCCGGCCTCCTCCTTGTACTCCCGGTTGAGCCGGATCAGCGCGGGCACGCCGATCGCGAACAGGATCACCACCAGCCAGGCGCCCTCGGTGAACTTGACCACCACGAAGATCGCCACCACGAGCGCGGACGTCACGCCGGCCGAGAAGTTGATCACCAGCTTGCGCCGCCAGCCCGGTTCCTTGACCCGGTGGTGGTACTTGGCCATGCCGAACCCGGCCATGGTGAAGGCGGTGAACACCCCGATCGCGTAGAACGGCACCAGCCGGTTGACGTTCGCCCCGACCACGGCCAGCAGCGTGCACGACAGGATCGCCAGCACGACGATCCCGTTGGAGAACACCAGCCGGTGGCCGCGCTTGGTCAGCCAGCGCGGCAGGAACGCGTCCTCGGCCACGAAGCTGGCCAGGAACGGGAACCCGTTGAAGCTGGTATTCCCCCCGGTGTAGAGGATCAGCGCGGTCGCCGCCTGGACCAGGATCCACATGACATGGCCGACCGGCGAGGGCCCGAAGACGAGCTTTGCCTCCTGGGACAGCACCGTCGGAACCCCGTCGACGTACGGCGCCGCGTGGGTGACGTGGGCCAGCCAGGAGATGCCGGCCACCAGCGAGCCCAGGATCAGCCCCTCGGTGACTAGTACCTTGCGGGCGTTGATGCCCTCCGGCGGGCGGAACGCGCTGACCGCGTTGGAGACCGCCTCGATGCCGGTCAGCGACGAGCCGCCGTTGGCGAACGCCCGCAGCAGCACGAACACCATCCCGAACGCGATCAGGCCGCTGGTGGCCGAGTGCCCGGTGTACTGCCCGGGCACCGGCCAGGGCAACCGCGGCAGGTCCCCGAACGCCTCGCGCAGCAGGCCGGTGATGATCATGATGATCACCACGCTGGAGAACAGGTACGTGGGCACCGCGAACGACCGCCCGGCCTCCCGGATGCCGCGCAGGTTGCCGTAGCACATGATGATCACGATGACGATCGAGATCACCGTGATCAGCGTCGGCTTGTTGATGGCCGGAACGGCCGACGCGACAGCGGCGGTGCCCGCGGCGACCTGTACCGCGACCGTGACCACGTAGTCGATCAGCAGCGCGACCGCCGCGACCTGCGCGACCCGCGGGCCGAAGTTGTCCCGGGCGACCACGTACGAGCCGCCGGCCCGGGTGTAGACCGTGACCACTTCGCGGTAGGACAGGACCACCAGGGCCATGACGAACAGGACCACGCCGGTCAGCGGCAGGATCAGGGTGAACGCCGTGACCGCGAGGCCGCCCTTGATCAGCTCGATCAGGATTTCCTCGGTCCCGTAGGCCGAGGACGAGATCCCGTCGGGGGCGAGCACGCCCAGCGCCAGCGGATTGGACAGCCGCTGCTCGCCCAGCTGCTCGTTGATCAGCGGCCGCCCGAGCAGCCGCCGCTTGAGCGTATATCCCAGGCCCTCGGCCAGGTCGTCCTGGGAGTCCAGGAGGCCTGTCGTCCTGCGCATGGCCACGCCGCCGCGTCCTTTGCTCGTAACAACCCTGACGTGGCTTTCATACCATCGCGCTGGACTGCATGGGACCAGGGCAGCGCCCCAAATCGCGGGCCGCGGGCGGCCGGGACGGCTTTACCCGCTGTTCACCTCTCCGCGACAGACTGCCGCCACCGGGAAGGCGTGGTCCGGACCGGGGCGGGAGTGCCCGCGGGGTACGCAGTGCCATCCTGGTCAGGACGGCGGCACGGGCCGACCCGACCAGGGAGGCAAGTCCATGTCCACGACACCCGCAGCTCCAGCTCCGGAAGCCGGCCACGCCCGGACGCTGCACCTGTCGGAAGTGCTCAAGCGCCCGGTCACCGACAACAGCGGGGACTCGCTCGGCCGGCTCTCCGACGTGGTCGTCCGGTTGCGCGGCCCGGAGCTGCCGCTGGTCATAGGCGGGGTGGTCAGCGTCGGCGGCCGGGAGGTGTTTGTTCCGATTGAGCAAGTCAGTGAGTTCGACGGCGAGGCGCTCCGGCTGGGCAGCGCCAAGCTGGACCTGAGCTCGTTCGAGCGCCGGGAAGGCGAGGTCCTGCTCCGGGCCGATGTCCTCGGCCACCGGCTGATCGACGTGGAGGCCGCCCGGCTGATCAAGGCGGCCGACCTCGAGCTGGAGGAGCGTCACGGCGAGTGGGTGCTCACCGGGGTGGACACCCGCCGCAGGCGGGGCTGGCTGGGCGCGCTGTTCGGTCGCGGCGAAGCGGAGTCCGACCCGCACCAGTTCCGCGAGTGGTCCCGCTTCGAGCCGCTGATCGGCCACACCAGCAGCCTGACGACGCGCGGCCCGTTCGGGCGCATTCGCCGGCTGAAGCCGGCGCAGATCGCCGACCTGATTGAGGACGCCTCCAAGGAGGAGGAGACCGAGATCCTGGGCCAGGTGCACGCGGACCCGGAGCTAGAGGCCGACGTCTTCGAGGAACTCGACGAGGACCTGGCCACCCGGCTGCTCGGCGCGCGAACCGACGCCGAGATCGCCGAGGTGCTGTCGCGGATGCGCGCCGACGACGCGGCGGACGCGATCGCGGAACTGCCGCAGCAGCGCCGGCAGCCGGTGCTCGACCTGCTTCCCGCCGGGCAGCGCACCAAGGTGCTGACGCTGATGGGCTTCAACCCGACCAGTGCCGGCGGCCTGATGGGGGTCGACTTCCTCATGGTGGCCTGCCACGGCCAGGTTCGTGACGCGCTGGACGCGGTGGCGAGCTCGGTCAGCGTGCAGCCGGAGGCCCTGACCAGCGTGCACTGCGTCGACGAGCGCGGCCGGCTCTGCGGGGTCGCCTCGCTGATCTCGCTGGTGCAGGCGGATCCGGCCGCGCCGCTCAGTGAGATCTACGATGACGACCCGGTCCGGGTCGGCGCGGACACCGACGTGGTGGACGTCGCGGTGCTGATGAGCGACTACAACCTGATCACGATTCCGGTCGTGGACGAGAGCCGGAAGATGATCGGCATCGTCACGGTCGACGACGTGCTCGAGGTCACGCTGCCGGATGACTGGCGGCGCCGCGAGGCCGCGCAGCCGCCGGACGCGCACCGCGGGGACCCGACGTGACCAACCCGCGGGGCAGCCCCGCCGGGCCGCCCTCCGGCGCGCAGTCCCCGTCGGCCCAGCCGGCCCCGCCCCCGTCGGCCCAGCCGGCCCCGCCCCCGTCGGCCCAGCCGGCCCCGCCCCCGTCGGCCCAGCCCGCCTCCCCGCGTCCGCCCTCCCAGCGCCCCGCCTCGCCATCCCCCGCCGCACAGCCCTCAGCCCCGCAGCCCGCTGCCCCGCAGCCCTCAGCGC
>Ga0335073_10005260_pt1 | contig 18160 bp, 16 predicted proteins | sample Lox_Sample_22_FD_207093 | JGI IMG/M metagenome (GOLD analysis project Ga0335073, IMG submission 207093) | Soil microbial communities from Loxahatchee National Wildlife Refuge, Florida, United States - Lox_Sample_2.2 | ecosystem: Environmental > Terrestrial > Soil > Wetlands | place: USA... | reverse complement strand
AACAGATTGGAATTCACGTCGTCGCGCGACTCGAGCGAGTTCATGGGAACTTCAATGGCGACAGCATTTTCGTTTCCGGTGGACAATTCGCCGAGCCGCAGAACGCGCGCGCGAAAGGCAACGTCGGAGGGCAATTGCGCGTCGGCCAGCATCTTGAGCAAGGGAGCCTCGAAGGGACGGATGGTTTGACTGGAATTTGGCGGCAGAGCAAAGTAGCCAGCCCGCGAATTGATCTTGAGACCATTACGCAGCGGCTTCACGGCAATCGGACGAAACTGGCCATCGTATTTTTCGATGGGAGGAACGTAAGACGCCTCATAGTAGGTGGTCATGTCCTCGATCATGCGCCGCAGCGGCTTCTTGATGTCTCCACCGGCGGCCACATACCCGCCGCCGGTCCCGAGTCCCAGACTCGCAAGCGGAGTGACATTGCCGTTGGGATCCTGCGTTTCGTAACGTTCATACTGATTGTTAGCCATCGGAGCCAGACCAGGGGGCGGCGCGGCCACGGGCTGAAATCCGCCGCCGCCCGAGCTGAAAGCAGCTTGAGGAGGCGCCTGGGCTTGAGCAGCGCGCGCCCCGCCCATCGCGCTCATCGCGACCAGAGTCTGATCGGCCTGAGCGGTCAGCAATGTCGTATCGATCGCATAGATGCTGACTCCCGCCCGGTTCGCCGCGCCGACAACGTCGCGCAGCCGGTCGCCGGAGCTCGCATCTCCTTCCAACCCCTGGGTGAAGTAGAGGATCGTTTTTCGTCCCGGAATTCTCTGCTCTGCGCGCGAAAGCGCCAGCAATCCTGCCAATCCGGGCTGCGTGTGCTGCTCCTGGACGATTCGTTGCGAATCCTGCAGAGCCGCGAGCAAAGTTTGTGCGGCCAGCCGCCGATCGGGGGTGACCCGCGCGCCAGTCTCATCCGCGCCGGTTCTGGCCACGGAAATCAGACGCTTCTCGGCAGTTTCGGCGCCGTGCCCCGCGCCGGTGTTTTCGATATCCACGACTTGCTCGATGGCGTGAGTCAGAGCCGCGCGGTCTGCCGTGAAGTCCTCATAGAGCATGAGGCGGCCTTCGGCTTTCGCCACACTGAAAGAAAATCCATCCTGCGGCACCATCTTCAGAACTTTGGCGGCAATATCTTTGGCGTTATGGCCCGAAGCGGAATCCATGCGATCAAACACGAGCGTCACGAGGTGCTGCCCGCTGCTTCCGGAGACAAAGTGCAGGGTCGAAATTTTGACGGCGACTCCGCCATCGGTCACGCTGATATCTTCCGGCTTGAGATCCTGGACGATTTTGCCGTTCTTGGCGCGAACCACCAGGTTGAGCGAGACCTCATTCACATTCACGACCTCGGTCTGCTTTGCAGAGTCTTTGGGAGAATCGGCCTGAGCGGCCGCGCCAGCCGCACAGAAAAGAAGGCAGAGAATACCGAGGAAATACAACTCAGGAGTGCGCGGCAGGATCTTGTGCATCATTTTCGGCATAGAAAGGGTCCGGGGTGGCGAATCTTACGGCGAGAGAATTTTGCGCTCTCCCGACGCGGATGTAAAGTGGCAAACTGCGCTGGAAGGCGCAAGAAAAACGATTCGCTAAGCTGAAAGATTTTGCGGTGTGGACGAACTAACGACGATGAGTGGCGACGTAATAAATCGCGAGCGCGACAAGAGCAGCGATGGCGAGGAGAACGATCGCGAAAATAATGGCAAGAGGCCAGAAAACCCAGGACCACGGCTGTTTTTTTCTGATGTTTTGGATCGCGTTGTATAGGGAGAAAGCCAACGCGACTGCGCCGCCCGGAGTAAACAGGAAGGCGGGCATAAATGCGTCGCCCTCACCCGGCCCCTTGCACCACTGATGCTGGTAACAATAAATAGCAGGCAGAATGATCAAAGCGACGTAAAGAGTCGAAATGAAGTACGCGATGCCGAGTAATACTTTGCGTAAGATCGACGTATCCTCAAGTTCTTCTTGTTAGCGCGGAACGTGAATTCGAAGTCCAAAATTCAGACCTTGAGCCAGCCACGGAATCCCCTGGCGGCATAGTAAGACTCAGCACCGTTGTGATACACGAAAACGGTATTGAAGCGGCGATCGCAAAAGAGCGCGCCGCCTAGCTTTCTTATACCAGATGGCGTCTTCACCCAGCTCGACGTCTTCGCGTCGAACTCTCCAAGCGTCTGCAATTCGCGATATTGCTCTTCGGTCAGCAGATCAATGCCGATGGACTTTGCCATGTCGAGCGCACTGCTCTTCGGCTTGTTTTCTTTCCTTGAATCGAGCGCTTCACGATCGTAGCAAAGACTTCTGCGACCCTTCGGACTTTCCTCCGAGCAATCGTAAAAAGTATATTCGCCGGTCTTTTTATCGAGACCCATAACGTCGGGTTCACCGCCGGTTCGTTCCATTTCGTGGAGCGACCACAGCTTGTCGGCGTTCGATTCCAGCTTTGCTCGTACTTTGGCCCATTCGAGACCTTGATGGCGGTTCATGTTCTTCTCAAAACGCGCTTGCAAGGCCTGGAGTAGTTCTTCACTTTGCCTTTTTGAAAGGGATGCGTTCGGCATAACTCTCACCTTCGAAAAATGGCTACCTTCTCGTCCAGCGCTCTAATCTTCACCACATTAATCTCTACCGACTAATCACTGAGTCCCTTGCCACTGAGAATCTGAGGCATGCATTTTTCAACCCGTGCCTCGCGGGTTTTGGATTGCTTGGGCTGAGAGAAGTGGAAGATGTAATGTCTCTGCCGTCCCGGCGTCAACGCATAAAAAGCAGTTTTCAAGGAAGGGATTGCAGCTAATTTCTTTTGGAATTCATCAGGAATCTTGAAGTCCGCGGTCTTTTTCAATTTCACTTTCAGGCCGGATTTTTCAATCGCAATGGCTTCGTGGATATACGCTTTCAAGGTGGGTTCCATCTTGACGATTTCTCGAACACTGGCGAAGCGAATCTGGCGCGCCGCCTGATGCTGTCCTGGCGTGGCAAGAATGCGATGGGGATCCTTCAACAGTGCGCCCTTGAAAAACATGAGCGCGCAGTACTCTTTGAATCCGTGGATTAGAACTACATTCTTCTTCTGAAGCGTGTAGCAAGGCTGAAACCACTTCAACTCTTCGGCCAGCCCGCAGTCGAGAACGATCATTCTCAATGTCTCGAATTCATCCCGCCATTTTTTTTCATGACGGAGAAGGCTATCGACCTTGGGATTCTTGTTAGTCATGACGATCCCCCGAAATGGAGAGAGCTTAGCGCTTAAGCCCGATCTTTTCCAAGCCATCCGGCGGACGAGATAGCTGTGAACTTGTCCGCTTGGCAATGGAAAGGCTTGCGTCTCCTTATTGAGATGACTCTGGCTTGGCATCGGGCGGGGGGTCGATCGCAAACTGCCTGGCATACTCCGCGATCAACCGATGGAACCCAGCGAACTTCCTGGCCTCAGGTCCGACGAAGCGTCCCATGGGATCTCCGCTCAGAAGCCGATCCAGAACATCGAAAGCAATGTGCCACCCGGCGGCTCCCATGGCGATGAAGCGACGATTGATTTGGGCCCATAACGTGAGGCGTGTGCCACCCTCAGAGGCTTCGAGTTCCCACCGCATGTGGTGGTCTCCCCAGTTGTACTCAAGCAGCTCGTGAGGCTCGGCTCGGGTCACGGTTGTTTCGGTAACGTGCAGCGCAGGCGCTCCCACGGTGGTGAGCTTCACCTTCGCGCCAACCTTCCCGAGGCTGCCATCGGCGTCAAACGGGGCCCACTCGCGCAGATGCGCCGGGTCGGTAATCGCCTCCCAGACTTTTTCGGGCGAGTGGCGAAGTTGCCGCACGAGAATGAGCGTCCACTTCTCTACTCCGTCTTTTCGTATCTGCGCTCCGAAAGCCGGGCCTGGTGCGTAGTGTTGAAGGTCAGTCATCATTTCTTACTCCTTGTCTCAATCGCACGCCAGTCAGTCAGCGAAACCCGGCTTCCATCCCACAGCGCGCCTGCGACTCTTGGCACAGCGCCCGGTCGCGGTCAGATCAGATTGATCATGCTCCGAACCACATCGGGCACCAGGCCCTGGAGAATAGCGGGAATCACAATCCGTGCGATCGGATACACGATCGTCACCAGGGTGACCGCCGCCAGCGCCCACATCCGAGCCGACAGGTGCCGTTCGAGAGCATCTACGTGAGCGGACCAGAATTCGCCGAGCTGCGCTACGCCCGCCGGAGCTGCCGAATATTGTTTGAAATCGCGCATGTGTGTCCTCCCGCTGGACGTCCCGCCCTACCAGCGTGCGAGCTGGGTGAGCTGAATGAGGTTGCCACAAGTATCGTTCAGTACGGCGATGGTCGCTCCGGTCGTGCTGGTGGGCGGCATGGTGAACTCGGCGCCGCGCGCCTTGATGCGCTCGTAGTCGCCCTTGACGTCGTCGGTAATAAAGTTGGCCGCGGCCTGTCCCTGCTGAAAGATCGCCTGCTGATAGGTTTTGGCTGCGGGATTGTTGTTGAGCGCGAGCTGCAGCTCAGTACCGTTCGGATCATCGGGGGAGGCGACGGTCAGCCAGCGATAAGGTCCGTTGCTGAAATCGCTCTTCTTGGCAAAGCCGAGCACCTCGGTGTAGAAGTGCAGGGCTTTCGCCTGATCGTCGACGTAAACACTGGTCAATTTGATCTTCATTTCGTTTCTCCTTTATCAGTTCGCGGTTTGAGCCGCGTGGTCTTTTTCCTGGTTTTCGTTTTCATTGCACTTGGCGGATTCGTATGGTCCTGACCCGGCTGATCCGCATCCATCCGGTCGAGGTGGCGTTCGAGAGCGTCGATATGAGCGGACCAGAAGCGGCGGAACTGAGCCAGCCACGCATCGACCTCCTGAAATGGCCCTGGCTTGAGCCGGTACAGCCTGCGCTGCGCGTCTACGGTGGCTTCGACGAAGCCGGCCTCGCGCAGCACTCGCAGGTGCTTTGAGACGGCCGGCTGCGACATGCGAAGCTGGCGCTCGATCTCTCCCACCGATTGTTCGGACGAAACCAGCAGGCTCAGGATGGCCCGGCGGTTCGGCTCCCCAATGATCTCGAAGGCTGATTCCATATCCACGTATATACTTCACAACGTATATACGTGTCAAGGAATATTTAAAAGGCACTCGAGGAAAAGTTTTAGCCGTCGTTATGGGATGCGTCTCCGGATGCTTTTTCGGGCAGGCGCAATCCAGAGGCGTTGGCGCTGGGAAAGCCGCAATTGACAGGCCGCCGGATTGGCGCTATTGTAGGCGAACAAAAGGCGAACATAAATGGCATCCCTTCCTTTGCTTCCCGACTCCGACAAGCCCCGGCTGGTCGGCATTGCGCGTCTCGCGTCGGAGGGCGATTCGCTGCGCGAAGGCCACAATGTCGAGTACTTCACACTCTCAAGCAAATCTCTGCTGAACCGCTGCGTGAGCCGCCGCGCGATGCCGTTTACCTGGACGATCAATCCTTACCGGGGCTGCGAGTTCGGATGCCGCTATTGTTATGCCCGCTACACGCACGAATTCATGGAAATGCGCGACGGGATGGAGTTCGAGCAGAAAATTTATGTCAAGCAGCACGCAGCCGGGCTTTTGCGTCACGAGCTTCGCCGGGTGAAACCGGCAGAGGCCATCGCTTTGGGCACCGCGACCGATCCCTACCAGCCGGCGGAGCGGCGCTACGAAGTTACGCGCGCCATCTTGCAGGAGTTTTCCCGCCATCGGGGCTTCGAACTCGGCATCGTCACAAAATCGAACCTCACAGTGCGCGACATTGACATCCTTGCCGAGGTTGCGCGATCGAACCGGCTGTCCATTCACGTCACCGTCACGACTCTGGACACGGAGCTCGCGCGGATTCTGGAGCCCCGAGCGCCGCGTCCTGACCTTCGCCTGGAAGCCGTACATACACTCTCGAAAGCCGGCCTGCGCGTGGGAGTAAGTTGCTCGCCGGTCGTGCCGGGAATCACCGATTCTCCGAAAGATCTGGAGTCATTGATCAAGGCTGCGGCCGATGCGGGCGCGGATTATGTCTTTGCCAATCCGCTGTTTCTGAAACCTTGCTCTGCGGCCGTTTTTCTGCCGTTCCTCGAGCAGCACTTCCCTCACCTGGCGGAAAACTACCGGCAGCGTTATACGGACCGCGCTTTCCTTCCGCCCTCATACGGCAAGCGGCTCTCGCAACTGATCGCGCGTCTGCGCGAAAAATATAAGCTGACCCGCGCCCCCCAGCGCGGCACTGCCGCGTTCGCCACTAAATGGCCGGTGCAGGATTTCGAGGAACAGCTGACGCTGTTTTGAGAAGAAATCGCAGCGCAGCACCAGGACAAGTCCGCGGCCGAGGTGAAACTCGACTCACTCATGATCCGTCAGAGTCCGCCGAACGGACCTGCGATCTATAATCGTTAGGAAATTGCATGGCGACGGCCTCCCAACCTGGCGGACAACGCGCGGCGCAGCCGTTGCCTCTCGGAGTGCGCCTGCAAAACTTCTGGCGTCGCGTCACGGAAGGGCTCGAAGTAAGCCAGCTCTGGTCGCAGTTCGAATCGGAGGCGCGCGCCAGCTACCGTCTTTACTCAAAAGATGTTGCCGCGAAGACGCCCGACGGTCTCACCGATCGCGGCCGCCACCTGCACATCGTCAAGGAATTTTTCTGGTCTGTTTTCGAAAAGCTCTCGCCCGCGCGGCGGGTTTTACTGCTGGCCGCGCTCATTCTTCTGGTCATCCCTCACGCCGGATTCGATTACACGGGCGCAGCCGGCAAGGTGTACGCGGTCGAATTCGATCTCCACTTCTGGGGCGCGCTGATTTTGCTGCTGCTGCTGATTCTTGAGATCGCCGACCGGGTGGTGATGAAACGCGATCTCCAGATTGCGCGCGAAATCCAGACCTGGCTTTTGCCCGGGGTTCCGCCGCAGATTCCCGGCGTTGCGATCGCATATTCGACGCGTCCGGCGAACACGGTTGCGGGAGACTACTACGACGTTTTTCCGAGGCCCGGCAAGAATAGAGAGGATGACCGCATCGTGCTCGCCGTGGCGGACGTTGCCGGAAAAAGCATTCCCGCGGCCATGCTCATGGCAACCTTCCAGGCAAGTCTGAAGACGCTCTCGACGGCGCAGGTCGCGCTGCCCGAACTCGCCTCGAACATGAACCGCTACGCATGCACCAACAGCCAGGGAGGCTTGCGTTTCACCACCGCGTTTCTCGCCGAATACGACCCTGCGCGCCGTACCCTCAACTACATCAACGCAGGCCACAATAATCCGATCCTGCGCCGAGCCAACGGACAGATCGAGCGCCTCGACATTGGCGGCCTGCCTTTCGGCATTCTGCCCGAGGTGCGATATGAATCCGGAAGCGTCACTCTCGCGCCGGGCGATTGGCTCATCATTTTTACCGACGGCCTGGTGGAAGCGGAAAATGCGCGGCAGGAGGAATATGGCGAGGCCCGGCTGCTGGCGGCGATCGAAGCTGGAAAATCATTGGAGCCTGCCGAGATGCTGAAGCGGCTGATGGCAGAGCTTGACCTATTCGTCGGCACGACTCCTCAGCATGATGATGTCACGTGCATGTTGCTGAAGTCGGAGTAAGACGCAGAGACTCGAGCAGAATTCTGCGATACCAAGCCGCGTTGCTATTCCTTTTCCGCTTCGTCGGCAATTCCAATCTTTGAGAGCCGGTAACGCAGCGCATTTCGCGAAAGGCCGAGCAGTCGGGCAGCCTGGCTCTTGTTGCCATTGGCGCGGCGAAGCGCCTCCTGCACCATCTCGTCTTCCCACTGTTCGAGCGTCATGCCTTCGGGCAAGAATCCGGGAGCCCCGTTTCCGGCTTTTGTCGGACGCAAATCCAGATGAATATCGGCCGCTTCCAGCAGCGACCCTTTCGACAAGGCGCACGCGCGTTCGACGATGTTCTGCAATTCACGCACATTTCCCGGCCAGTGATAGTTCACTAGAATCTGCATCGCCTGCGGCGAAATCCCCTCGATCGTCTTGCCCGACTCTCCGGCAAATCGAGAGACGAACAGGTTCACCAGGTCAGGGATATCCTCTTTCCGCTCGCGCAGCGGAGCAATGTCGATCGGCACAACATTGAGCCGGTAGTACAGATCTTCGCGAAATGTGCCTTGTTCGAGCGCTTGCCGCAGGTCGCGATTCGTAGCCGCAATCAGACGAACATCGACCTTCACCGTTTTCGTTCCGCCCAGCCGCTCGAATTCGCGCTCCTGCAGCACACGCAGCAACTTCACCTGCGTGGCCGGAGGAACGTCTCCGATTTCATCGAGAAAAAGCGTTCCCTTGTCCGCAAGTTCGAACTTTCCCGGCTTGCTCGCGACTGCGCCGGTGAACGCGCCCTTCTCAAATCCAAACAGTTCGCTCTCGAGGAGATTCTCCGGAATCGCGGTGCTATTGATCTTCAGGAACGGTCCCGTCGCCCGCTTCGATTTCTCATGGATCGCGCGGGCGACTAAATCCTTGCCTACTCCGCTCTCGCCTCCCAGCAGTACTGTTGCATTCGTGGGAGCAACGCGATCCACCGTCGCGAGCACCTCCTGCATCTTCGGACTGCGCGCCACGACATTGGGATGCGAATAGCGCTTGCCCAGCGCCTCGCGCAGCGAGCGGTTCTCTTCGCGCAGATTGCGGACGTCGAGTTCCTTGTGGATCACCAGCCGCATCTCGGCAAGAGAAAACGGTTTCAAAACGTAATCGCTCGCGCCGGCTTTCATCGCTTCCACGGCAGTTTCAACGCTGCCGAATGCAGTCATCACTACGACTGGCAAGGCGGCGTTCTGCCGCTTGATGGTTTGCAGAAATTCCAAGCCGTTCATCCCGGGGAGTTTCAGGTCGGTCACGACGAGATCGATCGTGTTTTCGCGCAGGAGTTTCAGGCCGGTTTCGGCGTCGCCAGCAGAAACCGTGGAGAACCCATCTTCGCCCAGGTTCAACTCCAGCAGGCGCCGCATTTTTGCTTCGTCTTCGACAATCAATATGGAGGGCATAAAAAGCGTCTGCTCCCTAAGAAATCACCAGATGCGTCGTGCTCCCGGTGGCGACTCCCGCTTCAGCGGCCGGGAAAAACATCACGAATTTCGCGCCCGTATTTTTGGCTTCGTCACCCGTTCGAGGATCCGCGTTCTCCACCCGGATCGATCCGTGATGCCCGTCAATGATCTTGGAAACAATCGACAGGCCCAGCCCCACTCCCGTTTTTTTCGTCGTCACAAACGGATTGAAGATCTGTTCCCGCAACTCCGGAGCGATGCCCGGACCTGAATCTGCGACGCGCACTTCGATTCCCTCCACGCTCCGGCCGCGCATTTCCTGCTGCGCGCGCCGCACGCTCAAGCGCAGCGTTCCTCCTTCCGGGCTCATGGCATCGTACGCGTTTTGAATGATGTTCACGAAGGCCTGCTCGCACAGGCTCTCATCGAGCGCGACTTGCGGAAGATCAGCTTCGTAGCTCTTCTCCACCCGCACTGCTCCGCCCTTCCACACCTGCCCCACGCTGCTCAGCGCGCGGTCGAGCACCGGAACAATACTCTGCGGGGATAGGTCTGCGTGAAGCGGGCGAGCAAAATCCAGAAAGCGCGTGACCAACCCGCTCAGCCGATTCGTCTCTGTCGAGATGTAGCCTGCCAGTTCGGTCGCCAACGGATTCGATTCGCCCAGTTTCTGGGTCAGCATTTCCGCCGAGCCCTTGATCACTCCCAGAGGATTCCTGATTTCATGCGCCAGGCCGGCGGAAAGTTGGCCCAGCGCGGCCAGCCGTTCTGACCTTCGCGCCTCCGCCTGCGCCTGTTCCAGACGGCGGTTCGTTTCGGCCAGAGTCTCGGCAGTTTCCTGATAGCGCAGTGTCTGCCTGCGGCTCTCGACCACGTACCGGTTCACGACCATCGCGGCCAGAAAGAAAAACAGAACCCGGATCGCGAGAATGAAATATCCTTCGGGCGGGATTTCAAATTCCTGGAACTCCGGCCGCAGGCCGGGGTAAAGATAGGAGCAGTACGCGGCCGACGCGAGCGCGGTCCAAAGCAGCGTCGCGAAGGGACCAAAATATTCAGCGGCCGTTACCACCGGCAGGTAATAGATCGGGTAGTAACTGCTGTTGATGCTGATTTCGCCGGTATGGTCGATCAGCAGCGTCGCCAGGGCAATCTTGATCAGGACGACGTAGACCGTGCCCCGGCGCGGCATGCGCTCGATCAGCCAGCCCTCGGTCAGTTGCATCACTCCGAATGCGAGCAGGATCAGCTGCTTGTGAATTTCCTTGACCGGCGGCAGAACTGCCAGTCCAGCCAGAAAGACCAGCCACAGCACATCCATCCAATTGATGTTCGGCCTGTGGCTATCACTCATCGATTCCACCAGGAGACGTCACTAGGAAAAAATCGAACGCCGGGAGGGCGCGTGCCTCTCCCGGCGTGGTTTGAATCGGTTGACGGGTCCGTTCCATCTTATGCGAACCCTATCACACCGCAAGGCGCCAGCGTCAATGGCTACTTCTTCGGCGGCGGCGAGGATTTCGCAGGCTTCGGTTCAGCCGGCTTGGGCGCGGGCTTGGGCTGCGGCGCAGGCGGCGCGGGCCTCTCCTGGTGCCACTGGTTGAACTTCTGCTCCTGCTGCTGCTCCTGTTGCGGCGTGCGCTGCTGCACCGGAGGCGTCGGCCTCACCAGCGGATGCGTCGCCTGGGGAGACGTCTGTTGTTGTTGCCGGTTCTCCTCCTGCGGATTGCCCTGCGCCTCAAAGGTTCGGGGCTGCGCTCCCTGCGCTGGATGCACCTGACTGTTGCCGCTGCTGGGAGCGCTGAACGGCCGGAATCCGTCCTGCGTCGTCGGCCTTGCAGTCCCGTTCACCGGAGCGGGCCTTGCGGCTTCATTCACGGGCGCAGGCCGCGCCGGTCCAGCCGGACGCACGAGCGCCTGCTGGTTGAGATGACCGCCCGCTTGCGCCTGGCGTTGCTCGATCGACCTCGGAGGCGCCGGCGGCGTCCGCACCGCGACCACCGGACGATTCAGAATGGCTGCCGGAGGCCGCACTGCAACCGGATGTCCCGCTCCCTCCACGCTCGCCCGGACCGGCTCTGCCGCTACGGTGCGACTGACAGGAGCCGACACGACTTCGCGCGCATCGACTCGCATCATGTTCTGCGCCACTGGCCGTGCATTCACGAACGCATCGTGCGACACGACGGTTACTCCGCCCGTCACCCGCTGGTTCACATAGGTGATGTTGCTGATCGTCGTGCTGCGATTGATGACTACCTTGTTGTAGACGTCAGCCACGCGCGTGACCGTCACCGCTGTGTTAGTGATGTTCACGTTGTTCACGTAGGCGCGGCTCACGTGATATCCGGGAACGAACACTTCCCCGGGCGCCAGCGGAAACCATCCCACGCCAACTCCAGCCGAGAATCGGAATCCCGCTCCGCCGCCGACAAAGGCAACCAGTGCCGGAGCCCACACCGGCCGCACCACCACCGGCCCCGGAACCCAGAACCATCCGTTATTCGCGAATGCCCAGCGTCCATAGTGAAATGGCGCGAATCCCCAAGGCTCGTCTTCCACCCACGTCCATCCCCACGGCCCCACATAAACCCAGTGGCCGAAGCGATACGGCGCCCATCCCACCACGACTGCCCGCGGACGCCAGCACGCTCCGTAGCCCGCCACGTAGCTCCAGTCGCCGTAGGTGTCGAGATCTTCATAGCCGGTCATTTCACGCGACACATAATTCGCCGAATCGGCCTCGTCTTCGTGGCTGTCGCGGTCAAAAGCCCACGCATCCAGATCATCCTGCGCGGGAACTTGTCCGAGATTGTAATCAAGGTGTTGCTCGTCGCCGTTGAACGTCGCGGTCTGCCCCGCGACGACCATGTAAGTGAATCCGCCGCCGGTGACGCGTCCGCGTCCGTGCCACACGGTCGTAGTCGTTTGTTTCCCATCCGCACTGACGTCGAAGCGGTATTCGCCCGGCTGCAGCACGCTGAACGCGAGGTTCGGCGTGTCGATCTCATAGCTGTCATCGTCATCCACGTGGCGCACGCGGACGATCAGCGATCCCTGTGCCAGCCGAACTTGCGTGGTGTGGTCGTCGAGTTCCAGAAAAGTGATGCCTGTCTGCGCGCCGAGCCGCAGCGCAGCCGATCCCACATGCACTTCGGCGCGCGAATTTTCGTCGGCCCAAAGGTCGTCTCCCGTGATCATGGGGCGGTTCGAAACTGCCGTCACCCAGTCATCTTCTCCTGCCGGACGGAACGAAACCGATCCCTGGAGAAAATTCAAACGGCCGACGCGTGCCGGAGGATCCTGCGCCTGGTCCTGATCCTGATCCTGATCTGGATTCTGCTCCTGATCCTGTGCCTGGGCCTGATCCTGCGCGCTTGCAGTGTTAGGAAATTGAAATAGGAAAGCGATGCTTAGCAGAAGAACCGTGAGAGTCCACAACGTGCGTGTCTTCATATCATTTCGCCCCAATTGGAAATAGAGATCTTCAACCGATCTTACCCCCGTGCACATAAACCCGGAAGAGACGCTTTAGTTTCCACTCGCCCCCGGGCCGCCCAGCATTCTTTGGGATGACCGAGCAGGTTGGGAAGCCGGCAGGTACCTCCGCCCACACGCTTTCACGTTGCCGAAACCGCCGATAAACCAGTAAAGTGCAGTCGGAGCCTTTCGCCCAGGCCGCACCCGGGACCCAAGCCGCAATGAGCATTTGCACGCTGAACGATATCTTCTTCATCGCGGTCGAACGCAATCTCGACCGCATTTTCCTCTATCGCGATGCCGGAAAATGGATTCCGATATCTTCGCGGCAATTCGGCGAAAGCGTTGCGCGCCTTGCGCATACTTTGCACGCCTGGGGAATCCAGCCGGGCGACCGCATCGCGATTCTCAGCGAGAACCGCCCCGAATGGCCCATTGCCGACTTCGCGACTCTCTTGCTCAAAGCCGTCACCGTTCCGCTCTATACCACTCTGACGGCCGAACAGACCGCCTTTGTTCTCGCCGATTCCGGAGCCCGCGTCATCGTCGTTTCCAGCGACCAGCAACTTCACAAAGTTCTTTCGATACTTCCCCAGACGCAGATCGAAAAAATCATCGTGATGGATGCGGTCGAGTTCGCCGGCGACCTCGCTCCATTCGCCGAAAAGTGCGTCACCCTGCCGCAGATCGCGAACCAGACTTCGGGCGAGCTGGGCGCCGAACTCGAAGCACTGGCCCGCTCCGTCGTTCCCGACGATCTCGCGACCATCGTCTACACCTCGGGCACCACGGGCACGTCGAAGGGCGCAATGCTGACGCATGGCAACATCGCCTCCAACATCATGTGCTCGCTGCTCGGCTTCGATATGCGTCCCGGCCTGGTGAGCATTTCCTTCCTGCCACTTTGCCACATCACGGCGCGCCATCTCGACTTCGCGATGATGCACCACGGCGTGGTGCTCGCCTATTGCCCGTTCATTGAGCGCCTGCCGGAAACTCTGCTGGAAGTGAAGCCGACGCTGTTTGTGGCGGTCCCGCGCGTCTACGAAAAGATCTATGCGGCCACCAGGCAGAAAGCCAAGGGATTTCCCAACCGCGCCATTTTCGACTGGGCACTGTCGGTCGGCGAAAAACACAAGCCCGAAATTCTTGCCGGGCGCACTCCAACGTCATCCTCTTGGAAGCTGGCCAACAAGCTCGTGTTCTCGAAAATTCGCGAAGGCATGGGAGGCCAGGTTGAAACCTTCATTTCCGGAGGCGCGCCGCTCGGCCGCGAGCTCGCCGAATGGTATGCGACTGTGGGCATCCGGATTCACGAGGGTTATGGCCTCACCGAAACTTCCCCGGTAATCGCGCTCAACACGCCGCTCAACCATCGCATCGGCACGGTGGGAAAGGTCATGCCGAATCTGGAAGTCCGCATCGCCGAAGACGGCGAGATTCTCGCCAAAGGCCCGTCTATTTTCAAAGGCTACTGGAATCGCCCGGAAGAAACGAAGAACGCTCTCGTCGACGGCTGGTTCAAGACCGGGGATATCGGCCACATCGACGCCGACGGATTTCTCTCCGTCACCGACCGAAAGAAAGATCTGATCAAGACTTCCGGCGGGAAATTCATCGCGCCGCAGCCCATCGAAAATTCGCTCAAGCTCAATCCGCTGATCGGAGTCGCCGCCATTCTCGGCGACCGGCGCAAATTTCCGGCGGTGATTGTTTCGCCGAACTTCGCCGCTCTCGAACAGTGGGCGCGCGCGAATAGTGTTGCGTTCTCCTCGCGTGCCGACCTCGTTGCCAATCCGAAGGTGCAGAGTCTCTATGAGGAAGTCATCGAGGGCATCAACCACAATCTTGCACGCTTCGAGAAACTCAAGCGCGTCATGCTGGTTGCCGACGAATTCACCGCCGACAATGGCGCCCTCACCCCGACCCTAAAGCTCAAGCGCCGCGTCATCGAAGACCGCTACAAAAAGCAGATCGACGAACTCTATGCGCAGGCGGAGGCCGCGAGCGTGCCCTGACCATGCCGTATCAAAGAAACGGCGGTCAGAAGTAGGCGCGCTCTCCGCCCTTTTATTTACAATATCCCCATGTCGGACTCATTGATTATTGCCGGACGTTCTTTCCGCTCCCGGCTGATTGTTGGCACGGGAAAATACAAATCGTTCCAGGAAACGGCGCGTGCGCTCGAAGCCAGCGGCGCAGAGATGGTCACGGTCGCGGTACGCCGCGTCAATCTCGACCGCAGCAAGGAATCGCTGCTCGACTACATCGACACCAAGAAATACTTCCTGCTCCCCAACACTGCCGGATGCTACACGGCAGACGAGGCTATCCGAGCCGCCCGTCTTGGCCGCGAAGTCGGACTCTCCGATTGGGTCAAACTCGAAGTCATCGGCGATCAAGCCACGCTCTATCCCGACGTGCAGGCCACACTGGAAGCGACGCGCGTGCTGGTGAAGGAGGGCTTCACCGTTCTTCCCTACACCTCGGATGACATCGTGGTCGCCAAGCGCCTGATCGATGCCGGAGCGGCCACGATCATGCCTCTGGGCGCGCCCATCGGCAGCGGCATGGGAATTCAGAATGAAGCGCACATCCGCATTTTGCGCGAGATGATCTCGGGCGTTCCGTTGATTGTCGACGCCGGAGTCGGAACGGCTTCCGATGCGGCCATCGCCATGGAATTGGGCGCTGACGCCGTGCTGATGAATACGGGCATCGCCGCTGCGCAAGACCCGGTGCTGATGGCCGAGGCCATGAAGAACGCCGTGATCGCGGGACGCCAGGCCTATCTCTCAGGCCGCATGCAGAAGAAGCTCTATGCGACCGCAAGCTCTCCGCTGGAAGGCGTGGTGCGTTAAGTTCGGCTAGGTCAGGCCCGGACAAAAAGTGAGGGCGGCCCGCAGGCCGCCCTTCGATTCGCGTTGCGCATAGGTACAGCTCACAGCATCTTCACGCTCTCCACGTGAATGGAATCCCCCTTCACGCTTCCGGTCACGGCAACGTGATGTCCTTCATGTGCCTTCAGCGCATCCGGATTGTCGACCATCAGCACTTTCGAATCGCTGTCGGTGACGACCACCATTTTCGCGCCGCTCTCCAGGCACTTCTTCGTGCAGGCCTCGGCTTTTGCGTTCGCGCCCTTGGCGGCGCACTTGTCATCGGTAACCCACCCGTTGACGGTCATGCTCTTGCCCATGTCATCCAATGCCCACGCGGACAAGGCGCACATAAAACACAGTAGCAGACAGATCGACAGAACCTTTCTCATGGCCGGTTTATCTCCTTTGGGAACTTCTAATTGCCGCCCCACACGCAGCAAAACCTCGGGAACAATGTCGTCGTTCGCAACAACAAATCCCGGCTTGATTCTGAAATGAGGCAGGGGAACTATACCACAGCGAAATGAGCGGATTGTCAGGGCCTGCTGACAATTTCTACGCGGAAGTTGCAGGGCAGGAAAATGCGGCTGTTATTTTTTCGCAGTATGATTGGCGCTCGTGGCGGGCCTGGCCGGAGTCGGCGGCACGTAGACATACTCTCCCGGACGCGCGTAGCCGAGTTGCTCACGCGCTTCTTTCTCAATCGCCGTCCGGTCGCTCTTCAGTCCCTGAACCTGCTGCGTGTAGCGGTCATTTTCTTCCTGGACCTGCTGGATCTGCTTCTTGAGCACTTCGTACTCGGCTTTTTTCTGCCGGTACACGACCATGCCGTTGGCGCCAAACATGACATGCACGAAAAGCGATCCGGCCAGCGCGATCACCGCAAAGGTGGCGATTCGCCGGCGCAAGGCATAGATCCTGGTCGCCAGCGGACGCGCGCGCTCGATCCAGCCTGCGGCCATCGCCTCCGCCTGCGGCGCCCGGTCTACCACGGCCCGCAACCCGTCTTCCGGACGCGGAAACCGCATGATTCTCGGCAAGTGTTTCAAGGAATTCCTTCTACCCGCAGATTCGGCAATTCAAAGATCGACTATTCGAAGATCCAGTGCTTGGCGGCCGTGCTCAGCTTTTCCAGCCCGCGCTCGCTGCGCGCTTCCGTGTACAGGCGCACCACGGGCTCTGTTCCTGACATCCGATAGCACACCCAGGACCCGTCGCTGAAGACCAGCTTCAATCCGTCTTTGCGGTTCACCTCGCTTACCGCGTGGCCGCAAAATTCCTTCGGATCTGACTTCAGCTTCTCAGTGAACTTCGTCTTCACCTCCGGCGTCAATCGGAAGTTCTGTCGCTGTGGAAAAAACGAACCAACTTGATTACTGATCGTCTTCAGTTGTTCTCCCAATGGCTTTCCCTTGCGCGCGACTGCTTCGCAGCAAAGCAGGCCCGCCAGCACGCCATCTTTTTCCGGAACGTGATGGCGGATCGAGAGTCCCGCGCTCTCTTCTCCGCCAATCGCAATCTTGTCTTGCATGATCAGTTCTCCGATGTACTTGAATCCCACCGGAGTTTCGTGCAGTTCAACGCCATGGTGCTCGGCCAGGGCGTTGATCAGATTCGTCGTGGCCACCGATTTCGCCACGCCATTCTTCCATCCGCGACTCTCCACCAGGTAATCGAACAATAAGGCGATCACGTAGTTTGGCTGCAGAAAGGTTCCATCGGCGTCGACAATGCCGAAACGGTCGGCGTCGCCATCGGTCGCAATTCCGATCTGCGCTCCCGTTTCTTTCATCTTCATGCGCAAATCATCCAACAGATGATCGTCGGGCTCAGGCGCGTGCCCGCCAAACAGCACGTCGCGAACATTGTGAACCGTCGCCACGTCGACTCCCGCGCCCCGCAGCAGTTCGTCCGAATAGCCGCGCGCCGATCCCCACATCGGATCGAATGCCACCTTCATTCCGGCCTTGCGAATCACGTCGAGATCAATGATTTCCCCCAGACGCTTCAAATACTCCGGTTTCGGATCGAGCGATCGGCGTGTTGCAGACCCGGCAGGGGAGGTCTTTCCTTCGCCATCTGCAGCAACAATCTCCGCCTCAATCTTCTTCGTCACTGCCGGCAGCGCCGGGCATCCATCCGAAGTAGAAAACTTGATCCCGTTATATTCAGGAGGATTGTGCGAGGCAGTGAAATTGATGACTCCGTCGGCCTTCTCTGTGATCACCGCATAGGCAAACGCGGGAGTTGGCGCGGCCTCTGCCACCAGCAGCGGCGTGACGCCGTGCGCCGCCAGAATATCGGCCGCCATCGCACAGAAAGTTTCTCCCAGAAATCTCGGATCGCGCCCCACGATTACCTGTGCCCCTTCGGGCTTCACCGAGACCACATACCGCGCAATGCCGCGCACCGCGCGGTGCACGTTCGCGAACGTGAACTCTTCGGCCATGACCGCGCGCCATCCCGAAGTGCCAAATTTGATTTGCGTGAGCATGTCGACCTCTCCTGGTCCCGCAAAATGCTAATCTCGTCCTCAGCCCCAGTTTTTCCAAACGGCTGATTTTATATGACCGACAATCGACTCGTCCTGACAACCTGTGGCTCAGAAGACGAAGCCCGCAAGATCGCCCGCCACCTCGTCGAGCACCGTCTCGCCGCCTGCGTAAACATCGTTCCCAAGATTCAGTCGGTCTATCGATGGCAAGGGAAAGTCGAGGAAGGCGAGGAGTGGCTATTACTGATCAAAACGACCACCGACAAGTTTTCGCAAGTGCGCGATGCCATCCGCGCGCTGCATTCCTACGAAGT
>Ga0335073_10005259_pt1 | contig 18164 bp, 16 predicted proteins | sample Lox_Sample_22_FD_207093 | JGI IMG/M metagenome (GOLD analysis project Ga0335073, IMG submission 207093) | Soil microbial communities from Loxahatchee National Wildlife Refuge, Florida, United States - Lox_Sample_2.2 | ecosystem: Environmental > Terrestrial > Soil > Wetlands | place: USA... | reverse complement strand
GCCCGCGGCGCAGCTGATAGGCCGGGAGGCGCGATATACGCTCGAGGAACGTCCTCCACCCGGGTTGGCCTGCGGCGTAGGCTTGCTCCTTGGCGAGCTGCGCGAGCGCCCGGGGTCCCGGCACGGCAGTGAGCGGATCCCCCTCGCCTGCGGCCTGCGAGGAGAGGAACACGATCGCGACGATTTCCAGGGGCGCCGGCGCGAGCCGATAATCGCACTTGCGCAAGTCGAGCTCGAACTTCCTGACCCCGGTACGGCGCCGGATGAGCGGCGAGCCGCGTATCAGCCGTGCATCGCGCTGCCGATCGACCCAGCGCAGCGAGTCGGCGCACACGTGCAGGAAGTTTGCGACCCCGGTGGCGCTCAGCGTGTCCGGCGCCACGAAGACGGAATCCTCGGCGACGAAATCGAGACCCTGCAACAAGCACATGAGGGCGACGGTCGATTTTCCGGCGCCGCTCGGACCGATCAGCAGAATGCCACGACCGCGGCACCCGACGCAGGCGCCGTGCAGCGACACCAGGCGCTGCGTGCGTGCCGCGAGCGTGAAGGTCGCGAACTCGAGCATCTCGTAGCGCGCGTGGTAGGCAGATCGCAGCATCTGCGGCGAAACGACCACGAGTGCCGACCGCTCGCTCGGAGAGACGACCACGAAGTTGGCGCGCTCGGTTGCGCCGCCCACGAATCCGCCCCCCGAAAGCATATCGAGCGGAGGCGGCTCGAGCCGAACGTGGCTGCGGTGGACGGCAGGGGGCGTCAGCTGCAACGCCACTCGCAGACGCGGGACCGCGCGGGACAAGCGGTGGCGCGGCAGATCGGCATAGGCCGAATCCACGAGGCGCAGCAACTCGCGACTGTTGCTCTCGAACTGAAAGCGCGCGCCGAGCAGCTGCAAGGGCTCGCTGATCAAGCGCGCCGAGCGCTCATTGAACGGGTCGGCTAGCAATTTGGACACCTCATCTACGGAGATCGCGGACATGGCGCAGCTTCACTTACGCGACACTCAGCTCGCCTTCGACAGCGTCGCCGCAGACTACGACGGAGCGCGCGGCAACAACGATCTCATTCAAATCATGCGGCGCGAGATGTGGCGCTGGCTCGACGCCACGTTTCCGCACGGCAGCCGCCTGCTCGATCTGGGCTGCGGAACCGGCCTCGACGCAGTGCGCATGGCGCAAGCCGGACATCACATCACCGCGACCGACTGGTCGCCACAGATGGTCGAGCGGACCCGCGACCGCGCCGAACGGGCTGGTCAGACGGATCGGGTGCAAGCGCTCGCCATCGGTGCGCATGAATTGCGGCGACTCGGCGGGAACTCGCTCTACGACGGCGCCTACTCCAATCTCGGGCCGCTCAACTGCGTGCCGGACCTCGCCGAGGTGGCGGGCGAATGCGCGCGCTTGCTGCGGCCGGCCGGCGCCTTGGTGTTCACGGTGATCGGCCGTGTCTGTCCGTGGGAGATCGTCCACTACCTGCGGCGCGCAAGGTGGGCCCGGGTCAAGGTGCGCTTCGCGCGCGATGTCGTCGCGGTCGGCATGAACCGTCACACCGTCTGGACACGATATTACGGTCCACGCGAATTCCATCGCCCATTCAAGTCGCAGTTCGCGCTGGAGCACTTCCGCGGCCTGTGCGTGCTCGCGCCACCCCCCTATCTCACCTGGGTTCGGGAGCGCCATCCGCGCTGGCACGACTGGCTGTGGCGCATCGACCGGCGCATATCCGGCTATCCGGCCATTCGGGGGCTTGGTGATCATTTCCTCATCGTCATGAGAAAGAGATGATGCCCGCCGCGAAGGCACTGCAGACGGGCTCGGATTACGTCGCGGCCATAACGGCGCGGGCGTCGGACCGGCGCGCTCGCGCCGCGTTTCGCGATCTCGTGATGCGAACGGCTCGGCCGGGTGCCGCTCTGTTCGAGTTCGGAGCGGGGCCCGGCATCGATGCGCGCTACTATGCGGAGCGAGGCTTCACCGTGGGCGCCTATGACCTCGATCCGGGCATGCGTGAGTACTTCAGCGCCCACTGCGGCAACTTCATGCGCGCAGGGCGGATATGGCTTCAAGGGGGAGCGTACGCCGAGTTTCTCGCCGGCGCCGGCGCGGGCGACCACAGGCCGCCGGCGGATATCGTCACCGCGAACTTCGCGCCGCTCAATCTGGTCGAGGACCTCACGAGTCTGTTTGCCAAGTTTCATGCGCTTACCAGCCCCGCAGGCAAGGTGCTGGCGAGCGTTCTGAGTCCGTATTTCCTCGCCGACGCGCAATACGGCTGGTGGTGGCGCAACATCCCGCGCCTGCGGCGCGACGGGCACTTTTCCGTGCCGGGGGCGCAGGGGCCGATCATACGGCGCACGCCCGGTGAGTTCGCCGCGCGCTCGGCTCCGTTCTTCCGGCTGACCGGGGTTTTCCCTGCCGGCCCCCCGGCGTGGTTGCCACTGACTGCATCCCGATTCATGTTCCTCCTGTTCGAGAAGCAGCCAACGCGCGCGCAGCTGCATGCGCCGCGCGGCGGCTCCGTTCCGCTGGATCCCTCGAGCCAAACCTTCGCCGAATGAACAGATTCAAGGGTTCCTCATAGAGCACGAACAGCAACAAGGCAGCCATCCAGGTGAGGACGAAGGTAACCAGGACATACAGAGGCCGATAGCCGTGCCGCGACTCGAGCAGGGGCAGGCTGAGGTGGTCGATGACCAGGGTATGAAGCAGGTAGAAAGAGTAGGAAGCACGCGCCATCAAGCCGCAAACCTTGCCGGACAGGAGCCGGGCCAACAGCGTGTCCTCCCGGATCAGTCCCCAGTAGAGCAATGCGATGGGAAGCGGCAGCAGAAAGTTATTGATCAAGACGACCGAACGCACATCGAGGGGGACGCGTCGATACACCTCGCTCGAGGCGAGGATCGCGATCATGACGCCGATCACTCCCGCCCAGGTGCGTTTGCCGCCGGGCACATCCACACCGCCGTTGCTCTCGAGCCGCATCACGGCGAGCGCAACGTAGACGCCCGCGAAGAACTCGACGAAGCTCCCGAAGAAGGTGGTCGACAGGACGAATCCCGGCGTTTCCAGGAATCCGATGCCCAGCGTGGAGATCCCTAGCGCCACCGCGAGCAACAGGCCTGCCGCGAGGAAAGAGGTCGCGAAACCGCCTAGCCTGGCGGCCAGCATGAACCCGGGAGCGAGCAGATAGAAGCACTCCTCGACGGTCAGCGTCCAGCTCGGCTCGATGATCAGGTGCATCCTGTGGATGAGCGCGTGAGTCAGAGTGTAGTTGCTCGCGAGCACCCAGAATCGACTCTCGTGCGCCGCGAGCGCGGCCACGGTGAGCAGCAGGAAATAGAGCGGATAGATGCGGGCAAATCGGTTCACGAAGTAGCTCTTCGCCCACTGGCGCGTCCAATTCGCTTGCCTATGGTAGATGCGCACGATCAGAAAACCGCTGAGCGCGAAGAAGAAAGCCATCACGTTGAGCGTGATTTGTGCGGCTTCGCGCACCGGGAAGTGCTCGAAGTAGACGACCGTGGCTCCAACCGCCCTCACTCCGGTCAGCGCGGGATACCTTTCCCCGCCGATGCGCAGGGCGGCGAGTACCCCGCTTCCCCCGGCCCTGCGCAAGCAGCCTGCTTTCACGAGCCGATGGTCCTGCGGAAAGGCGCCGATCGCCGCGCCAGCTCCTCGTAGGTGCCGGCGGCGCCGATCCGGCCGCCCTCGAGCTGGATTATCCGATCGCACCGGCGCACCATGCTCGCGCTGTGGGCAATGAGCACCATGGTGCAGCGGCCCCGCAGCGACTCGAGCGCCGCCATGAGCTGCCCTTCCGTCATCCCGTCGAGCGCGCTCAGCGCTTCGTCCAGCAGAAGCAGCGATGCCTGCTTGTAAAGCGCTCGCGCGATGCCGACGCGCTGGCGCTGTCCGCCGCTCAAGGCGATTCCTCGCTCGCCGATCACCTGGGCGTACCCGCGAGGTTGGCAGGCGACGAGCTCTTCGAGCTGCGCCAGGCGCACCGCCTGCTCGAGGCGCGCCCGGTCGATCGCGCCCGAGGCGAGGCCGAAGGCGATGTTGTGCTCGATACTCGCGTCCAGCAAGAACACATTCTGCGGCACGTATGCGATTTGCGAGCGCCAGGCCGCGCGGTTGGTTTGATCGAGCGCGATGCCGTCCACTCGCACCGTACCCGCCGTCGGCACCAGCAGCCCCGCAATGAGGTCCATCAGAGTGGTTTTCCCGGAGCCGTTGGCGCCGACCAGACCGATGACGGCGTGCGCCGGGATCCGCAGATTCACGCGATCGAGCACGCACGGGCGCTCCGCCGTGTATCGATAAGACAGCTGCTCGAGGCGGATTTCCTCACGCGGCCGCTGCCGCCAGCCGCAATCAGCGGCCGTCGCCCATGCGGCGGATCGGGCACGGCGAGTGCCGGCGCCCCGGAGCGCGGGTGCGATCGCCATCAACGCGGCGCTGTCCGCTCGCATTCTCACGCTCGCGGCGAAGATCTGCTGCAGGATGGGCAGAAGCCGATAGGCCGCGAATGCCACGAAGGTCAGCCGGCCGAGCCAAGGGCCGATGCCGGCATCAAAGGCATCAGCGAGAAGCAACATGCCGACCAGCGAGGCCAGCGCCACGATCTCCATCGCTTGCCTCGGAATCTGGCCCGCAAGATGAATGTTGGCGGCGGTTTGCGAGACGTCCCGGCAGGCGTCGTCGAAGGCTTGCCGGACGACGCCAGGGTCCGGCATCAGCAGCACGTCCCTGATCGCGCCGAAGCTCTCGTTCACGATCCTGGCGCGATCGTGCCAGGCACGCGAGTGTGCCTGGCCGAGACGCAGAAGCCGCCCGCGCGCGCGCAAGTAGATGAGCGCATAGCCGGCGGCCAGCGCAATCAGCATCGCGGCGGCGACCCGCGCATCGAGCCATAGCACCGATGCCACGATGAACGACCCGGCGGCCAGATTGGTCAGCAGGGCAATGCCGTTCTGCAGGATCCCGTCGGTCACGCGTGTGGTCTCGTGCAGGATATTGTTCACGAGCGTGCCGCTGCTCGAGGCGATGTGAAACTCGTACGAGCGCGTCAGATACTCCCCGAAAAGTGCCGCCTGCAGCTCGGAGCCGATGCGCAGCGCCAGCCGATTCATGGCCACCGTGCCGAACGCGTTGACCAGATTGGATATCAACACCATGGCGACGAACGCGAGGCCCAGCGCAACGGCAAAATCGCGCTGCGACGCGAAGCCGCCCTGCACGTACAGCCAATGCAAAGAGCGGTTTCGATTCGTCGCCTGCGGATCGCCGAGCGCCGCGAAGAACGGCGCGATCGAGGCGATTCCCGTCACGGTGAACAGCGCCATGGCCACGGCGATCGCCTGGCACGCGAGAACCCCTCGCCGCTGCTGCGGCGACAGCAGGCGCCAGAGCTCGAGCAATGCGCTCATGGACCGCTCGGGCGCAACGCCCGGCGCCGGCGGCGTATGAAGCTTCGCAGCGCAGGCGGCGCGCAGCTATACACGGTCGCGGCCATTGCCACCAGCCAGGGCCGCGGATAACGCCAGGAGTGCGGAACACTGGAAAAGAGCGTGCCGAGCGCTTCCCTGCGTCGGCCCGAGGTCGCCTGGCTGCGCGCGAGCCCGGCGGACATCTTGGCTCGCAGCTGCCGCAGTAACGAATCGAGCGGCCCGTCGCGGCTCTCGCGCAACGCTTTCTCGAACACCCGCCGCCGATCGCGCCAGGCGATCACGTCGCTGCCGGAGTGCTGGTCGTGGCGACGCACGAGCGTGAGCGGCTGGTCGATGCCGTCGATCTGGGCGTCAGCCGCCAATCTGAACCACAGCTCGTCGTCGTAGCACATCACCAGATCTTCATCGAATGCCCCCAGTCTCATGAGCAACTCTCGTTCGACGAGAACGCTCGGTTGCGCGATGACGGTTTCCTCCCGCAATAGCTTCTCGAGGATCCAGCCCGACGGCGCCGGCCATTCCCGCGCGCGCGCGCTTGGCTTGCCCGAGGCATCGATCAGCGCGAATTTCGTGTAACTCCAGTGACGATCCGGATGGCGGCGCAGAGAGTCGATCTGAGACTCGAGCTTCCTCGGCAGCCACACATCGTCCGAGTCGAGGAACGCAACGTACTTACCGCGTGCCTCGCGTAGCGCAAGATTGATCACCACCGAGGGTTTGCCGGTGTGCGGCGAGCAGATCACCGTGACCCGCGGCGCAGCTTGCACGGCGTGCAGGTAGGCTCTCGTCTCTGCATTCGACCCGTCATCGCCGATCACCAGCTCCCAGTCGGCGAAGGTCTGGGCGAATACCGATTCGATCGCCGGACGCAGAAATGCCAGTCGATTGAACGTCGGCAGGATGATCGACACTACCGGCTGCACGGCGAGCCTCCGCACTCGCTCGTCAGCCGGCCGGCCCGCGCCGCGCCGACCGGCAGCGGAGCCACTGTCGCCGCGTCGCGGTAGGTCGCGGCGAGCTTGCAGCCAAGCGCGCTGGTGGACAGCTCCCTGTCGAAATGAGCGCGCACGGCTGCGCGCATGGAGGCATCGGTACGGGCAGCGATCGACAGCAGCGCGGCGCACAGAGCCTGCGCATCGCCGCACGGCCAGAGCTTGCCTACCGTTCCCCGGCCAGTCAGCGAGCGAAAAGACGGAATGTCGGTGACGACCGGCGGCAGACCGCAGGCCAGCGCCTCCATCAATGAATATCCGCTCCCTTCGCGGTGGCTCCCGAGCACGAAGAGGTCCGCCGCCCGCATCAACTGCTCGATCTGCTCATGGGCCACTCGTCCGAGCAAGTGGACCCTTCCCCTGAGCGCCGGGTCCGAAGCCAGCAGAGCCTGCACCGCACCCCGCATGGGCGATGCGCCGAAGCAGCAAAACAACCGCAGCTGCGGCAGCTCGCGCGCGGCGGCACTGACGCCCTTCAACACCGTGAGTGGATCCTTGTTGGCGTCCAGGTGCCCCACCCAGAGGAGCGCCGGGTCGCCTTCGATGCAAGTCAGCCGGCGTGCCTGTTGCCTGTCACCCGGCGAAAAGCGGCTGGTCGACTCGGGCACTTCATGTACCCGGGTGGCCGCGGAGAGCACGCCTGCATCGACGAACGCTCGCGCCTGATCCGCGGCACAGAACATGACTCCGGCGGCGAGTGCCAGCTGGCGCCGCCAGGAAGCCCGCCGCCAGATGCGCGGCGGTCGGCTCGCATGGTCCTGCAGCAGGATCGGCGTTCCGGGGGCAAGCGATGCGAGCCGCAGCACCTCATGCGGGAAATCCAGACCGTGGACGTGAAGGACCTCGGGAGCAAGGTCGCGAAGCAGGCGCGCCAGGGGCGGTGCATCTCCCGACAGGGCGCCGAAAGGCATGAAGTGGTACTGCACCCGATCACGCACCAGCAGCTGCGTGTGCGAGCTCGCCTGCACCACGGAAACACGTACACCCGCTCGGCACGCGGCGTCCGCGACGTCCACGAGCGTGGGCCACGCATCGAGAAGCTGCGCGGGCGAGCGCCCTCGAGGATCGTTGAAGAAGCTGATCTGTACGGCGTGCAAGCGCGCTCCCACCCAAGGCCCACACGGCCAACTGACGGTGGGTCGCTGAGATGGAGCAGAAGGTTTATTCTGCGCTCGGCAAATTTGCTGCGCCGCATGCGGTCACGCGATCCACGACGGCTCGAGGGCCTGGAGGCTCGATTTCGGGGCGGCTATCGCTGCGTGGATTTCAGAGCGGTGACCTCGATCTCGATTTGCATTCGCGGATCCGATAGCCCCGCGCAGATCATCATGGCCGCCGGGCGGACTTCGCCAAAATACTTGCGCAGCACGGGCCAACAGCTGGGAAAGTCGCCGCCGTTGGGCAACACGTAGGTGACTCGAACGACATCCCGCAGACTTGCTCCAGCTTTCGAAAGTGCGGCTTCGATATTCATCAGAGATCGTTCCGTCTGTTCGAGAAGGCTATCGGAAATCGTCATGGTCGAGTAATCGAATCCCGTCGTCCCGGAAACGAAGACCCAATCTCCCTGAACCACAGCCCGGCTGTAGCCAATCTCGGCCTCGAAGGTCGACCCCGAGCTGATGAGCGTGCGTTTCATGGCGCCAGGGTACCGGCTTGTCGGCGCGTTGGCCACCAGACGGCCACGGTATGGGGGTCCGTCGCTCCCCGTGACCCTCCGCCGGCGCAGCCTGCAGAGCCTTCCATTATCCGACGGTGTGCCAAACCGATGCGCTATCCCGCAAGGCCATCCGCGCATCCACGGATAGCGGCCCGGCGTGCACCGCGTACACTGGCCCTATCGATGCGGGCAGGAGGGCTTCAATGACACTCAGGATCCTGGTAGCCGATCAGAGCGATGCGCGCATCTACGAGCTCGCGGCCCGCGGCGCGCCGCTGAACTTCGTTCGTGAGCTTCAAAACCAGCAAGCACACCTGCACGAGCGCGATCTGGTCTCGGACCGGCCCGGCCGCCGCTACGCCAACGCGCCCGGCGCCAAGCGGCGCGGCGCCGTCGTACATCACGCGACCGGCGGGGAGCGCACCGCGCATAAGCATCTGGCGGAGCATTTCGCGCGAGAGCTCGGCGAGGAGCTCGAAAAGGAGCGCGCCGCGGGCGCCTATGATCGCCTGGTCATCATGGCGGCACCGGCCTTCCTGGGACTGCTGCGCTCGAAGATCAGCAAGGCGGTGCACGCTTGCGTGGTTGCCGAGGTCCACCATGACCTCGTACACCAAAGCGAAGCCGTGGTGCGGGAACATCTGCCGAAGGAAGTGGGGGAGGCAGGCTCGGGGCGGGTGCTGTCGCGCTGAGCGGGCGGGTTCGCCATACCTCATGAACCCTGCGCCGCAATCTTCATCAGATGCTAGAGGCTCATCACACGCGGATCCCAGTGGCGGATGATCTTGCGCGACATGCGCAGTTCCCAAGGACGATCGTAGCGGCGATAGCGGTAGCGCCAGGCGGCGAGCGCGCGCAGCGCCGACTTGCCCCAGGCGGAGGCACGAATATCCATGATCGTGGGATAGCGGCAGCCGAGCACGGTGGTGAAATCGACGATCCGCCGCCGCAGCCGCGCGCTGAGCCAGGGGGCGTCCTGATGGCACCAGTAGTCGATCCAGGCTGGTTCAGCCCAAGCATCGGCCGAGGTTGGAAACACGACGGGATTGCCGGAGCAGTCGCGCATCTCCTGCGCCATGCGTACGGAGGCCGGATTCTTGTCGTCCCAGCGCCGCGGCAGCGGCGTGTAGATGTAGATCATCACCTCGGTGGCGGGGTGTTTGCGCTTGATCGCGCGAATGAAATCGAATGTCTTCTCGGTCTCGCCTTCCGGATCGCGCGGCGGAGCGAGCATGAACGAGAGCTCCGGGACCACGCCGTGGCCCACGCACGTCTCGACCGCCTCGAGCGTCTGATCGGTGCGGGTGCCCTTGCGGATGTCGTGCAGCAGCCAGTCGCTGGGCGATTCGGCGCCGATGTAGGCCATGCGCAACCCGCTCCTCTTGATGAGCGACCATGAGCGCTCCGACAGATTGACCAGCGCATCGGAGCGCGCAAAGCTCCACCAGGGCATGCGAAACCTCGCCAGCACCTCGAGCAGCGGCACCATGTCGACCTCGCGGTCGAAGAAATTGTGATCGTAGAACTGGATGGCATCGACACCCAGGTGCTCGCGCATGAGCTCCAGATCCTGCTCGAGCCGCTCGGCGGGCGGCAGGGCGGTCTTGCCCCGAAACATGGTCGCGACCCCGCAGAAGGTGCAGCGGTAGCGGCACCCGAGAGCGGCCTGATACCCCATCGTGCGCCGTCCCAGATAGGTATGCGTGAGGTATTGCTGCGGGCGCGCGAGCCGCTCGTAGGGAAGCCGCCGCGCAAGACTCGCCGCGGAGAACTTGCGCTCGCGGTTGTTCACCACCACGCCCGCGACGCGCCGGGTGAGACCGGCGATCGGCTCGAGCGCGGCGCGGTGCACGAGCGCGTCCAAAAGCTCGACCAGGGTCTCCTCCCCTTGCGCTCTCACCACGTAGTCGACGTACGGAGCGTTCATCGCGGAGTCCGGACAGACCGTCGGAAATGCCCCGCCCCAGACGATCGGGAGCGCCGGGGTCAGCGCGCGGATCGCGCGCGAAACGGCGATCGCCGAGAGCAGCTGCGGTCCTCCCATGACGGTGACGCCCACCGCCACCGTTGCGGGATCGCGCGCGGCGCGCACCGCGCTGGCGACGAAGTCGCGATCCACGTTGCCGTCGATGATCACCGGTGTGTACTTCCCGTCGAGCGCTGCGCTCAAGCTCAGCACGGCCAGCGGGAAACGCGCATGACGAGCCGAGGTGATGGTGGGATTCACCAAAAGGACGCGGGGCGCTTGGGTCATACAGAACTCCGATCGAGCGGCAGGAGACGAAACAAGGTCAGGCGCTCATTCACGAAGCAGCGCTCGGCGTGCACCGAGATCTCGAACCCCTGCTCGTGAAATTCGCGCAGGAACAGCCGACCGTCGCCGAAGGTCGACAGCAGCACGAGCGCCGATCCTCCGGGCTTCAAGTGGGCCCGCAGCCCCGCCGCAAAGCGCTCCGCGACATCGTTGGAGCGCCAGGCCCGGTCGCGATGATCGCGCGGAGTCCCGCGCACGAAAGGAGGATTGAACAGCACGAGATCGAAGCGCTCGCCGCGCACCGGCGCAAACAGATCGCCGTGGCGCACGTCGATCTTGTGGTCGAGATTGTTGAGCAGCGTATTGATCGCCGCGCAGCGCACCGCCGCGGGATTGATGTCCACCGCGACCACGTGCTGCGCGTGCTGCGCGGCGAATATCGCGCACACGCCCGAGCCGGTGCCCATGTCGAGCACCGCGGCGTCGCGATGCACCAGCCGGGAGTCGATCTGCGCGGCGAAGAACTCCCCGGTACGCGGCACCTTGGGATTGAACACGCTCGGAGTGACCACGAACGGGATGCCGTACACGTGCTCGAACCGAAAATCGTCGTAACGGTCCTTGCCGGTGAGCCGGTAGCCGAACGCCAGGGCCTTGCCGATGAGCCGCGCGAACAGCGGCAGCCGCGCGACGCGCTCGGCCGGATCCGCCATCATGACAGTTTCTGGGCCGGCACGAGCCAGCGCGTCAACAGCATTTCCACCGGCCAGCGAAACTCATTGCGGCTCAAGCGATAGCGGGCGAGCTTTTGCAGCAAGCGCTTGCCCGGCGACACCCGCTTCCAGGCGAGCTCGTGGAAGAACTTGAACCGCTCGATCAGCTCGAACTTGCGTGCCGACACCCAGGGCCCGGGCTCCCCGGCCACGTAGTCGAACCGTGACCAGGCCTCGAGGGTCTCGGGCAAGCGGTAGCCGCGCTCGACGGCCTCGATGACCAGTGCGCTGCCGGGGTAGGGCTTGAAGTAGTAGATCGGCGTCAGGAAGTCGGCGCTCATGGAGCGCAGCTTCTGGGCGCAGTCGAGACTCGCGCGCACACTCTCGTCACTCTCATCGGGAAACCCCACGATGAAGGGGAAATGTCCGGCGATGCCGTGATCGAGCATCTTCTGCGCGGTCTCGAACACCTGCTCGATCTTGATGTCCTTGCGGATGCGCTTCAGCACCTCGTTGGAGCCTGACTCGACTCCCACCAAGAGGCGACGCAGGCCCGATTGCCGGCAGCGCGACCAGACGGCCGGCGGCAGTCGCACGCCCTGATCGGCACGCATCGTGGCCGCCCAGGTGATCTTCATTCCCGAGGCGATGATGCGCTCGGCGAGCGCATCGACGCGCTGGGCCTTGGTGAAGAAGGTCTCATCCTGAAAGTTCACGTCATCGAAGCGATAGCGATCCCACAGCTCCTTGAGCCTCAGAGCCATGCGATCCGGCTCGAGGCCGACCCACTTGCGCCCGTAGACGAACGGGTCGGAGCAGAAGGCGCAGCGGAAATTGCAGCCTTGGGAGGAAATGTAATCGAGCTGGCGCTTGCCCTTGAGCTCGTAGTAGCGCTCGACCGGAATGAGCCCATAGTCATGCGCGCGGAACTTGTCGACCGGGGCGAGCGGCCGCGAAGGATTGTCCAGAATGCGGCCGTCGGCAAGACGCACCGTGCAGCCCGCGCACCCCACGAGCGAGCGCCTGTCGGCGAGCCGCTCGACGATCTCGGCAAAGGTCTCCTCGCCCTGTCCGCGCACGCTCACATCGACGGCGGGCTCGCTCAAGCATTCGCGCGCGAACATCGAGGGATGCCATCCGCCCCAGATGACCGGCAGGTCGGGCCGCGCGCGCTTGGCCGCCCGCGACATCTTGAGCGCGTCCGAGATCGGCGCGCCGGTGAGCACCGTGACCCCGAGACACAGCGCCTCATCCAGATGAGCGAGCAGCGTGCGCTCGCAATCGGGATCGATGCGCGCATCCACGATCACGACCTGGTAGCGGCTTGGGTCGAGCTCGGAGCCGATCGCGAGCAGCGCAAGCGGCATCGTATAGAACACGGCCCAAGGATTGTAGAGCACGACCTTGAGGCGCTTGCGGCCGGTCTCGATCGCCGCGTGCGCGGTCATGCGAGCTCCCGGTACATCGAGCACACGCAGGTCCGGCACTCGCCGCGCTTTCCGGCGCGGATGTCGGCCCGCAACTCGGCCATGCCCCGGCTCTCGAGCTTCGCGCGCAGCCCGCCTGCGCCCGCGAAGGTTGGCCCCTGGATGAAATGGCAAGGCTGCACGCCGCCCCGCGCATCGATGACCGCCGAGAACTCCGGTGCGTTGCAGCGCACCTCCGGGTACGCCCGCTTGCCGCGCAGCGCAGCGAAATACTCATGGATACGCCGCAGCTTGGTCGGGCTCTCGGCGATGAATCCGGAGGCGAATTCCGCGGCGTACTCGCGCTCCATGTGCTCGAGGATACGATCGAGCTGCGGCAGATCATCCAGCCACAGCGAGGGATCGCCGCTCGAGCTCCCCACGCGGCCGAAAGCGTGGGCGTTGACCACATCGACCGCGAGGAATGAGACCTGGGCGGCACCCAAGCGCTTGGCGAGCTCCACGAATGCGGGGAGCTGCCGATAGTTGGCGCGCTGGACGGTGACCCGCAGATTGAGCGGCACCAGGGACGCCGCGGCGCGCACGCCGGCGCAAACCTTGTCGAAGGCATCGAGACCCCGGATGGCCGCGTAGGTCGCGGAATCCGTGCCATCCAGCGACACCGTTATGGCCGCGAAGATTTGGGCTGCACGCTCGGCATGCTTCGCGAGCGCGAGGCCGGAGGTCAGCAGCCACACCTCGAGCCCGTTCGATTTCAAGCGCTCGGCGATCGCGGCCCACGCGGGATTGAGCAGCGGCTCACCGCCCGAGAGCACCACCAGCTGCGTGCCCAGCTCCTTGAGCTCGGGGAGGACCGCCTCGATGGAGGCGGGCTCGAGATCGATGCGGCCGTGCCGCCAGTAGTCGCAGGTGATGCAGCGCGAGTTGCAACGCTCGGTCACATACAGGGTCACCAGCGGCAGGCGCCGGCGCGGCAGCGCAATGGCAAAGGAAGTGGCGGCCAAATCGCGACTCTCACAGGGATACCTCGCGTGAGTGCCGCCGGTCGACTGGCGGGTTTAATTCAATGGGCTGCGCCGAATCCGCCCTCTTTCTCGGCGAAACGAGCCTCGGGGCCCGGAGAATCGCAGCTGCCTCGCCCCATCAGCGCGATCATCGCGGCGCAGGCATCGACGTGTCCCGCGGGGTCATCGCCCGTATCGCCGTGTGCACTGGTATCGCGCAGCACCTTCAAGGCCGTCGCGCTGGAGAGCGCATGGTCCTTCTCGAGCAGCAGCGCCACGACGCCCGTCACCTGCGCCGTGGCAATCGAGTCGCCCGATGCGAAGTCGTAGCGCCCACCCGGAAGCAGCGTGAGGATCTCCCGGCCGGGCGCCCGCAGCGCAGAGCCGGGCGCCGCCGCGGACGCTTCCGAGCTCGCGACCTCGATCGCGCCGGCCTCATCCAGCAGGCCTGGCTTGCCGGCCGCCGGCTCGGATGCCGCGCCCACGAACAAGACGCCGCGGCGCAGCCCTTCGCGTATGAGGTCGGTGAGCAGCGAGTCCGCCGGACCCGCGAGGCTCAGGTTCACGACTTGCGCGTGCGCATCGAAAGCCGCCACCAGCGCTCGAGCCAAGGTGAAGGAATTGCAGCTCGCGGCATCGGCATCGGGACGCTCCTGCCAGCAGGCCTTGAACAGGAAGAGCCGCGCCTCGGGCGCGACTCCGACGATGCCTTGACGATTGTTGGCCACCGCCGCGATGACGCCGGCAACCTCGGTACCGTGACGATCGCTCTTGAACTGCCGCGTATCCGAATCCACCAAGTTGGTCGCGCCGGCGATGCTGCGGGCAAGATCGGGATGGTCCGTGTCTGCACCGGTATCGATGATCGCGACTCGCACCCCCGCGCCACGCGAGAAGGGGTGCGCCTCTCGCACGTGCATCTGGCGAAATCCGCGCTGCAGCTCGAGGTAAGGGTCGTTGTACTCGCTGCGGCGATCGGGCTCGGACGATCGCGTGGCGAAGGTGTGCAGCGGCTCGGCGAGGCGGACCCGCCGGTCGTGCGCCAGCGCCTCGAGAAGCGTTGCGCGATCGGCATCCTCGGGCAATCGCAGCACCGCGCAATGCATGTGCAGAGGCTCGATCGGCCAGGCACTCACTTCCCGCAGCCTGTATTCTTGCTCGAGCGCATGCATCACCTGGCGCGCACTCGAGCTGGGACCATAGGGAGCTACGGTGTCATAGCCGCGGGGTGTGCTCCCGGCTCGCGACAAGAGCGCGCCCGGCGGGTTGTCGACCGCCGCGATGATGAAACGATCCGGCGGCTCGGAGCCAATGTTCGGCAGCGCTCGCGACTCGATATGCGCGCCGCCGCCGACGCATCCCCCCATCAGCGCGCCGGCAAGCAGGGCTGCACAAGCAGATCTCATGGAGTCTCGGGGGCCCGCTCGTCCAGACCATCAGCCAGCGTACTTTCCGCAAAGCGCACTTCGGCATGACCGCGCAAGAGCGCGAGCGAAGAGCTCACCGGGCGATGGGACGTCGCCGCCAGCGAGTAGACACCGGCCTCCGTCGGGCCCGCGACGATGCGAAGCTGGGCTTCGGCCAGGATGCCCTGCAGTTCGGCGAGCGTGACGCTCGGGGCGAACACCGCGCGGATCACTTCATCGTGCGCACGTGGGGTTGCGGTCGTGACAGTGTGATAGCCAGGCCGTGCTCCGGAAAGACCCCAGTGCTGCGCGCTCACGAGTCCGATGGCCGCCGCGCCGATCACGAGCGAGGCGGCGGCGAGCCCCTTCCAGCGCAGTGCGAGCCGAGGAGCGGGCAGGAGGGGCCGCGCGGCGCTCCCCGATTCCAGGGCATCGATCGATGCTTGCAGGCGCTTCAAGGAAGGAGCCGGCAGGTACTCGACCGCCGGCACGGCAGCCATCTCCTCGCAAAGCCGACGCTCGCTCGCGAGCTCGCGCCGGCATTCCTCGCATTCTGCGACGTGCGCGTCGACCCGCTCTCGGTCTCGCTCGCCGAGCGTGCCGTTCACGCGCCACGGGATGAGATCGAATACTTCCCGGTGCTCGCTGCCGTTCGCATGTCGCTTCATCATTCGCCTCGCGCGGGGATGTCCATCCCCCCTCCGCCGAGCGCCGGCAGGTAGTGGCGCAGCTTCTCCCGCGCGTGGTACATGCGGGCCTTCACCGTGCCGACCGGCGCCTGGGTGATCGCCGCGATTTCCTCGAGCGAGTGTCCCATGTGATAGGCCAGCTCGAGGGTCAGGCGCTGCTCGGCGGGCAGCTGATCGAGCCCCTGAGACAGCCAGTCCTTGACCTCGGTCTCGAGCGCAGGGTCGGTGCTTTGCTCGGGACACTCATCGAGACTGCGCGCGCCGGTGTGGTTTTTTTGGCGGCGCAAGGATTTGAGGGCCGTACGGTAGGCGATGCCGAAGATCCAGGTCGACACCAGCGAGGCACGTCGAAAGTCCTTGGCGCTCTGCCAGACGACCAGGAACGTATCGTTGATGATCTCCTCGACATTCTCGTAGCGCGGCGTGAAGCGCGACAAGAATCGCGCCAGGCGCCGGTGATAATTGAGGTAGAGCTCCTCCAGCGCACGGCGATCGCCCGTCCCGATGGCGGACAAAAGCTCGCCGTCGCTTTCTCTGGCGCTCTTCACGGGTAGGATCATGAGTGCAGCTGCTCCGACGAATGTGCAGGGTCCCACGTGAGTACCCGCGCTGGCGGGAAGAGTTGCATCGGCTAAGTCGATGATAGCGCAGCTAAAACCGCCAGATGATCGTCGCCGTGAAGCGACCGGTCGAGGCACTATCATAAAACAGGCGCTTGGCGCCCGCCGAGGTGTCGACATAGGACACGGCCAGCGTTACCGGAGCGAGGTCGACAGAGGCGCCCGTGCTCCAGTAGACATATCCCGTCCCAGAGGGACCCGCCAAGTTGTAATAACCGGCTCCCGCCGCGCCCGAGAGTCGTCCGATGAGCCGGTGCTGCAGGTTGAGCTCGATCGATTCGGCGGACACACCGCGCAGACCCTGGTCGTAGATGTAGCGCGGCGTATCGGGCGAGTAGGACACCCCCACGTCGAGCCACTCCTGATATCCGAGGTCGAGGTCCACTTCCCCGTAGTTGTAGCTGGTGCCATCGGCGTTCCATGGATAGGCGTAATATCCGCCGAGCACCCGGCCGTGCCAGTCGCCGCTCCCGGTCCAGGCAAACCCCAGGTAACCGTCGAGCTCGGCGTCGCGCGACTCGCGCGGATCGATCTGCGTATTGGAAACGAACAGCCCGCCGAAGACGCCCGAGCCGTCGGTGTAGTGCAGATCGAGCTGCAGGGCTGCCTGATCGTCGGTGCGTGTGATGCCGCGGACGAAATAGTCGCTGCTGAGCGCCAGCGATCCCCCCCAGGTACCCGCAGCGTGACCCACGCGCGAGAGCGGTGCGAGACAGAGGCAAAGCGCGGCCGCGCCCGCGAGCTCCCTCATCAACTTGCGCTCGTTGGACCCGCGCCCTTCATGGTTTCCCAAGGGTAACCTTTTGGCGAATCATGCGCTCCTCAGACGTAGCTTCGCGACACGAACCAGAACATACCCACGGCGATGAGGCCGGAGGCCACCAAATCGGCCAGCGGACGGCGCGGCAATCCGCGATACAACCGAGTCAGCAGGTAGACGAAGAGCAGAACGAGCGTGACGCAGGCCAGTTGACCGATCTCCACCCCCAGATTGAACCCCAGGAGAAGCTCGGCGAGACGGTTCGCCGGCAGCCGCATCTCCAGAAGATTCGATGCGAAGCCGAATCCGTGGATGAGACCGAACACCAAGGTCACGCCGATGCGCATCCGGCCGGCATCGCGCAGCCGTCCCGACATCATGAGGTAGTTCGCGGCGAACAATCCGCCTCCCAGAAGAACGAGCACCGGCAGGCCGCCAAAACCCGCCGCCCGCCCGAGCGCCATGAGCACGAGGAGCGCGGCGAGCCCGAGCGCCGCCGGGAGGGGACGATGGTTCTCCGCTACGATGTTCTCCATCCCGATCAGCACGATGGTGAGCCCGACCAGAGCGTCGATGTATTCGGCGTGCGGTCGGATGATTCCGGTCACTGCGAGTGCCAGGGTGAGGCTGTGTCCAAGCGTGAATCCCGTCACCACGAACACGAGATCACGCAGCCGGCGCGAGATGAGCACCAGTCCGAGCAGAAACGCTTGATGATCGACGCCGGTGAGAATGTGCGCGATGCCCATCAGCAGATAGTCGAGAAAGCCCGCGTTTTGCAATCCCCCGCCCGCGTTCGCCGGGCCGAGCTCGAGCGTCGCGTGATCTTGGGTGAAGAGCTGCTCGATGATCTCCCCGTCCTCTTGACGCACCTGCGCAAAATTGGTGTGAGTCGCCACCAGATCGAAGAACGCGGTGTCGGTGAGGCGGATCCGGGAGGCGGACGGACAACGGAACTGGAACTCGAAGCGCCGGTAGCCCGTGGCCGCGGCGACCGCGCGCGGCGCGGCGCTCGGGGCACAGGCTCCGCCCTGCGACTGCGCTCCGAGGTGCGCGCTCAGATAGGCGATGAGCGTTGCCGCATCCGGAGCGCCGCCGCCGGCGGCGAGCCGCCGGGCCTCGAGCTCCGGGACCGTGAACTGCAGGTGCACCTCGGAAGCATTGATCTGCCAAGCGGAGTGGCTCTC
>Ga0335073_10005257_pt1 | contig 18176 bp, 16 predicted proteins | sample Lox_Sample_22_FD_207093 | JGI IMG/M metagenome (GOLD analysis project Ga0335073, IMG submission 207093) | Soil microbial communities from Loxahatchee National Wildlife Refuge, Florida, United States - Lox_Sample_2.2 | ecosystem: Environmental > Terrestrial > Soil > Wetlands | place: USA... | reverse complement strand
CCGTAGGGCTGCTGCTGAACCTTTTTGGCAACGTCGTCGACCTCACTGAAGTCGAAGTATTTCAACGTCACTCCTTCAGAGCTGAGAAGCCTGGCAGCCTCGGAGAGTGGTTTTATGGTTGAGAAGCCAGTGTTGATGATGTAGAAGCGCTTCGGGCCATAGGCTGCAAGGGTGCGACAGATTTCGACAACGCTGTCGCGGGCTGTATCAGAGCTGAGGGATGTTGAACCGGGATATTCGAGGAAGGCGGGATAATAGCTGTAATTGATGGTGGGTGCGATGACCACTGGAGCAGCGGCCAGCACCCTTTTCTTCAGATACTCGGCCATCAGCCAGTCGTTATTGAGTTGTAAGTGCCTGCCATGTTCTTTCGATTCCGCGCCCAGTGCGATGACCACGACGCGATCCCGGGTCAGGAAGTGCTCTGCTTCGTCCCAGGAGAGGTTTTCCAGCAGAACGCCATGGCCGCTGGTGCGGTCGTTCGCTCTCAGAGGCTCCTGTGCATGGCAGGTACACGCAATGAGAAAGGCGCCGAGGAAGACAGGGAGGAACCTGATTCCGGAACCTGATGGTGATGCTCCCGTCTTCCCCTCCTGAGCGCATTGCATGGGTTGGTTCTCACCCCCTATTTCCCTGGCTGGAACAGCGTGAGCCGGACGTGCCACTCCACGGACTTGCCGGGGTTGAGGGTGACCATGCCGGTGTTGGTGCTGCCCCACTCCTTGCCGAAGGGGTCACCGAAGTTGAACTGCTCTTCGATGGCCGCGAACTGCTTCGTGGGTGGCGCGTAGACCTGGATAGTGCGGATCTCCGGGGAGAGACCGAGGATGTGGACGCCATAGTTGCTGGCCGGGTCGGCGAGGGTAACGTCGACGGCGCCGTCGGTGCGCTCGAGCGATGACCAGTTGTCGTCGAGGAAGATGTCGTCGAGCGCCTTGCCCTTCGGATCGGTGAAGTCGTACTTCTTGCCTTTGACGGCCATCAGGTCGCCGGTCGGGAAGACGTCGTCGTAGTTATTGATCTCGGCTACTTTGGTGGCGGGAATATGCAGCAGCGCCTGCTTGCGGTCGCCGCTGGGCACGGCAAAGTACGGGTGCCAGCCGATGGCCATGGGCTCAGGCTCCTTGCCGACGTTTTTGGCGACGATGGTGCAGTCGACAGCTGGGCCGGTGAGGGCGATGACGAAGCTGAGATCGGTTTGCGAGAGCCAGTGACCGCCAAAATCGTTGGCGTGGATGATGCCGGTGAGGGACTGACCGTCGGGAATATTTGCGGTGGTTACATCCTGGGCCTGGGAAGCGAGGATGAGACCGTGCATCGCGTGCTTGTCTTTGGAGGGGTCGGCGCTGTTATGCCAGTTGGCAGGCAGGGTGATGGTTTTGCCATGCCATTTGGCGATGACGGATTTGCCGTCGGGAGTGAGCGGGCCGACGATGCGGTTGGGATAGGGGACGAGGAAGGCGCCGCCGAAGGAGAAGCTGGCGTTGCCGTTGTCATCTGCCGGGCCGCCGTTGAGCTTCGCTGCGGCCTCTTCGATGGTGGGCGAGGCGAGGATGGGAATTTCACCCTTGCCGGGCACGTTGGCGGTGATCTGGAAAACATTCATGCCGCGGCCGGGAAAGACAGTGGCGGAGAGAAACTCCATGCCCTGGCCGTTGCTGGTGGCGGGGCGGGTGATTTTGACGATAGGCTCACCGCCGATCTGCGGGGTGGGGGCAGGTTGCGCGGGCTGGCTGGCCTCCGGCGCAGGCTGGGACTGCTTGCTGCAGCCGGGAAGAAGAGCGAATGCCAAAGCAAGAGGCGCGATGAAGAGATTGGTTCGAATGGACATGCGATGAGTCTCCGAAGGGTTCTGCGCGTAAACGCTTTCCTGAAGCGGGACCATTCTACGCCTGGAGAAGAACCACCGAGAGATTCACCACAGAAAGCGCAGAGGACGTGGAGAAAGCGCGGGACACTTTCTGTTGGCTCGCTTCCTCACGCTCTACAATCGCGATGTGGCGGCGATAGCGACACTCGATTCGAAACGATCCGGGCTCGTGGTACTGAACGAGCGGATCATTGCATGTGAACGATGCGCGCGGCTGCGCGAACACTGCACGACGGTGGCGCGCGTGAAGCGGCGTGCATTTCGAGACTGGGAGTACTGGGGACGGCCGGTACCTTCGTTCGGGGATCCGCAGGCGCGGGTGCTGTTTGTGGGACTGGCGCCAGGCGCACATGGGTCGAATCGCACCGGGCGGCCGTTTACCGGCGATGGTTCCGGAGACTTCCTGTATCCGTTGCTGCATCGTGCAGGGTTTGCATCGCAGGCGACGGCGACGCACAGGGACGATGGGATGGAGTTGCACGACGCGCGGATCACCTCGGTGGTGCGCTGCGCTCCGCCGGGAAACAAGCCGCTGCCGGAGGAGATGGCCAACTGCGCGCCGTTTCTCGATGAGGAGATTGATGGGATGCCCGAACTTCGGGTGATTGTGTGTTTGGGCAAGATCGGCTTCGACGGGGTGGTGGCGCATCTGATGCGGACGGGACAGATCGCGCGGCGCGGGGAGCTGGTCTTCGGGCATGGCGTGGAGTACAGGGTTCCAGGGGAGCGCTGGTTGCTGGGGAGCTATCATCCGTCGCTGCAGAACACGAATACGGGCAAGCTGACTGAGGCGATGATGCTGCGGGTGTTCATGCGGGCACGGAAGCTGGCGGGGCTGGGATAGAGACAGGGTGCAGAGGGGAGAGTTCAGCTTCGAAGAATCGCCACTACTGAGACCTGTTCAGGTTGCCTGCCGGGTGGGTTTCTTAATTCTCTGGAGCGAACATCCCTGTCGTAACTGGAGTGCATCTTGTCGTAAAGCCGGGAGCGATGAAGACTTCCGCGCGTGAGGACACCCATGATTACGATTCTTCTCATCATTTTGATCCTGATGTTGGTTGGTGCGTTTCCTGCATGGCCGTACAGCCGCGGCTGGGGCTATTATCCGAGCGGCGGACTGGGTCTGATCCTGCTGATCGTAGTTGTGCTGTTGCTGTTGCGGGTGATCTGACGACTCATCGAAACGGAGTTTCCGAACAGCGCGCCGGCGCGCACTCAGCCGTCGGCGCGTATTCACGCATCCGGCAACTGCGAGGCGCGGCAGATGAAGAGGGGGATTTTCTCTCTGCGGCACATGGGTTTCACCTGTTCAAGAAGGCTTATCTCATCTTCGGAATAAGTATCGGGGTTGGTCGTGACGATCCCGAGGCCGTTCTACTGAACGCTTTCATCCTGCATGCAAAGGAACGCGAGGACCTAATCGGCGGTCTGCAATGCCGGACGCTGCGATTGTTGCCTGGGCCGGGGTGACGGATCGACGGTGAAGCCCCATTGGCGTTTCGCTGAGATCTGCGCGCGCTTCGGCAGCATGTACAGGGAGATTCCCCGAGAGCGCTGCTGTGCGTGAGCCGTTGCGGTGACGAAATCTGTGCAACGAACATCCGGACAAATGGAACGGTGAGCGATGCATCGATGTCTCTGGTTGGCTGGTCTGTTTAGTGAGGCACGTTGCGAGCCGCGTCGTTTCAGTGCAATGGGGGTTCAGCGGGTAACTATGGAGCGGGAGACCGGGATCGAACCAGCGACATTCAGCCTGGGGCGATACGAGTAAGTTGTAACTAATGAAGATAGTGTTTTTGTAGACTCAGTCTTGGAGATATAAGTTGATTAGTTCAATGCTGACTTTTTTGCTCGTTCTGAATGGTGTTCAGAAAATGGGGAGCGTTTGCGTTTGCTCCCCATCACCGCTGTTCATGCGGCTCCCCGAACCTCTTGCGATGGGCCGGCGCTGAATGGTGTTCAACAACGTTATATTGTGGGGAAAATGGCAAGTGACATTGAGCGGCAGGAAGAAATAGAGGGATCCAGGGGATTCATTTCCTGCCATTAACTGCTTCCCTGCTCCGGATTCGTTCCGTGGTTGTACTGCGTCGCGCTGCGTACGGGCGCAGGCTTCGTTGAGCAATCGATCGTCGAAGGAGAGGGATAGGAGGGAGTCAGTCGTGGAAATTCTAAGGTGGTCAGCCGGTTTTGCCCTCTGCTTCGCCGCATGCGCTGGCGCCTCTCCAGAAAGAAGCCGGCTGACAAGTTGCGGTCGGCTCGGCTCGCGAGAGAGATTCGCCCGCAGCTAAATGTTTTGCGATACACAAGCCGTCCGGTTGGCTCGAGTGCATTTGGTGATGGGCGGAATCGATCGGGCCGGGAGTGCGCAACGATTTGCGCATTTCGGGTCTCTTCCCCGCGTAAATCAATGAAACAAAAGACCAACTCTCTGGCAATAGAAGTGCAACCAGGGGAGCAACAACGAATGTGCCGCTGTTGGCGGTCCCGGTTCGGAAACGAGCATGGGCAGCTCTGGCGCGAGTGACTCCTGAGGGGAAAGATGAAGAAGGTCCACATCGCTTTACCTGTTCTGGCAGCGGCGCTGGCGATGGCTCCTGCCGCCATGGCTGATTCGTACGATCTGACGATTAACGGCTCGAACTTCAGCGCGAACCTTTACCTGACCGCGACGCCGGGAACGGAAAGCGGCGCCCCCGGACCCGCAACCATTGACACCATCACCCTTGTCTCCGGGACCTTCACGATCACCGGCGGGCCGGACGCCGGCACCTACACGCTGAACAATGTCGCCCCTGTTGCGGCCATGCCGGGTTCCAACGCAACAAACCCGACCGACAGCTATGGGTTCCTCTACGACAACCTGCTCTATCCAACCAACGCCTCCACCCCCTGTGCCACCCAAACGAATTGCGCGCTGGACTGGGACGGCCTGCTGGTCCCAGTGGGTAATTCCGGTTATGAACTGAATCTGTTCTCCGGTGCCTTCGGGGGCATCCCGGGGAACGAGGCGCCCGGCAATATGTACTTTTACTTTGCCGACAATGCCAGCAACTACAGCAATAATCCCATTGATCCAGTGTCGGTGAGCGGTAATGCGGCACCACCTACCGAAAGTCTGGTGGCGACTCCGGAACCAGCCTCTCTGCTGCTGATGGGGAGCGGTCTGCTGGGTCTTGCCCTTGTTCTGTTTCGGAAGGCACGGCGACCGGGATTGGCATTGCGCGTATAACCCACCGCTTGACTGATGACACGACTGAACCTAAAGCCCACAAGCTCCTACATTCGAGACTTGTCGACGTGGCTCGGTTCCGGGGTGATTCATGGACCGGGATTGGTCACCTATCTTCACCGAGCCCTGCGGCGCCGGTTGGCAGCCACGCACGGGAAACGCATGCGGAACGGACCCACGTGACATGGCCAGTGCCAACGCTCCAGAAGGAACCATCTGAGTATCTAACCACGTATCGTGAGTCAATGGGATTACGCTGCATCGCGGGTTTTTGTGCAGGTGCAGGTCTGAGGTATCGGAAGTCAGAATTTCGCCGCGGTTCACATCCTGAACAGGAATACGAGGACGAATACGTGGATAGTGCGAGCGAGCGACGGAGAAGGCCGCGTTTCCTCGTCTGTGCGCCGCTGACGGTCATCATTGGACCCGATGAGATTCCGGCTTACACCCATGACATGAGTGAGAACGGCGTCTTCTTCTACCCGGATTCTGTCGGCGGCGATCTGATCGAAGACGAGTTCGAATTCATCGTCCAGTTCCCTCCCGAACTCACTCTTTCTATCTATCTCGGGATCCGATGCTTTGGCCGGGTTGTCCGCAGAGAGCAGAATTCGCCCGGAGTGATTGGTATCGCTGCTCAAATCCTGAACTATTCAATTCTGGACGGGGCTCACGCCATCGTTTAGTTTGCGCAAACCGAGAATGCGGTGGTCAGCGAGCGCACTCTTCGCGACGTACACCAGCTTGTTGTTGCTGCCTGGATCGGTGGGCAGAACGAAAAACCCCGGATCGATCAGGTAGCGGATGGAATTGTAGACGATTCCCTCCATCACTTCTCCATCTCTGAACTGCAAACGCATCCATATCCCATGAACGATGGGCGCTCGCGAGTGGAAACGAAGATCCCTGCGGTTCGCGTTACCCTCAAAGCTGTCCACGTAGAAGACGGCCTTCACCTGGTCAGCCGGGATTTCTTCGATAACATGAGATTCGAGAAGCCGCACGCGAAACACCGTCGGAATGCTCGGAGGAGCGTTACGCAGGAGCTCTTCGATCGAGTGCCACGCTGGGGAGTCCAGAAAGCCTTTCACTGTCTTTGTGCCGCATTGAACTACGACTCGCGTTGAGCAGGTGGAATTCGTCTCCATTGTCACAGCCTTTGCTTCCCCTCGCCCAGCGGACTAACGCTGGTGCGTACTTTCGTGGATCGTGAATGACCAGGATGGAACTTTCGCAATGGCTAAGTCCAGAACGCTACCACATTCGTGGATACAGCGGTTAATGGAGATTACATTACCTTCTCGGTTCCGGGTAAGTGTGGCCATCTTCGACGCCGCCAGCGCCAGACGTAGCTACTGCAGGAAATCAATTTCCGGCGGGGCGCAGATTGTACTGCTTGATTTTGTACAAAAGGGCTTTATAACTGATCTGCAGATCGCCCGCAGCGGCCTTGCGATTCCACCCCGTTTTCTCGAGGGCCTGAGCAATTGCGGCGTGTTCAGCACCGCCTTTCAGGTTACGCACAAGATGCTTCAGACCGCCCGTGCCGGAAACATCTTCCTGTGTTCGCGCTGAGGATCCCGAGCTGAGCTGGGGCAGCAACTCAGCGATGATTGCGCGCTCGTCTCCCAGAACGAGATACCGTCGAATCGTGTTTTCCAGTTCGCGAACGTTCCCGGGCCAGGAATAGGCCGCCAGAGTTTGCATCAGGCCTGGGGAGATAGGCAGGGGGTCTCGTTCATACTTAGCCGCCATTTTGTGCATGAAGTAAGCGGCCAGAGTCGGAATTCCCTCAATTCTCTGCCGAAGGGGGGGCATTTTGAGAGTAAACCCGTTTAGCCGGTAATAGAGGTCTTCCCGAAATCTCTTCTGTGCGATGGCAGCTTTCATGTCGATGTTGGTGGCGGCGATCACGCGTACATCCACCTTCACAGTAGATCGGCTGCCCAGACGCGAGAAACTGCCATCCTGCAGAACCTGCAGGAGCTTGGCTTGCAGCGCGGTCGGCATTTCGCCGATCTCATCCAGAAACATCGTGCCCTTGTCGCAAATCTCGAATTTCCCGGGCTTGGCCTTGACGGCGCCGGTAAACGCGCCCTGCTCGTAGCCAAACAGTTCGCTCTCGAGCAGATCGGCCGGCATCGCTGCGCAGTTTACCTTCAGAAAGCTGCGCTGACTCCGCGCCGACATCTTGTGGATCAGTTTGGCTGCGACTTCCTTGCCCGTTCCACTTTCACCCAGAATAAGAACAGGAATGTCGACCCCTGCCACGAGCGCGCACTGAGATTCGATTTCCCGCATGCATTTGCTGGATCGAACGAAAGTGGTCTCTTCGTCAATCCGGGTTTCCGCAAAGAGGTCTCCGGCTTTCTGAAGGCCGGCATTCCTGAGGCAGCGCTGGATTGCATCATCGATATCGCCTCGGTTGAATGGCTTGAGGACGACTGCGGTCGCCCCCGTTCGCGCGGCCGCAACGACTTCGTTGAGCTCGGCTGAACAGGTCAGGATGATGATGGGGAGCAAGGGGAACGAGCTGTGGGTTTTGGCGAGAAGAGCGAGTGCGCTTTCTCCCGCTCCACTGTCGGCGGCGTTCCAGTCCATCAGGAGGAGGTCGGGAGGCGCAGATCCACTCATGCATCTGTCAAATTCCGCCGGACGTGCGTACAGGCTCACACGAAACCGGTCTGCAAGAATGTGACGGAGATACTCGAGTATCGTGGGATCGGCGTCGATAACCGCAACATGCGGGCTCGCGTGCTGCAGGCCACTGCTGGCTGAATCTCCCCGGGGTACCGCCATGATTTCGCTCCGCGCAACTAAATCAACGTTCGATCCTGGCTGCCATTAGTTAAGGGGGGAATGAATGTGAGAGAGCATAGTAGCATGGCTTGTGAGAAAAGCAGTTCATATTTTGTGCATTGTTTTGCCCACCCTCTGGTACCAGATCAGGCGGTGCCTGGGTTACCTCGTCGAATTACCCTTTAAGACCGACACTCTAATGCCTTGCTCCGGAAATACGGCGCAAGCGCGAACAGCGAATCTATTGCTGCAGCGTGCGGTGGAACAGCAGATGAGAGGAAAGTGGGCTCCGTTTTCAACAGGTGAACTCGGATCAGACAATAGGGAAGAAAGTATGTAGTGGCTACATACCAATGTACTAATTAACAGAGCATTGAGGGCGGTTCGTGGCCCCAGACTTGCAAGAGTGCAGGCAGTATTCGCAATTATGTTTACGGAGAACGAGCCTGGTGATTGTCAATGGCCGTGCGAATGTTCGTGATGTGCCTCCGGTAGAGGTGTTCTTTGGAAAGTCGCCCGGAATGGCGGTCGCCCGGGAGAAGCTCGGCCGCATTGCCCAGACGACGATTCCAGTTCTGATACAGGGAGAGAGCGGCACAGGGAAGGAAATCTTCGCCAGGCTGCTGCACGCGCACTCCACGCGCAGCAATGGTGCGTGGGTAAAAGTGAGTTGCCCCGCAATTCCCCAGGCGCTGATCGAGTCGGAATTGTTCGGCTACGAGAGGGGAGCATTCACCGGCGCTTACTCTACAAAGCGCGGCCGCGTCGAGTTGGCGCATCGAGGTACCCTGTTTCTCGACGAAGTGGATGGCCTGGATATCGCAGCACAGGTCAAGCTGCTGCAATTGCTCCAGGACGGGACCTGTGCGCGCGTCGGTGCACAAGAGCCGGCCCACGTCGACATACGGCTGATCTGCGCGGCGAAGGGAAACCTCCGCCATCGGATCGAGGATGGCACTTTTCGCCTTGACCTGCTCTACCGTATCAACGCGGTAACAATCGAGCTGCCGCCTTTGCGTCATCGTCTGAACGATCTGCCGTTGCTGGTTGACTACTTTCTGGACCTGCATTCGAAGACCTTCGGCCTTCCCCGGCGACACCTTTCTCCGGAAATCATGACCCTGATGAGGCATTACTACTGGCCGGGCAACATTCGGCAGCTGGAAAACATGCTTAGAAGCTTCGTTTTGGTCGGCAATGAAGAAGCTCTTGTGGCGGACATGGTTCCGACGACCCAGACAACGCTGTTTCCGGAGATGGATCTGACGAGCCCTCTGTCATTAAAGGAAATTACCCGGGCCGCGACGCGTAACATCGAGAGAGAGGTCATTCTGAAAGTACTGCAGGCCAATGGCTGGAGTCGTCGGAAGACCGCCAAATGGCTCAAGATCAGCTATCGATCGCTGCTCTACAAGCTGCAGGAGTCAAGAATTAACTTGCGTGCGGGTAGGCCTCAGAAACAAATCCCGACGGACTCCGTATCACAGCCATCTTAGTGCCTGCCGGCCGCACTCTGGAGCACCGGCTCTCACCTACTCAACAGCCATATCCATCCGTGCAGTCTGTAGTAAATGATATTAACGGACTCAATCAGCATCGTCTTCGAAGGCAGAAAAGCGGCCCTACCAGTGTTCTGTTGAGTGCAGTACGTCTGGAACTACGAATGGCGCCGCATCAGTCCCTGCTTTGCGAAAGTCCAAAGTGCCCTGTACATCTGAAAATCAATCGTTAGCAGCACTCTCATGCCAGGGATGTCCCTGATGAGGCCTGCGGTATCCACGGCATTCTCGCGGGTGCTGGAAGACTGCTGCTCAGCGATGATAGCTTCGCGCGGAACGCCATAGGCCTTCAGAAAGTCGGTCATCCCCGGGCTGCAATGACTGACAACGACTCTGCTGAATCCCCCGGCACGCCACTCCGTTACAGTTGCGCTCACGCCAGCAGGAGGAATAGGAGATCGCTCCATGATCGTCGCGAGCGGCGCTCAGGACGATCAGGATGTCACCCCTCGGCTGGCTGATCGCACCCGAGCAGAGATGCACCCACCACGACACCACCGGAGTGCGACAATAGGCAGAGACCTATCGCGCATGTGCGGTCGCCCGGCGTGCAGAAACGAGCGATTCGAAGACATCGAGCAACTCGTCTGCAACGTCGTTCCAACTCCGGCTCCCATGGGCGGAAATATCTGATTCGTCCCAGACTGCGTCAAGGACCGCTGCCAGAGCGCCGGCCAGCGCTCCGGGATCCTGCGGTGGCACAAGCCGTCCGCATCTGTCGCTTAGAATCTCGGGGATGCCGCCAACATTTGTGGCAACAACCGGTCGCCCACAGGCCAAGGCCTCCAGCACAACATTGGGACACCCCTCCATATAACTCGGCAGCGTGACGATATGCGCCGCCGCCATCCAGACGGCAACCTCGTCAAACGAACACCTGGGCATCAGGTGGATAAAGCCAGCCGCTTGATGGTGACGAATAAGACCTTCGATTACGGGCGTGTCGGGTCCTTCGCCAACCATGTAGACGTGCAGTTTGGGTCGAGCCGGATGGAGGGCCACGGCGGCCTCGACAAGTTCGCGAAGCCCCTTCTTTACGTCAGTGCGCCCGACGTAGACCACAACCTCGGCAGCGGTGTCGATGCCGATCTTTGCGCGCGCATCGAGTCGGTTCGCGACGCGAAAGACCGACGTATCACAACCGTTGAGGAGCGAGCGTGTCTTCTCGGGCCATGCGCCCATGGCCAGGGCTTTTCTGCGGAGGTCCTCGCTCATTGTAAGCAGGCAATCCGCATCTCTCAAGACCTTGAGGGTGTGGTTCTTGCACATGGGATCCCCAAGTCGATTGATATCGGAGCCAATACTTTCGACGGCCACCGGGACCGACAAACTTCTGGCGACCCTTAGAGCCGCATACCCCTCTGGATAGACAAAGATGCCGAGAACGAGGTCCGGGGCAAATCGTCGAACGTGAGGAAGCAATGCGCGCGCGGCAGTCCTGCCATTGAGGGGGCGGGACACCAGAGGCAGAGCGGCGTAATTACAGTACTGGACCTTTACACCTGCCGGACAATAAGAGTGGTCGAGCTTGTCATAGAGCCGGCTTCGCGGCTTAAGCAGCGATGGATAAACAGCGTTGGGAAAGAAAACTTGTGCTTCAGCTTTGCGGGCCAGGACGCGCAATGTCTCGTATGCTGACCGACCCTGCCACGGCTCCGCCGAGTTGGGGAAATAGCGGGTGATAACAGCAACCTTGAGCATGTCTAGGCTTCCGTTTCGGACATTGGCGCAAACCCAGACTTCAGTGACGGACTAGCAATGGAATGCAGGAGAGCTGCGTAACGGCCCGCAAGAGACTTCCGTTCATACTGTGCTATCTTCGCGTGATTTGGTCGAAACGATGGCAGAAGCGGATTCTCAGCTGCCGCCGCTTCGAGAAACAGGCGTCGGATATCCGCGACATCGTTAATATCAGCCGACCAACCGGCTCGCAACTCATTAAGCAGGCGTTTTACCTCTCCCTCTGGATGAACGAGCGCAAGGATAGGCACGCCGGCGCCAATATAGTCGTAGAATTTTGCCGAAACATTCACTGGATCCTGAGTGATCAGCAGCGCATAATCCCCTTCTCGGAGCGCCTCCAAAGCCTTGTCTTGAGGGACAAAGTCTCTCAGTTGGACCACTTCCCCCAACTGCAGAAGATCCTGTCGAAAAACCTGTTCTTCGATGTGTCCGATGAAACGAAGCCTGAACTGGGATCTGACCTCAGACGGCAGTGTCTGTAGCGCCTTCACGAGCGATGCGGGATTGGTTGATCCATAAATATTTCCAATATATGTGAGAATAATCCTATTGCGGCGGGAAGTATCTCTGGGAGGACTTTGTAGCGCCTTTCGATCAAATCCGTTTGGAATAACCTGAAACTTGCCATCCTTTTCCTGTGGATAACGCGTGCGAATTTCGTGGCGAGCTGCTTCAGTGACCGCAACAACCGCGGTCGCATTGGCAACAGCAGTTGCTTCGATCCGCCGCGCAACCGTCCGCGCCCGCGAACTTCTGCTAAAGCTGACCAAATCAATCGTCGTCGAGAGCCATTCATCGCGAAAATCTGCGACAATCGGCAACTCAGAAAACTCGTTGCGGAGCTTCTTAATCAAGAGCAGGCTGGAGTAAGGTGGAACAGTGACGATGACAAGATCAATCTTTCTATTTCTGATAACGCGGCGGGCCTTGCGCGTTAATGTAGGCAGCCAGCCGATTTGTGGGTCTGGCAACAATAGATCTCGAATTGCCGCGGCTTGCCGTCGAGGCTTATCCTGAGCGCTGGTGGACAAACTGGCGGGTGATGGAGTGATTCCGACGATAAGTTTCTTAACTGCTTTCTTAAGGCCAAACGGGAGATCCAGAGCCAGGGTGCGATGGACCATAACCTCAGGCGGAATACCCCTGAGCAACCCTGGATCGGCTCCGACCGCAGATGCGTTGCGCGCGGTCAGCACGTCGAGCCGAACACCTTCCGTCGGAAGATAGCGAGCCAAGCTTGCCGCTCGCAAAACACCGACTCCTCCTAAGGGGGGAAACCCATATGTGACCAGCAGCACATTCAACACTGTCATCGCGCGGATTCCACCCTATAAGCGAAAAGCATGGATTCCTTGTCGCGAAGTATCCTGGCGACCGCCTGATACAGCTGCCAGGCAGTAGCCCAGTGAGTTGCTATATCTCTCTGTTCGGCCTCTTCTGTGATCCAGCAAAGAAGATCCAGCAATCCCCCGCCGAGCAGCGGCTCCATATTTCTCTCCTGCGCACCGTGGGTATAAAGCTTCAGAAAGAGATCGTCGCCGATCATGGGAGCCAGATCAAACCATCGGCGAACGCGTGCGCGCGTCGGCAGATCGTACCCAGCTATCTCGCCGGTCTCAAGGCGCGGCAGCAATCGATCACCAGAACGGATGCCGAGGGGGCCCGGGATCATCAACAGGTCTCCCTGTCGGCCGCCTCTGGGTGCTGCCGCGACGCCGTGATCGAAGGAGCGGGGAGCGCGATCGGGATTGGCGGTACACCAGTAGATCTGGTTGACGATGCGGCTCTGCGTGGGCGACGGAACCGAAGGCATGGTGAAATCAGCGTAGCAACCGAGATCGCGAAGCAGAGCGATTTCGCCGCGGAGTCCACACCACTTTCCGTCCGGGCGCGAGTTATCGAGGGCCCAGTTACCGTGGATGAAACCGAATACCGTGCGGCCGTCCTGCTGGCGAAGCAGCCCGTGATCTTCCGTTAGACGCCGGCAGTACTCGGTAACCTTGCGAACGAATGAAACCGGGGTTTCGTTGTCATGGTGGAGATGCACCTCTACGTCAGCGACGCCGAGAGTGACGATCTCGGCCAGACCATCCAACAGATCGCGTCGGTATTCTTCCTGGGGATAGAAGAATGTGTACTGCGGCTGCTGTCCATTGGCATCGCGCGGCGCCGCCTCAGCGATCTGCGGCCATTGGTCGCGCCACTTTGCTACACGGCGAAGTGCGAGCGAAACGGACGCGCCCATGCCGAGCGGTTCGTAATGGTCGGCAATTGCGATCCAGGCACGTTTGGGCCTCGCGGGCCTCAGACGTTTCTGCAACCGATTCCTGAGGAACGGCCCGAACCAGATTTCCGCGTGACGAGGAAGACTCATCAACGGGAGACCGTCCCATCATCGGAAGGTGCCGCTATGGCGTAGGCTCTGTTCGCCGGCCAGATGATAAGCGAAATTGTGTTATTCGCAAATTGCGCAACCGGCCCCGGCAACATCCGAGCGAACGTTCCGAACCGTTCTCTGTCCTCGGGCTCGAGAACACGCATGGCATAAAGGAGTCCAAACAGGACCACCAGGGATGCACTACCGCCCGCCAGAACTGCCCACAGGGGAGTAAGCCGCACAGCAACGTAGTGCGCGGTAAGCGCGGCCACCACGCTGATGGTGGCGACCTTCAAAAGCAGGCGCCAGGGGAGCTTGACCTCAAAGAGATAGATACAAATAATCCACATAGTTACTACAGCCAGGATCTGGGCCGCTCCGCTGCCAAAGCAAGCGCCCACGGCGCCGTGGGCAGGAATCAAATACCAGGCTACGCTCATGTCCAGAATGCCGGCGAGCAGTGTTGCGAGAATGATATAGAGCTGACGTTCAGCGCTTTGTAACAGGTTCTGCGCCGGGGTCATAAATGCCTTTGGCAGGCAGAGCAAAGGAGCCAGGGTCACGGCCCAGGCCGCGCCTCGGTACTGATTTCCGTACAGAAGAAGCAGTGCCGGTGTCGCCAGGGCAGCGGAGATCAGATGCAGAGGAATTGAGGACAACGCGAGATAACGAAACGAATTCGCTGCAATCGCGGGAAGCCTGGACTTGTCTCGGCCGTACTGGGCAAAAATCGTCGCGCCGGCGGCGGATCCGAAAACAGCCGAACTGATGAGTAACCGCTCCGCCATGCTGAACGCCACTGAGTAGAAAGCCACCTGGCGGATGTCGGTGCACAGGTATTTCAGCAGAATAATCTCGGACCGATTCCAGACGATCAGGGCCAGGACCATGCTGGTGACGCTTTGCCAGGCAAAAGTAAGCATCCTTCGCGACAATCCAGGGGGCCGGACATGCCCTTTATCCCAGCGGTGAATGCGCCCCATCGTCGGCACGATACGCACAGCGCAATCAACCGCCCGCATACTGAACATCGCCGCGCCCACGCCGACCACGCCCCATTTAAGGAACACAGTTGCTGCGACTATGGCGAAAAATACCAGCGTGGAAACAATCGACGCGGGAAAGTTGCGCGATAGCTCTTCGGCGGCAACATTGGCCTGCGCAGAGACAAAATTTACCATGGCGGGCCAGATGCTCAGTGCGATCAGGACTGAGGCGAGAATGTAACCGCTGCCTGCATCCCGCAGCACCCAGATGACGATGCCGCTGGTGGCCAGCGTGGCCACACCCATCTGCAAAAGCAACGTGCGGAAGTACACGTAGCGCGCCGTACCTGTATCACCCATGCCGAGAAACTCGGCCATGTATTTCCGAGTTGTTTCAGGAATGCCTACGCCGCCCAGAGAGCTGACGATCGATGCGATCCAGGTCACATAGATGATGTACCCCATTTTTGATGGCCCGAGCGTTCGAGCGATCGCAATGGAAGTAAGCAGCGTGACAATAAAGCTAATCGCATTCTCAAGACCGTACCAACCCGTATTGCGCGCGATGGTCTTTGTATTCGACATGTGCGGTCAGCTCTATTTCCTGTTGTTGCCGCCAGTTACTTCGGTCGTTCATTTCCCGAGCGGATAATGCCGTCGCAATCCGTTCGCCGACTTATCCGTCGTTCTGGCTGTTACTCCTGAGTGCGGCCTGAGCGTCCTTCGCCGTGGGCGAACCCGGCGCCAACGCCACGGCCCTCTTCAAATGAATGACGGAGTCCGGCTTATCCTGCAGCTTCTCATAGACCATTCCAAGGTGATACTGCATGCTTGCATCGCTGGGTTCGGCCTTGACCGCATTTTCGAGCAGGTCCCTTGCAAATCCATAAGCTCCCTTGTGGTAATAGGCCCAGGCCAGCGTGTCTGCGGTCGTGGGAGAGTCGGGCATCCCCTGGCGCGCGGTCTGCGCAAGGGTAAGAGCCACATCCACGTTCTCACCATTCTCCAGCATCCTGTAGGCGAGGTTATTCGCTGCGACGGGTTGCTGCGGCTGGATGTCCAGGGATTTCCTGTAATACGCTTCCGCTTGCGACAAATTCCCGCGAGATTCTTCGAGCATCCCCAGGACCGCAAGGGCGCCGGCATCGTTCCGGTGCTGAGTTAGCCATTGTTCCCACACATTGATGGCATTGGCTGTCTGCCCCAGTCGAAGCGCGACCTGCGTGAATAACATGACCGCACTACCGTCTTTGGGGTTCAGCTGTATGGCCTTCTGGGCTGTGAGGGCCGCCTGATCGAGCTTTCCACCCTGGATCTGCAGCTGGCACAGAAGATCCAGAAAGCCGCTGTTTTTCGGGCTCGCAGCGATCTGTGCATTCACCCGGTCCAGAGCTTTGTCCGGATGTTTGCTGTACAGGTCGTAGCTGATCAGCATTCGCAGAGCTTCAACGGAATCCGGTTCATATGCGAGGGCCCGTTGGAACAGGGCGACCGCCTCCGGTAAGTGCTTTTGCGTGTACAGAAGCTTGCCGAGTGCGATATACGCCTGCGGATCTTTGGGCGCAATGTTGATCGCCGTTCTTAGATCGGCTTCCGCCTTCTCCGGCGCGTTCTGATTAATCTCGGCTTCTGCTCGCCAAACGTACCCATTGGGAACACGTGGCGCCGCGGTAATCATTTTGGCGGCAACGTCCCCAAGCAGGTTTGTGTCGTTCCGACGCATCGCGATCCCCGCTATTTGTTCCAGTGGCTCAAGTTCGGACGGATTCAACTGCGACGAGTGCTGAAAGCTCGTTTCCGCCAACGATGCATTGCCCGCGCTGAGAGCGGCCCTGCCCAGCCAGTACTGGAGAAACGCATCGTTCGGATAATCCCTGACTGCATCGCGGAGGGCATTCACAGCCTCGGCCGCCTTGCCATCATTGAGCAGGACAACTCCATTCAAAGCAAGAATCTGCGGATCCCTGTGATCTTTTTTAACCAGGCTCGCTACCACCGTATGAGCGGTGGTGTAGTCCTTGTCCTGGATCAGAGCCCGGACGTAGGCTTCCTGCAACAACGAATTCTTCGGATACTTTGCCGCCAACCGGGCATACTCCGCTTTGGCTTTGTCGTTCTGTCCGGATCGCTGGTAGTACTGCGCCAGTAGCTGTACTCCCTGCGGATTATCCGCCAGTTCTTCCGAAGCCTGGCGAAGCACCTCCTCAGCTTTCGCTTGATTCCCCTCCATCAGAAAGACCTGCGCAAGGCTCTGCCGGGCGGCAACGCTCTTCGGATCGCTGGCGACAGCATCCTGGGCCTCGCGCTCGGCATCTGCCCACCGGCCGCCCCTGGAGTAGTGAGCCACGAGGAGGAGCTTCGGGCTTATCGAGTTTGGATCGAGAGCGATGGACTTCTTCAACTCCGCTTCCACCGATGAGGCAGTGTTCGACTGGCCCGACTCGAGCAGAGCAAGATCTTCATGAAATGAAGCCTTGTCAGGCTCCAGTTCCAGAGCGCGGCGAATCTCGGCCAGGGCCTGATCGTGTCGTCCCTGCCTGACAGCAATGGCCGAGAGCAGGGCATGAAGATCGGGGTTATTCGGTTCCGCCGCCTGCACGGCGTTCGCCTGCGCCTGCGCATCGTCGGTCTTGCCTGCGGCCAGATCCAGGTTTCCAAGGTCGATGCGCGCCTTGTAGTTCGTCGGCTGAAGATCCACCGTACGCTCCAGCTCCTGATACGCCGTGCCATATTGGCCAAGGTGTACATAGGCCTGCGCCAGATCATAGCGAGCCGCGGCATAGTTCTTGTCGATCTTCACCGCGTTCAGGAACTGGATAGCCGCCTCCCGGTACTTACCCCTGGCGCTGTATCGCTCTCCACTTTCCAGATATCTGTGCTTGCGGGCGTTCGGATCGCTATGGCAACCGGACAGCAATACTGCAGTTGAGCAGATAATGAGCAGACTGCAACTCACCCGCTGCCCGAAGTGGCGATCCCATTGAACCTCTGCGAATCGGCTTTTCACTGCTTCCCTTCCTTCACGTTGCCTGCCAAGTTGCGTGAGCCACGATCTTCGACAGGTCCCATAGCTATAAATGCATCGCTCCAGCTTCCCCAACTAGTCAGGAATAAACCGCGGCAGCATCGGCGCCAGTTGTGCAGTAAATGTCTCCGCGCGAGCCTTCGCGGCTGCTACCGTGCCCATCGGACCAATCGGAGTCATGATTCGAACCAGCGCGCCGTCTGTCCGGTCCATTCTTATCGCATCTTTCACCATATCGATCCTCGCCACATATTCGTTCGCCACGCTGCGCCCGTGAGCCTGGTACCAATAAATTACGAATTGCCGGTCGGCGCCGTTGGAAATGATGTACTCTCCCACCTGGTGGGACTTACCATCCACGTCCTTTAGATCCACGTAGCGTGACGAGTCGAACATCCATCCGGCTCCCGGCAGGCAGTTTCTGGGCGAGTGAATCGTCACCCCCGTCCTCTGGCTCGCGAAATAGGCGATGAAGAGGCCGATGGGTGCCGTCGTTCCTCCCTCCCGGATGTACAGGCGCGACAGGAAGTCTCCCGGCCCGAGCACTCCCAGCGTCTCCTGATCAATCGCCATGTCACTCCCCGT
>Ga0335073_10005256_pt1 | contig 18176 bp, 13 predicted proteins | sample Lox_Sample_22_FD_207093 | JGI IMG/M metagenome (GOLD analysis project Ga0335073, IMG submission 207093) | Soil microbial communities from Loxahatchee National Wildlife Refuge, Florida, United States - Lox_Sample_2.2 | ecosystem: Environmental > Terrestrial > Soil > Wetlands | place: USA... | reverse complement strand
CCACGGCCCGCAAATTGATTATAGGAATCGAGGCGGTACATCTGATTCGCAAGGGTCAAGTTCTGGGGATCACCCGTAATAACCTACCGGGACAAGCCTGGGTATTTGCTGCCCTGTTGGGTGTTCGATAAAGACAACCGGCCGGGCTCTGCGAACCACTCCGTTTTCATAATTGTAGTTGCAACACTTCCCCCTGTACGGCTCCGCGCAATACGACGCGCAAGCGCCCGATGCGAATTGGGGCAGTGGTCGCCAGTTTTATGTCCTCGTCGTGGCCGCGATGCTACGGGATGCGATCGCATCTCGCAGCCATGCGACCCAGCTATCGAGTCCCACTCCGGTCTTGCACGAGACCGCGAACAGCATGGCCTTCGGATTCACTTCCCTTACGTTTGCCCGCAGCTCTCTTAGATCAACTCCCGAAGCCGCGCCCAGGTCCGTCTTGTTCAGGATAACAACGTCCGCTTTGTGGAACATCACGGGATACTTCTTCGGCTTCTCCGCTCCTTCTGCCACGCTGCAAACCACAACTCGAAGGCTTTCGCCAAGATCGTAGGCAGCAGGGCAGATAAGGTTTCCAACGTTTTCGATGACCAACAGGTCGAGTCCCTGCACGGGAAATTCCGCCAGCGCGCGGGCGACCATTCGTGCGTCCAGATGGCAGACGGTCCCAGTTGTGATCTGGAAAGAGGGGGTGCCTAGAGATCGAATCCGCTGCGAGTCGAGATCAGTCTGTAGGTCACCCTCGATCACTGCGAGCCGGTAGCGGCCTCCCAGGTCGCGTAGGGTGGCTTCGAGCAACGAAGTCTTGCCCGCGCCCGGCGCGGACATCAAGTTGATGACCACCGTCCCCTCCTCCTCAAACAAGCGGCGGTTCTCTGTGGCGATCTCATGGTTGGCGTTCAAAACGTTCGTTTGAACCGATACGTGATTCATTACAGCCTCTCAGCTTCTGACTCGACTTCGATGTACTCCACCTGGAGCTCCTCGCCCGATAGGACTTCCAGCGGTAGCCCGCATTGCGGACATATCAAGCACACTTCCCGCACCGGATCGGTCACCGACCCGCACGCCGCGCAGCGTACGACCATTGGCACGTCTTCAATCTCCAACCTAGCAGTTTCGGCCAGAGTTTCCCGGCGAGCGATGTCGAACGCGAACTCGAGCGCCTCCCGGACGACCGTCGTGAACTGGCCCAGACGTATCTTGATGAGTTGAATGCACCGGGCGTTCTCCTCGCGAGCCTTGGCCTCGGCGATTTCTATAATGCTTTCCGCGATTGACAGTTCGTGCATGGGGACGAGTCACTCTCCAGCCACCAGAGGTTCGGCTGAATCGGAGTATGCCGTCGTCGGCAGTCGACGGCGCGCTCCATGAGCAGGCGAGCGATATGATCAGCAGCAACCGAGGAGGCGCTCAAGACCGAAGGGCTCAAACCGTTTCCCAAGTCGCACGACTCCGGAACGATGCCGATAATAATAAGTTCGGACGGGGCGTGACCAGTCAGCCTCAAGTTCGCGAGAGACTCCTGCACCGCCGGATGGTGGGCCGTCAGACGAAGTTGAGCCCGCTGAGCCAGGAGGTCGGCTTCGCAGTAAATGCACAGCGTTCCCGGCTTCTGTTCCGCATGAACAGCATCTGCGATGACGGCCAGAACCGCGCCGTACAAATACGGCGCGAGATCCAGCCCAGGCGTGCCGAGGTCGAGAATTTCAACGTTCGAGCCGCATTCGTAGTTGCAACGAAACGTTTCGACGGCCAGGGGGCCAAAGCCGTCATCGCCAAGCAGAACGTTTCCGATGCCGATAACGGAGATTCTCGGGTGGCCACCGGCGCTCGTGTTCATAAGACTTTCACTTGTGCGATTTCGCGGCCGCTTGCATCGAGCGTGTGACACGCGCAGGCCATGCACGGATCGAAGGAGTGCACGGTGCGGAGCACCTCGAGCGGCTTCGCCGGATCCGCCACCGGATTTGCAAGGAGAGAGCTTTCGTACGGCCCAGGCACACCCTTCTGGTCACGGGGACTGGCGTTCCACGTGGTGGGCACAACCGCCTGGTAGTTGGAGAATGCTCCCTTGTCGATGACAACCCAGTGCGAAAGCGAGCCTCGGGGCGCTTCATGCAGCCCCAGACCGGCAATCTGCTGCTGCGGGAATTGAGGCGGGTTATAAGTGGTATCGTCGCCCTTGAGAATGTTGGTTGTCAGCAACTGCAAGTGCTGGAGCGCCAGGTCGGAGAGCATGGCTGAGCGTATCGCGCGGGCAAGGTAACGCCCCATCGTCGATTGCAGATCCTCCGCCCTCAGTTTCGGACCTTGGAGCGAGGCAACTCTCTGCAGTGCGTCGTCCGTCCATTTGCGTGTGAGCGCGTGGTCGGATTGGTAGCCGACGAGAACATTCGCAAGCGGACCGACCTGCATTGGACGACCGTTGTACCGTGGCGCCTTTACCCACGTGTATTTCCCATCCGCCTGGAAATCGGTGTAGTCCGGGTCGGTCTGGCCTTTCCAGGGCTGCTGCGCACCGGCTCCTACATACCACGCATGGGTGAGATCCTCGGCAACCGCCCCGCGAATGGCTTCACTGCGCCAATTGTGAATCGGCCGCAGGGAACCGAGATTCCCATCCATGATGACGCCGCCGGGAAGGTCGAATCGCGTGGCCTTCGCGTCCACCGGTAGGTCAGGGACAGCAAGATAATTGGCGACGCCGCGTCCATACCGGAACCACTCGGGGTAGGAGGCGGCGAGCAGGCAGGCATCTACGAAATAAGCCTGCTGCACGAACGGGATCAATTCCTGGAACAGAGACTGCAACGTCCCCAGGCGATCCATGTTCATAGTCGCGAGGCTGTTCAGATTAATCGCGTTCATCACGCCACCGACAGCCAGGTTCTGGATATGCGGAGTCTTCCCACCGAGGATCGCGACCACCTGACAGGATTTGCGCTGAAATTCTATCGCCTGCAAATAGTGAGCAAACAGAATCAGGTTCATGTCCGGACTCAAGTGCATCGCCGGATGCCCCCAGTAGCCGTGAGAGAAGATCCCGAGCTGGCCGCTCGCGAGCAAGCCTTTGACCTTGTTCTGAACCTCTTCGAGGCTGCGATGGGAGTTACCCGGCCAGGTGGAGATGCCGTCTGCAATGGAGGCCGCGCGTGCGGGATCCGCCTTCGGAATGGTCGTGATGTCGATCCAGTCGAGTGAGGATAGGTGATAGAAATGAACGATGTGGTCGTGCAGCGCGTGCCCGATGAGAATCAGGTTCCGAATGTACTGCGCGTTCACGGGAATCTCGAGCTGGAGCGCATCTTCTACGGCGCGCACCGAGGCCATCGCATGGACGGTGGTGCAAACGCCACAAAAGCGCTGTGCAAAAACCCAGCCTTCACGGGGATCGCGCCCACGCAGAATCGTCTCAATTCCGCGCCACATAGTGCAGCTCGCCCATGCCTTCTGCACGGTGCCGCCATCGACCTCGACATCGATGCGCAAGTGTCCTTCTATGCGGGTTACCGGGTCGATAGAGACGCGGGCCATGGTGTTTCCCCTTCTGATCCAGGCGCCTGGCGGGACGGGCGCACAAGTTTGAACATGTAATTCCAGTCGGCGATGTCCCCGGGTAGGACCGCGAAGTATTTGACTGCAAGGGCGAAGCCGACGATCCCGAGCGCGATGTATCCGACAGTCATGAGCAACTCGGGGAGAGCTGGGAAGTAAACGGCGTTGCGCGCAGGGGCATACGCGATCGTGGTGGGGACGAAACGATAGAACAGTCCCCCCAAACAGGCGAGCGCGGCCATGTTGAGCAGGCTCCGCGGCGTCACGCGCACAGTCCGGCTCCGAAGCGCGACCGCGGGGACGAGGATGAGCGCGGTTTCGAAGAGGAAGAGTAGGCTCATCTTGTCGAGCGCGAAGGCCGTCCTGAGCTGTCCTCGCCGGATGAGGTCCCCGAACTGGACGGCGAGGAAAAGGAAGCACGCCCATGAAAGCAGGTTGCCTAATTCCCCCAACACATCCAGGTCGAGCGCCCGCGAGTAGCGCAGACACGCCATGAGGAGGAGGAAGGTGACGAAGCCCAGCCCGCACAGACCTGCGGCCAGCAGGTAGAGGAGCGGCAGGAAAGGCGTCTGCCAGAGAGGGTGGATCTTGTTGCCGGCCAGAAGCAATAGTCCTCCCAGGGAGGACTGATGCATGAGGGGCAATACATATGCCCCCGTGATCACAAACGGATAGAGCCGGCGCAGGCGGGGGGCCCATCGGACAAGAAACGCCTTTGTAGCGTCGCTGCCCGTGTAGTAGAAGCGCTCCAGAACCATAGGAACGTTCTCGAAGGCCAGGAACACAGCGCAGTAGAGAGGCATACAAACCGCGATCTCGAGCATCGCCGATTCGGCGTTCCACCGCCATGGGAGTAGGATGTTCCAGAAGTTCCAGGGGCGCCCCACATCGAAGCCGAGGGCGACGAGGCCGGTCGCGTAGAAGAGGAAACCCGAGATAAGGGCGGTCCGCATGACGACGTGCAGCTTTTGCCGGTTGAAGACCCACGCGGCCATGCCCACAGCCAGGGGGCCTGAACCCAGGGCGGTGAGGGTCATTACGTTGAAGGTCTTCCAGACACCCCAGGCGTACGCATCGTTCATGCCTGAGAAGGGGCCTAGCGGGGAGAAGAGCCGCACCATGGCCAGAACGAGGCCCAGGCCGGCCAGCGCCGCAAAGAAAAGGAGCGTGGGTGTAACCACCGGCTCGAGATATACGGGCACGCCCCTCTGCCAGTGGTTGACAAGAGTGGAACCGGTGGTATCGTGTGCGCTCATAGCTGATCCCGGAGACCTGTTTGTCTCTCACGCTCGGGTCTCTCGGCCTCGTGGCGATTCCAGTTTCGCTTGATAATCGAGCCCAGAAGCACCGCCGCAACAATGGGCGCCGAGAGCCATTTGTAGATTACCGATGTCACCTTTGTGGCGTAGTGGCCCACGGACGTCGAGCCGAGCTTGGGGAGGCCGATCTTCTCGAAGGCAACACTGGAGAGATAGAGGACCTGAGTTCCTCCCGCCTCATGCTCCCCGTAAACGCGGTTCTCGAAATACTTACCCGGCGAAGCCGTGATGCGTTCCTTGGCCTGGGCGAGGAGATCCGACCGCTTACCGAAGATTACTGCCCCCGTGGGGCACACCGCGGTGCAGGCAGGCTGCTGGTTCTGCTTGAGGCGCTGGTCGAAGCAGAACTCGCACTTGACGATCTTGGGATTCCACTTATCCCATTGGAACTTTGGCACATCGAACGGGCAGGCCACCTCGCAGTAGCGGCAGCCGATACAGAGGGAACTCTCCCACGTAACGGCGCCCCACTGGTTCTTCTTTAAGGCGCCGAACGGGCAGCCGGTCACGCAGGCGGGATCGAGGCAGTGCATACACTGCCTTTTGACGTAGGCAAAGCCTTCCCCACCCGGCTCCTGGTAGAGCTTGATGATGTTCTTGGTCTTCGAGTCCAGATCCAGCGGCGTGTGCCAGAGGCCCTCGCCGAGCGACGTGTCGGGCGGCAGGCCGTTGGCCTCGCTGCACGCCACCATGCAGGCTTTGCAGCCGGTGCAGATCGTGTTGTCGTAGAACATGGACACGGCGTCCGGCGGGGCCACAGGGTGGGCCGGATGCTCCTCGGCGGCCGTTGACGTAACCGCTCCTCCTGTGATGGCCCCCCCGGCTCCGACGATTTTCAGGAGGGCTCGGCGGCGACTCATGGTGGAGCTCATGCCTGCTCCTTTGGGCCTGTGCCCGCGTCCCCCCCGGGCGTTTCAGGACCAGCGGGTGGGGCGGAGCCGGGCGGGTTCTGGTCGCATGGCACGGTCGAAAACTTTCGCGAGGCGACATAGCCGCCGCCCAGAAGCGCACCGGCTGCCAATCCGACGAGCCCTGTGGCCAGCGGGCTGATTTGGCCTTGCTGCGAGCTCATCGGCGCGTAAGTTGCCGGAGGTTCCGCCCTGGTATGAATCTGGATGACTTTGAACATAGGCACGCGGAAGGCGATGCTCTTCTCCGTACATCCAATGCAAGGTGCGCCGATACCGATGGGCCATACGTCCGGAATCTCGTTGAAATGGCGCGTCGAGCATCCTGCGTGAGTGTCGGGTCCCTTGCAGCCCATCTCATACAGACACCAGCCCTCGCGGTGGCCCTGGTCGCCGAATTGCTTCACGAAGTGGCCGGCATCAAAGTGCGCCCTTCTCGGACAATGCTCATGAATGTCGCGGTCATACGCGAACTTCGGGCGCCTCTCATCATCGAGTTCCGGCAGCGTGCCGGAGTCGGCAAATTGCAGGACTACGCCAAGCAGCGTGTAGGGGTTGGGCGGACATCCGGGAATGTTTACGATCGTCTGCTTCGGCAGGAGATCGACGACGCCTACGGCGCCGGTTGGATCCGGATCGGCCGATGGAATCCCTCCCCAAGCGGCGCAGGAGCCGATGGCGATGATAGCCCCAGCCTTTCCCGCAACGTCGGCGAGAACTTCCATGGCCGGTCGCCCGGCCAGCTTCATGTAGATGCCTTTGTCCCGAGTGGGGATCGAGCCCTCGACGATGCAGACATACTTGCCTGAGTATTTGTCCACAGTTTCCCTGAGAGCTTCCTCGGCCTGTGCGCCCGAGCCCGCCATCAATGTCTCGTGATATTCGAGCGAAATGATGTTCAGTATCAAATCGCCCAGGTCCGGGTGAGAAGTCCGGAGAAGTGTCTCGGTGCAGCCGGTACAGTCCTGAAATGCGATCCAGACCACGGGCAGACGAGTGACTTTTCCGAGTCCTTGGGCTACGTCCTCCGGCGTCTTCTTATCGGTGATCGCAAGGCCGTATGGCGCAGCGATCATCAAAGAGGAGCAAAACTGCACGAAGGCGCGGCGGGTGATACCGCACCGGATCAGACGCTCATCGATGGTCTCGAGAGTCCCCGAGGAAGCAGCGTGGCGACCGGACATAAGGTCACTCAAACCTTTCGAGGAGGGCGACGGCCTACCTTACGCCACGCCCGCCCGTTTCAGATGCGGATTAGCCAGTCATCGTCACGTCCTGACGTTTTCTATAATTGGCTGGCACCCGGCGAGTTCCGCATAGGCTCTCACCAGATGTCGTGCAAAGTGGAAGCGGCGCCGGGAAACGATTCGCGCGCAACATGATATTGGAATTTTCTTCCTGGCTGCGAAGGCCGTTGCCATTGCTGCGAGCCTGTGTCCCGGGCCCAGTCTGGCGTGACGAACCGTGCCATGGTTCGACATAACGGAAAATACCGCCTTCGGGTCCCGTCACAACCCCATAGCCCGACCGATAACGGGCGTCGCGATGCGCTGAGCGGCTTAGCGGGAGGAGAGCAAGAGTTGCGATCGCCATGGCGATAATAATTAGCCATCTCATAATCGCCTCACCATTTCCAGACCGAATACTGGAGCGCAGCCTCGGCTTTACGTGTTCGCCTGAATACGTCCCGATGCAGATCTTTGCCGGCAGGTTCAAATTAATGATAAACTTGACTTACCGATGTACGTCAAGCATATCTAGGTATATTATTGCCCAAATAGTTTGCGCCGCTCACGATTAACCGGCATCGGCGTATCTGTAGCCACTAAGTTCCGTTTTGATCGTCTCCGTATTCGAGGGATTCCTCACTGGGACGATAAGGCGACGCGTTGACAGCCCCGGTTGGGGAAACGCCATGAGCGACATTCCAAAGCGTCCTATACTTGTACTGCTCACCAGCAACTGGATCAGCATGCTAGGCGTCGCGCTAGCGACGACCGCCGGATTTTCCTGGCTGTTCGCTCTGCCAGTCCAGCTTCGAGGGCACACCAACAACCCGTACATCGGTATTTTCGTCTTCGTTTTGATTCCGATTCTCCTCATCTTTGGCCTGGCATTGATCGCGCTCGGGATTTTCATTGCGCGGCGGCGCATCGAACACCTCGAGGAAGGGCTATTGGAGGCGCAACGGCGAGCCGCCATTCGGAAGTTCGCGATCTTCTTCGCCATTATGACGGCAATCAATATCGTCATAGGAACACAGGGCACGTATCGTGCTGTGGGGTACATGGAGACGAACCAGTTCTGCGGGCAGGGTTGCCACGTCATGAAACCGGAATTCACTGCCCATCAGAATTCGCCACACGCGAGGGTTGAATGCGTGGATTGTCACGTCTCCCCCGGTGCGGCCGGGTGGCTGGAAAGTAAGATGGCCGGCACCCACCAGCTTATCGACGTCGTTTTCAACCGTTTCCATCGTCCGATTGAGTCCGCCATCGAAAGCAACCGCCTGATCCCTTCCCGCCTCACCTGCGAGCAGTGCCATTGGCCCCAAAAGTTCGACGCCGTCAAGGTTCGCGTGATTTTCCACTTTCAGGACGACGCCACCAATACCCAGACGCAGAGCGTGCTGATGATGCTCACCGGTGGGGGAGACCTTGGCGGCATTCACGGGAGCCATTTCGGCCCCGGCGTTGAGATCCATTACGCAGCCAGCGACCCCGCACGTCAGACCATTCCCTGGGTGGAGTACCGGAACCGTAACACCGGGGAGGTCCGAACGTTTCTGGCGACCGGTTCAACCACCCAGTCCGTCTCGGGTTTGCCTCGCCATCAGATGCAATGCGTCGACTGCCATAACCGTCCGACCCACACTTTCGAGCTTCCGGATCGCGCCGTTGACAACGCCATGGGGCTGGGACGGATTTCGACGACGCTACCTTTCATCAAGAAGAAGGCGGTCGAACTGCTTAAGGCAAACTACTCGAGCAATGAAGAGGCATCTCGCGTTATTCCGGTTGAGTTAACTCGCTTCTACCAGGAAACCGATCCGCTCGTCCCCGCCCGCTTCGACGATGTCTTTAACGCCGGGGCTGAGATCGTCAGAATTTACAACCAGAATGTGTTTCCCGATCTTGGTGTCAAGTGGGGCACGTACCCCAACAATCTCGGACACACCGACTTCCCGGGGTGCTTTCGGTGCCATGACGGCTCACACTCCACAGCCGATCAGAAGACGACGATCACGCAGGACTGCAACACGTGTCACGAGCCGCTCGCGGTTGAAGAAGCTGCTCCGGAGGTCTTGAAGACGCTCGGTCTCGCAAACCGCATCACCAATCTGCAAAAGAAGTAGGGGAAAGGACTATTACCATGTCAAGGACTCCCGGACGCAATCGTTCGGAGAGGACGACAAAGTGGCTTCGTTACTCCGGACGAACGGCGGCCTTCGGAGTTCTGATCGCGGTTTGATTGTCCGGTGTGGCTAAGAAGCATCCGTATTCCCCCGCGAAAAGGTCTTCTATGCCGACGCGGCGACCGTTGATTTCGTTCGGCCAGGTCTTACGATCAATATAAACAGCGCACAGATCGCATCCGACGGGACCATCACCGTGGTGTACACGTTGACCGACCCGGGTGGGCTTCCGCTGGACGCGGCCGGTGTCACCACGCCAAGAAAGATCAGTGTCAGTTATGTGCAGCCGAGAGACTGTCCCAGTTGAAGTTGTATTGTAAAATAGGAGTTTCGCCACATCGCGACCAAATGCGCACCCGGTGCGGCCGCTGGCTTATTCCGCTTTCATCGATGGAAATGATCGTGCGCCCTTCTTTTTGGGCTTTTTTCTGATGCCGGGCCACTCCACACGGCGCCGAATCGCTTCCTCATTCCGCTCGCCGCTCGTCCCACCGGGCGCTGACAACTCCATCCCAGATCGTTCAGGATCTTCCAGACGTGGCCGGCATGATATTCGACGCCGAACTCGTCCTCGATGAGGTGAGCTACTCGCGCACAAGTCCAAAGCGGGGTCTCATAACCCAGTTTCTCCGGACCCTTGTAACAGCAGTCCTGTAGCTGTTCCCGATCCGCCTAGCTCAGTTCCGGTTTCCTGCCCGCGCGCCCAGCGCCTTTCAGGGCCTCCCGGCCGCCGGCTCGGAACTCCTCTGCCCATCGACTCACTGTCTCTGTGCTGTCTCGCGCCGCTACCGGGAGCGCTTGAGTTTGAGCAGCGTTCCCTCACTGCTCGGCTGGCCTGCGATTCCATGAACCGTGTCTGTGTAAGGCGCTTGTGTCCGCGCTTAAACAGTCCGCTGGGGGAGCCACGCGGCCAACGTACTTGCGCATACCTAAATGGATTCTAATGTTATCGAATATCATAGCGCCCGATTCCGCTCAGAGATACGATACTCCACGGTGCAGGGCATCAACAATAGGACCCGCGGCGCTGTCGCCATCGGCTTGCTGTTTATCGCGTCCATATCCTGCGATGCAGCCAACGGGTGCGGTGCAGGATACGGCGGAATGCTACGTGTGCCGTGTGAATGGCTCGGGGGCGGTGCTTCCGATCGGCAAAACCCTGTTGTCGATCCACAGGGCCTTCTCAATCCTGCGGCCCAGCGCGACCTCGGCCTGCAGCAACCCAGGTGCATGCCGGAAAGTAGCAGGCAAGTTAGTTCATTAATGGGATCTCGAGGTTCCGAGTGCAACTCGGAGGACACAAATGAGAGCGGTCAAAGTCGTAATTCCAGCGACCATCCTGCTGGGTGGTTTCCTGATCTTCACATCGTCGATGTACGGCACTCCCGAATACGCCAAGAAGGAAAAGAAATCCTGTACATACTGCCATGCCACAGTAACCACCAAAGAGGAGATGCCGAAAAACTTGACTGCCACCGGCACCTGTTATAAGGACAACGGCCACTCCCTGGCGAATTGCGCGGCCCCGAAGAAGTAACATCGAACGGACATGACCTATCGCTCGGTATCGATTCCTCTGTCAAGAACCCCTCCCGCTACCGCAGCCTCCTTCTTATGCTGGGCGTGGCGCAGTGGCCGGCGGTAGCAAGGCGGAGCAACCAAAGGCGGAACAGCCAAAGGCGGCGTGAGGACATTGGCTGACGGAAAAGATCATGGCGCGATCGAACTCCTATTACATGCTGATCTGCAGCTTGCCGGCATTGCCGCCAGCACGGATTTCCTGCCACCGGAAAAGCCGGCAAACAAGTGGGGTTCGATGAAGCCCTGTGCGAGCAGCAGGTCAGCTGCTGCTGCCACTCGGTTAATGATGCATTCGCCGCCCGAGGGACCGGAGTCGCGGTTGGCTTCCGCTCTTTGATTAGGATTTGAGCGTTAACGAAAAGCGGTACCCTGACAGACTGTCCAAGGCGCGCCTGCCGTTTTCGAGGCGCCTACCGGCTCGGAACGACGCAGCTGGGACCGGATACGTGCCGATGACCGCCGCAGGTCAAGACTTTCATCTCGGCAGGGTGTCTGGTGCCCGTGGTGCTCTCTGCCGAACCCCTAGCCCGCTTCGCGGAAGTCCGCGAGCATCTTGCCGGGGTTTACGTATAGCTCGGATGCGGGGAACGTAAATTTCTGCTGGATATTGAAGCAGGCGGTATTTCGTCCGCGTGGCGCATGTGAGCCTGGGTGGACTTCGGGTCTTTCGCACGCGCGCCGAACAGGGTTGAGGAAGTCCGCCGCAATCACTGGAAGTTCACCGCTGACGTAGGCTCGCCCTTTTCGGTGTTGAGGACTGCCAGACCGGCGCGCACCGCCGCCGGCTTCAGCACCCGATTGAGGAAATTGCCGGGCCGGGTGGGGACACCCTTGCGGCTGGAAGGGAACAGCCATCCGTTTGGATCGTCCGGCAGAGTGCCGAGATAGTGTTCCAGCTGTCACGCCGCCCTTTTTGTTTGTGGCTTCGGCCGAGGTCATGCCCTTCACCGCCTGATAAATGATCTGATCCAATGGATATCCGCCGTTGGTGACTATCGTGATGTCGCAATCAATTTTGTGGACCCGGGCAAGGGATGAGAGGAACTCGGTACCTTTCGCATGCGCTTGCTCCAAATTTTTCACAATTCCGGACGACGACGACTGTGGAAATCTTAAAACACCAGCAAATTGCGTTGCACCAACTATACGAAGGGTTGTAGGGCCGCAATTTGTGGTCGCGTTCTGTCCATGGTCCCCGCTTGTTGACTCAGGCGCAAGGAGTTCGAAACGGATTATTTGGTTCCCCAATGGGCTATGGAAGCAGCGTCAGTTGTTTAACACGGTATCCCATAGGACTGCCACGGACTGGTCGAATTCGAGAGCGTTAATAACGAACATCGATAGCATTTCTGTCTGGTCCTGCTGATATCGTGACACCGTGCAACTGGCGCCAGCGGGTGGAATTTCGCCCGCTCTTTTCCGCGGCGCAACCCTTTGGGCGCGCCTAGGCAGACTTGCACGAAGTAACCGTCTCTCGGGCGGAGGTGTCTCGTCGTTAGACCTCTCGGGCATAGTTCTTACCAAAAGCACCGCCCCGTTGCCCTTTTTTTGGTGGCTCCGAGTGCGCTCTTTGGGCTGCAGCATCCAGCGTTTAGGATCTCAACTCTGCTGGCCGGAAACTGCAGTAGCGGTTCCCTCCCGCATGGCCCGGAGTGTGGGCGAGTTGCGCCACACCATCGAAGCCGCGGCGGTTTCATGTATACTGGCACAGTCCGGAACCACGAAATGGAGATTCCGGTTCACAAAATCGGAAGCAGGCGAGGCAGCGTCCAGGCCTGGCCGTTTTCGAGACCCCCAAGGGCAATTCTGGTAGAAAGAGCAGATACTCCACAACGAAAGCGGGACACCGGGTTATGAATTTCCAGGCTTACCACGGGGTGAACGCAGCCCAGCATCAGGCGAATTTCAACACTCTCTCGGCTCAGGGCTACCGCATGATTTCGCTCAGCGTCTATGGCGACACCAGTTCTCCTCTATACGCGGCTGTTTGGGTGCAGCGAGGCGGCGCGGCCTGGGTTGCGGTCCACGGCGTAGATGCGAACGGATATCAAAGCTTCTTCAATCAGTGGACGGCGCAGGGCTACGTTCCGGTACTGGTGTCGGCGACGGGACCGATCGCGAATGCGGTATTTGCGGCCGTGTTTGAACAGGGAATTGCAGGGCCGTGGCAGGCGCGCCATGGAGTGCCTGCGGGACCCGCGAACCAAAGCGGGTCGTTCAATTATTTCAATGCTTCTTTTGCTTCGCAGAACCTTTACATCCGCTCGTTTGCCATTTACGGAGATTCGGCCAACCGATACTACATCGCGGTTTGGCACGCCAACCCGGGGTATGTGAAGTGGCATGTGCATCCGGCCGACCCCGCGGCGGATTACCAGACGACTTTCAACGCGGAAACCCAGTTGCCCGGTTACGGGCTTCATGGGTACAGGCCGGCTTATGTGGCCTTATCGGCGGATCAGACGTATTGTTCCGTGTTCAAGGACGACGTGGTGGGACCGTGGGTGGCGCGCCATGGTATGACTTCGGCGGAATACCAGACAGAGTTCAACCAGCAGGTCGCGAACGGGTATTACCCGATCTGCGTGCAGGGCGGCGGAACTACGGCGAATGCGGTCTATGCGGCCGTGTTCGCGAAGCAGGACATTCCTTATGCGAGGCAATGGACCGTGACCGGAGCTGCGGTTCCAAGCTTGGCTGCTTTCGACAATGCAATGCAACAGTTTATGCAGACCAATGCGGTGCGGGCGGCGCAATTTACTTTGTCCAAAAACGGCTCAGCGCTCCTGGCGCGTGCCTACACGTGGGCGGAGCCCGGTTACAGACTGACGCAGCCCTCCGACCGTTTTCTTCTGGCAAGCTGCAGCAAGATGTTCTGCGAGCAGGCGATTCAAACGCTCTATAAGTCAGGAAAGCTGCAACCGCCGAAGCTGGTGATCGTGCCGAACGGGAACGAAGTTCCCGTGGTGGGGGACACGATTACCGGCAACAGCTCGGGCGCTACCGCGACGGTGAGCGCCATCAACGGCGGGACCCTGACGCTTGTCTCGGTCACCGGCGTGTTCACAAGCAGCGACAACGCGGCGAAGATGAGCGTTTCGGGTGGGACAGTGCGGGTAGTGAGTTATTCCCCTTCGACCGCCGCGTACCATCTGCTGGGCTTTTCCAATCCGGCGGACCCACGCAGCGACAGCATCACCATTCAGCAATTGCTGGATCATCAGGGCGGCTATAACGACGGCACGAATACCTCGCTCCCTTCGGCGCCCGACCCGACATACAACATGCGGTCTATTGCCGTTGCGCTCGGACTGAACCGGGCGGTGCAGAAGCTCGATGTCGCGAAATACATGTACGGGCAGCCGTTGCAGTATACGCCTGGCACGAATTCGGCTTATTCGAACTACGGCTACCTGCTGTTGAGCGCGATCGTGGAGCAGGTTACGGGCATGCCCTATTTCAACTACGTCCAGCAAGCGGTGCTGGCGCCGCTCGGCATAACGGAAGTCCTGGTTTCTTCCACGGAGGCGCAACAGCGCGATCCAAGCGAAGCGATCTGCGAGGACCAGGGGCTGGGGCTCGATCCCATCAACATCACCTCGAACCTGCTCGTGCCGGCGGTGTACGGAGGCGATGGCCAGATCAAGGAAGTGGCCGCGGGATGCGCGGGGTTAGCCGCTTCGGCAAGCGCGTTGACGCAATTCATCCATGTGAACCTGGTGTGGGGGAATGGGCCGAGGCCGAATCCTTCGGGCAACTTCTGGCTGGGGCGCACCGGGAGCACGCCTGGCGCGTCTACGGAGGCGGCATCTTTGGGCGGAGGCATTGACTGGGCCTACGTCATCAATACTCGCGATTTCCCGCCGCAGACGCCGCTGCCGTTGGGCAGCCTGGCTACGACCATCGGCAACCTGATCAACTCCACTCCGGGACTTTAGCCGGACCCGAAGCTGAGGGTTACGGTGACCAACTCAGCACCCGTGATGAATTTGGCTGCGTCAGAGGCGAGATAAACGCCCAGCCGCTGCCGTTTACTGGACTATTGCTGGATGGAGGTCGGTTGCTGCAGATTGCTGTTCCGCGCTCGCCTGCTTCCGCTGCTCGTCGGCCGCTCGCTGTCGTGCTGCAATCTCGTCGAGGGCGCGCCGCTTCGCTTCCATCCGCACGTGGGAGTAGCGGGGCAGCATAGCCCGCGAAACGTGCCCGGCGATGCTCATGATCACCTCGTCGCCAGCACCCGATTCAGACAACTCCGTGACGAGCGTATGGCGGTTATCGTGCCAGCGCCCTTTCACGCCAGCCTTCTCCCGGACCTTGGCCCACGCCGTCTTGCACGATGTAATCGGGCGGGTGGGATCTTTGGGCAGGGGGCTACCGAACGCGAACACAAACCACTCCGGTTTGCATTCCCCGAATCGCCGAGTGTACCAAGCGGCGTGCGCCGAGAGGGCCGCGAAGGCCGTGTCGTTCAGCGGGATCACTCGCCCGGTCCCTGCCTCGGTTTTCGACTGCCCCACCGTGAGCGTCTTCTTATGTACCATTCGAGCACAACTTCCGGTTGGCGAATGCCGAGGTGGTTCAAACTGGCTCAGTTCCCGACGCCTGAATTGGCGCGATTTCGGTCCACGACGACCGCTTGTTAACCCAGACCCATAGAGTTCGAAATGGATCATTTGGGTCCTCAAAAAGCATCACGGAAACAGTGTCAGTTAGTTAACGTCCTATCGCCATACACGGCAGAATCTTGCTCGTTGCCCAGGCACTCGGAAACTTTCCCGGCTCAGCCAACAGCAGGGTTTTGCATCAATTCCTGGAACAGCGCCCTCTACCGACGCCAATCCATCGTCGCTGTTAACTGCCGTACCGCCGGCTCCGTTAGCTTCTCAATCCGGTTCCGGGGTCCCAGCAATAAGATCTCCTCCTGGATGGCAGGCGCCAAATTGCGCAGATTCAGAAGCTGCGTAATTCGCGCCCGAGACACTCCACCTAACCGCGCCAGTTCTGTATAGCTGCCAATCGTTCCCTCGCGCAGCAGATCCTCCAAACGTAGAGCCAACGCCAACAAACGCGTGATCCGCGGCAGCCGCTCAGTTGCCCCCACAACCGCGCCCTTACAGAGTCCCCAGAAGGTTCTCCTTTCCCGTACTGACTCTTTCGTCCGTTCGCGGCTTAGGTAACTTCATATGCAGCCCGGGCGAAGAACGGGCCGGATTTGTGGAGCGACTGTGAAGTTCGCCTAGGCGCGGAGACCCCGGGCCAGGTGGATCGGCGTGGGGACATGCCAAAAGTAGTTCTAGCGCCGGCTAGCGTTCTCCGCTCCCAATGCGCCGGTGCGGCAGGAGCGGCAGACGCCGGCGATGCTGGCGCACCGGCCGGCGATGCGGGCCAGTTGTTCGGCGTTCATCGTCGCGGGCCTGAAGGGCCCTTTCGCGATGCCGTACACGGCCGTGGCGGTCGTAGCATTAGTGGCCGGCAAGGACTGGAGTGAGGTGCCCCAGGCGAACATACCACCAGCCAGGGTGGTGGATCCCGGGACGGAAGCCACCAGCCTGACAATCACGGAGGCAGGTTTGACCGGCATCAGAGTGCTGGAGAGCAGATCGTTGTTGACGGATAATGACGCCAACGCGTTCGGGGTCACCAGGCAGGAGCAGCACGAGAGCAACTCCTCGTCTTCCGACGTGAAGGTGTACACGTTGGCACAAAAACTCCCAGTGGAGGAGCCGGCACCGGGATCTTGCGCCGGGGCGCCATTCGCGCCATTGACGTTGGTGACATCGACCAGCGAATCGCCCTTGTCGAGGTTCGGGGCGTAGTCGATCAGGAACGCGTTTTCTGGCACTTCCCCTGCCGGGAAGGCCACCGTCGCGGCGGCGCTTGCGCAAGACGGCGCTGCAGGAACGTAAGTATAGAGGAGTGGCGGAGGAGTGTAAGCGTATACGACAGAGGCGGCACCGGAGGAAGTCGCCGTGGAGCCCATCATCACCAAAGAGGTGATGTTCACGTTGAACGGGGCAGCGAAGGCCGCGGCTGAAATGCCGGATGTAGCCTCCGAAGTGCTCGTCGGAACCGGCCCGGATGACCGATCACCCGTCGTCGTGAGTATTACGGTGGGCCGTGTCCAGGTGACGCCCACAGGGCCGTCAGGCACGAAAAGGACCTGGACGGAATTCGTACCGGGGGCGGCGCCGAACTGATAGTCAGCTGTGAAGGTCAATGTAACGCCGATGAGCGTCGCCCCGGGCACCTTGAATGGCGGACATGCCGCGACCGTCGGACCGCCGGTGCCGTCATTGAAGGTGACCGGAGAAGGCGTGCAGTCGGCCGGTGGCGTGGTATCTGCATCCGCCGCCAGACCCAGGAATAGAACTCCCAAGGCAACGAACAACGTGTTCAGCAGCCGCATACGTCTTAATGCCCCAGCTGAACTTATCAGTTCGTCTCCGGTCATGCAATCCGCCATGCGACTTAGCCGGCGGAAGTAGAAGGTACGCCTTACGGTATCTAACCGGTGCTAAGACTCTTGCCGCCGCCGTCATGCGCGAATGGTACTTTCCCGTCCGCACCATGGAACTGATCAGGATCTAAAGCGCAATTTCGGTCGGCGGTGTACGCTCTGCTGGCGCGGCGTCGTCCGCGATTTCCTGGCGAAAGAGTTGTCGATACCTCTTACGAAGGATGTGTTGCAAATACGGTTTTTGAGCTTTGCGTGTTCTGGTCAAAAGTGCTGCAAGGCCCGTCAATTGGGCAGTTCAGCAAAAGCATAAAACATTCAGTTTGTTCCAGACGCCTTATTTGCAACACATCCGTTGTACTCGCATGCCCTGGCTGTCGACTGCGCGGAATAGGTCGTCGCGCTGTCGGCTGCAACCGTCGTCGACGCCTTCGGCTTGGAGGGCGTCACGCTTGTCGGGATCTCGCTCGGCGGTTGTCTGGTGATGCGGGCGGCAACGGCCGCCCGGAGCATTTCGAGCGATTGAAGATGTTCCTTCTGGGGCAGTCCGAGGCGCCGTATGCCGCGCTTGCTCGGGAAATGAATGTGTCAGAGGGAGCGCTGAAGGTGGCCATTCACAGGCTTCGTAAGGGATGTGTTGCAAATAAGGCGTCTGGAACAAACTGAATGTTTTATGCTTTTGCTGAACTGCCCAATTGACGGGCCTCGCAGCACTTTTGACCAGAACACGCAAAGCTCAAAAACCGTATTTGCAACACATCCTGCCATCCTCCTCGGCGGAGGCAAACATACTCGGAATATCCACCACCGAGTTCGCCGTCACCCGACCGCGGCCAATCCGTTCTTCTCGACCAGAGACAAGAGCTTCAGCGAGGCGCCCGCCGGCCGCTTCTCGCCGCGCTCCCATTTGCTGACCAAACTGCTGGTCACATTCAAGT
>Ga0335073_10005255_pt1 | contig 18176 bp, 14 predicted proteins | sample Lox_Sample_22_FD_207093 | JGI IMG/M metagenome (GOLD analysis project Ga0335073, IMG submission 207093) | Soil microbial communities from Loxahatchee National Wildlife Refuge, Florida, United States - Lox_Sample_2.2 | ecosystem: Environmental > Terrestrial > Soil > Wetlands | place: USA... | reverse complement strand
TGAGTTCATCGAAGAAGAAGAGATGGACGCCCGCATGGAACGTATGTTTAAACGCTGATGCGTTTACGCTGGACGCTTCCCGCCGCGGAGGATCTGGAAGGCATCAAGAATTATCTTGACGATCATTATCCCGGGTTCGCCGAACCGACCGTCCGCACCATCTACGCCAAAGGGAACTGCCGCTTGCCCCGTTTCCTTACATAGTCGTTTACAGAGTGAAGGCCGCCGCGGTCGAAATCCTGCACATTTATCATGGTTCGCAGGATTGGCGGTGATTGCCGCTTCACCTGCCCAAAAAAATGCGACGATAATCATCATGAACCGCATCCTCCTGTTCGCGATTCTGGCGTTTCCGCTCGCCGCTCAGGATCGGACCATGTTTCCGCCCGTGCGCGGTACCCAGCAAATGATCGGCGCGGGAAACAGCATGGAGGTCGAAGCCGGTTACCGCATGCTGGAGCAAGGCGGCAACGCGGTCGACGCCGGCGTGGCGGCGACGCTCGCCGCTACCGTCACCGAACAGGATCATATCGGCCTCGGCGGCGAAGCGCCCATTCTGATCAAGATGAAGGGCCAGCCGGTGATCGCCATCAGCGGGGTGGGCGTCGCGCCGGCGAAAGCTACCGTCGATTTTTACCTGCACCGCAAAGCCGAGCCGTTTGAGGACGCGAAGCATCTTGCGCCGATCCCGGCCGCCGGACCGCTCGCCGCGATTACGCCAGGGCTGGTCGACGGGCTTCTGCTCGCCCTGGAAAAATACGGCACCATGAGCTTTGCCCAGGTAGCCGAGCCGGCCATCGAGCGCGCCGAAGGATTTCCCGCGACTGAAATTTATTCGCTGATCCTGGGACAGAACGCGCAGACGGTCTCCCTGTGGCCCGCGTCGAAGCAATTTTTCCTGCCCACTGGCACGGTTCCCAAGCCGGGCGAGATGGTTCACATGCCGGACCTGGCGCGCACCCTGCGGGAGATGGCCGCGGCGGAAAAACACGCGCACGGCGATCGCGCCGCGAAGATCCGCGCGGTACACAATTTTTTCTATAAAGGCGCGCTGGCCCAGCGGATCGTCGCCGGCAACCAGGCCGTGGGCGGCATTTTCTCGCTTTCCGATCTGGCCAATTTCCACGCGGAAATCGATCAGCCGCGCAGCACCACCTATCGCGGCTACACCATTTATAAACCCGGCTTCTGGACGCAGGGTCCGGTGATGATCGAAGCGCTGAATATTCTGGAAGGCTTCGATCTGAAGGCGATGGGCCACAACAGCCCGCAATATCTGCACACCGTGCTCGAAGCGGTGAAGCTGGCCTTCGCCGATCGCGACCGCTATTATGGCGATCCTAAATTCAGCAAAATTCCGGAAGAAATTCTGCTGTCCAAATCCTACGCGGCCGAGCGGCGCAAGCTGATCGATCCCAATCACGCTTCGCTCGAAAGCCGTCCTGGAAATATCGGTAATTTTTCCGCGCCGGCCACCGGCGCGCCGGGCCGCAGCGATAACAAGGACACCACCTGCGTCGACGTGGTGGATAAATTCGGCAACGGATTTTCAGAGACCCCGAGCGGCGCGTGGCTGCCCTCGGTGATCGCCGGCGACACCGGAATCGCGCTTTCGGTGCGCATGGAATCTTTCGTGGTGACACCCGGCCATGCCAATCAGCTCGCGCCGGGAAAGCGCCCGCGCGTGACGCTCAGCCCGACCATCGTGACTAAGGACGGCCAGCTTTACATCACCATGTCCACGCCCGGCGGCGACAATCAGGACCAGGCCCTGTTGCAGGTGCTGCTGAATATTCTCGATTTCGGGATGACGCCGCAGCAGGCCGCCGAGGCGCCGCGTTTTCAGACCGACGCGTTCTACGCCAGCTTCGGTTTTCATGAATTCCTGCCCGGCCGCGTGAGTCTCGAAGGCCGCATTCCGCTGGACACCGCGAAGAAGCTGCAATCGATGGGGCACAAAGTGGAAATCGGCGGCGATTGGAGCAACATGTCTTCGCCGGTGGTGATTTTAGTGAATGACGGAGTGCTAAACGGCGCCGCCGATCCGCGCCGCAGCCGGTTTATTTTCGGCCGGTAACGCCCAGACTAATATCGTTTCCCGCAAATCCAGGGCACATTTTCAGTGCCGGGCGGAGGGCGGGATTTATCCCGCGCGGAGCTTTAGCTCCGGCAGTTCGCGTCAAGAAGCGGGGCTGAAGCCCCGCGCGGACTGAAGTCCGCCCTCCACGGCCGTCGATCTGCGAATGGCCCGGCCCTATTGCCAGGTGGTGTTTACCGAGACGACCACCCCGCCGAACGCGATTCCGACGTTCAGCCCGCTCGCCGTGAACGTGCTGATGGCGGACGAATTCTCGATGGTGGAGCTTCCCGATCCCGCCGGTAAGCTGGCGGTGATGTAGGCCGGCACCGTGATGGTTCCCGCCGAGGCCGAAGCGATGCAAGTGTAGCCTCCGGTGGCGCCGGTCGAGAGCGAAAAGGCGTTCCCGGTCACTACGACGAAGGTTCCGGGCGTGCCGCCGGTCCAGTTATAGGTCTGCCCGGCGCTGCGCGTTACCGTTGCCGACGCGCTCTGATTCGTCCAGGTCAGCGGGCTAATGAAATTCACGCTGGCGGAGCCGGCGCCGACCGAATTTGCGCCGGATCCGCCGGTCCAGTTGAACACGAACGTGCCGCCGGCGGACGGAATCGCATTGGCCGGCAGGGACGCGTCATAGATCCCCGGCACCTCCGCGATGCCTTGCAGGGTGATCGGGCTGGCGCCCGGCGGGGTCACCGTGACGGTGCCCGCGTTGAGGCCGGTTTCGGTGAGTGTGGACGTGACGGAGCCGGTGGAGGTGATGAGTTCGTCCACGATGCATCCCCCGATCGAGACCTCGCTGCTGCTACTGCCGGTGAAGGAATAGGTTCCCGAAATCTGCTCGAAGCTGGCGGTCGCGATATCCTGGGTGGTAGTGCCGCTGCCGGTCACCGAAGGCAAGGTGAGCTGCTCCACCGCCACAAAGCCCTCGCTGGTATTGGTCGAGCCGCTGATGGTCGAAATGGTGCCCCCGCTGATTCCGTAGTAGCTATCGCTGCAAACACCGCCGCCGTCCATGTACGGGATGGTCGCGATGTTGCTTACCGTGCCGGTTCCGGTGATGATGGCGAGCGGGACGAAGCAGCCGTTCGGCACGCCGGCGGGAAGCGTGAACTGGATGATATGCACGCCGGGATAGACCGAGGCCCCCACATACGCGATGCTCGACGCGGGTACCTGAACACCGCCGACGTAGATTTGAACGGGCGTGTTGATGGTGTGCGGCGACCCGGTTTGGGTGGTGTCGCTATCGCTGGGATCGGCGCCGAGTCCGGTGCCCCAGACCAGCACGATCTGATTGGCTTTGCCGGAGCTGGTGTAGCTGATCAGCTGCGCGCTCAGCGCATCCTGCAACACCGCCAGGTTGCCGTCATAGGTGTCGATTCCATAGGCGCTCTGCACCACCTGAAAGGTGAGCGGCGTGCTGGTTCCGCCGTTATAGGAAACGGTCAGCGTTGCCGAGCCGACCGGTACCGCGGCCGGCAGCACGCCGGCGATCTGCGTCGCTTCGGCATAATAGAGCCCGGGGTTATACGTCTTGCCGCCCGCGGAGATGCTCACCGTGGCGCCGTTGAGAGTCGTGGGCAAGCCGGTGCTCGGGTTCTGAAGGCTGGTCACCGTGGTGGCCGAGGCCATGCCGGTGCCGTGGATCACGAACAGCGTGCTCGGCGCGACGCCGGAGTTGGGGAAGCCGTTCGGGATCAGGCTGGAGTTGTTGAGGATATCGGTGACGGTGGGCACGGCGGGTCCGCCGCCGGTGGTCGCGGATTCGTAGGTGGTGTATTGAAACGAAATAGAGGTGCTGCTCAGAGCCGTGACCAGGGCCTTCGCGTAGTTTCCGCCGTTGGTCTTAATGATCAGAATCGATCCCGACGCACTTCCGGCGGAAAGCCCGCTGGTCGGAATGGGCGTTGCGGTTACGATCCCTCCCGCGGCCTGCGCGACGGCCGAGTTCACGCTGGCATAGTCGGTGCTTCCGGTCAGCCCGGGGAATGCTCCGCCTTTTGCGCTGCCGACGAAGGTGATGTTGCTTCCCGTGAACGAGATGTCGCCGCCGGAGGAGACGTTCGTCCCGTTGTCGAAATTAAAATTCCCGCCCGCTGAAAGCGTTCCAGTCCCACTGATGTCGCCGAGAGCGGCCAGCGGAAACACCAGCGCCAACACCGTGGCGGCGCTTGCCAGACTTGTCTTTTTCATCGAGATCCTCCAATTCCCTCGAACGGCCCGATATAATGGTGCACAGGGACGTTACACACTTGGCTATCGCACGCTTTCTTCGCCTTTCGGCTCACCTGCAGATGCTCCCGGTTCTGGAAAGCGGGGAAGAAACACTGATCGGCGGGCAGGCCGTGATGGAGGGCGTGATGATGCGCGCCCCGCACAGCTATTGTGTCGCGGTTCGCAAGCCGAACGGCGAGTTAACCACCGAAGAACATCCCGTACATCGAATGTCGGAAAAATATCCGATCTTCCGCTGGCCGGTTCTGCGCGGGCTGGGAACGCTCGGACAGGCGATGACGCTGGGCGTGAAGGCGCTGAAATTTTCGGCGAACGCCGCGCTCGGCGAGGGCGAGCAACCGGTGGAGATTTCCTCCTGGATGATGTCGGTGAGCCTGGTCGCGAACCTGGCATTTTTCATCTTCCTTTACAAATTCGTGCCGCTGTTTCTGGCCACACGATTGGGCAAGGTTTTTCCCGAATTTTCCGGCCGCACCGCCAGCAACTTCGTCGACGGCGGCATCCGTATTGTGATTTTCCTCACGTTTCTGTTTCTGCTTTCGCGCATGAAAGATATTCGCCGGGTGTTCGAATATCACGGCGCCGAGCATAAAGTGGTGTTCAATTACGAATCGAAGCAGCCGGTGACGGTGGAAAACGCGCAGAAATTTCAGACCTTTCATCCGCGCTGCGGGACCAATTTTCTCGCCGTGGTGCTGGGCATGTCGTTCCTGCTTTATCCGCTGCTGCCGGTCGACGGATTTTTGCCCAGGCTCGCATTGCGCATCGCGCTGCTTCCGGTGATCGCCGGCGTCAGTTATGAGATCATCCGCTTCGCCGCGCGGCGGCAGGGGTCGCTGATGGGCGTGATCAGCAAGCCCGGGCTGTGGCTGCAACGCATCACCACCCAGCCGCCCGACAATACGCAGGCCGCCGTCGCCATTCACGCGCTCGAAGGCGCCATGGCGCTCGAGGAGAAGCAGGGTGGAGAGTTAGTAATCGCATGAGCAATTTTTCTGAGCGGATTGGGCCCGCGTCCTGACGGACGGCGGCTCGATTATGAGAGCCGTGGCCCGTGAGGGCGCGGGCAGACTGCGGAACTAAGTTCAATGCAATATCAGCAAAGACTCGACGAGATCGAGCGGCATTTCGACGAACTGACCGCCCAGATGGCCGATCCGGCCCTCATCAACGATCCCACGCAATATCGCAAAATCGCCAAAACGCGCATCGATCTCGAAGAGACGGTCCTCAAATACAACGAGTGGAAAGCGCTGAAGCGCAACCTGGATGAAGCCCGCGCGATGCTCAACGACGGCGACGCCGATATGCGCGCGATGGCCCAGGATGAAGTGATCAAGCTGGAGCCGCAGCTGGCGCAGGTGGAAGAAGAGCTGAAAATTCTGCTGCTGCCCAAAGATCCCAACGACGAAAAAGACATCGTGCTCGAAATTCGCGCGGGAACCGGCGGCGATGAAGCCACGCTGTTCGCCGAGGAAGTATTTCGCATGTACACGCGCTTTGCCGAATCGCGCGGCTGGAAAGTGGAAGTCACGTCGGCCAGCGAATCCTCGGTCGGAGGGTTGAAAGATGTCACCGCGCTGGTCAGCGGCAAGCGCGTTTACAGCCAGCTTAAATATGAAGGCGGCGTGCATCGCGTGCAGCGCGTTCCCCAAACCGAGCAGCAGGGCCGCGTCCACACTTCGGCGATTACCGTCGCGGTTCTGCCGGAAGCCGACGAAGTGGAAATTAAAATCGACCCGAAAGATATTCGCATCGACACGTTCTGTTCCTCGGGCCCCGGCGGGCAGAGCGTGAACACCACTTATTCCGCCGTGCGCATCACGCATCTGCCGACGGGTCTGGTGGTTTCCTGCCAGGACGAAAAATCGCAGATCAAGAATCGCGCGAAAGCCGAGCGTGTGCTGCGTTCGCGTCTGTATGAGCTGGAACTGGAAAAGCAGCAGGAAAAAATCGGCGCGGAGCGGCGCAGCATGGTCGGCTCCGGCGACCGCAGCGAAAAAATCCGCACCTATAATTTCCCGCAGAATCGCGTGACCGATCATCGCATCGGCTTGACGCTGCACCAGCTCGACCAGGTGATGGACGGCAAACTGGAGCCGATTGTCGAGGCCCTGACCGCGTATTTTCAAACGCAGATGCTGAAAGAGCAAGGCGAAGCGGCGTAGTTAAACTCCGGCGCCCAGTGACTCGTGCCATAACAGGGGTGGGGCAGGCTTTCAGCCCGCCTGGCTCGCGTGCCGCCGGTCTAAGAATGGATATCCGCAGCGCACTTCTTCAAGGGCAGAAACTTCTGGAAGACGAGAGCATCTCCGCGCCTCGTCTCACTGCCGAAGTTCTGCTCGCCCACGCCATCGGCCGCGATCGCGCCTGGCTTTACGCGCACTCCGATGAAGAATTGCGCGAGCTGTGGTGGATTCACTACGGCCGCTATCTGCACCAGCGGCTGAACGGCTCGCCGACGCAGTACATCACCGGCCGCCAGGAATTTTACGGCCGCGAATTTCGCGTCACGCCCGAAGTTCTGATTCCCCGTCCCGAAACCGAGCACGTCGTCGAAGCCGCGCTGGCGCACGCGCAGGGAAAAGCCGTCGACATCGGCGCCGGCTCCGGTGCGATCGCCGTGACGCTCGCGCTTGAAACCGGAGCACGCGTCGTTGCCACCGACATCTCCGAACCCGCCTTGCGCGTCGCCAGAAAAAACGCCGAACGCCTCGGCGCGAACATCGATTTGATCTGCTGCGATCTGGCCAGCGCACTCGCCAGCGCCAGCTTCGATCTGGCCGTCTCGAATCCGCCCTACGTGCCCGAATCGGAATCGCTGCCGCGTGAAGTTCGCGAACATGAGCCGGCGCTCGCGTTATACGCCGGACCCCAGGGACTCGACATTTATCGCCGCCTGATCCCTGAAGCGGAACGCTTGCTGAAACCCGGCGGATGGCTGGTCCTCGAACTCGGCTACGCGCTGCGCGAAGCCGTGACGCAAATGCTCGGCCGCTGGCGGAGCGTTCAGGTGATCGACGATCTGGCCGGCATTCCGCGCGCGCTGGCCGCTTGCCGGCCGCGCTGACAGCGGGCGAGCATTAGGTTATGCGAACCATCACCCTGGAAGAACATTTCGCGACGCCGGGATTTCTGAACGGTCCTGGCCGCGCGTTTTTTGAGCGAGCCAGCAGAACCGGCGATCGCATGGCGCGCGTCCTCGAACAACTGCGCGAGGCCGGAGAAAAGCGCATCGCCGAAATGGACGCCGCCGGAATCGATATGCAGGTTCTCTCGCTCAATTCGCCCGGCGTCGAGCAGTTGGATGCCGCCGAAGCCGTGCCGCTGGCGCGCGAAGCCAACGATTTCGCCGCCGAAGCCGCGCGCCGTCACCCCACGCGCTTCGCCGGATTCGCCACCATCCCCACCGCCGCGCCGGAAAAAGCCGCCGCGGAGCTGGAACGTGCCGTTCGCGAGCACCGCTTCAAAGGCGCGCTGATCAACGGCCATCATCGCGGCCGGTACCTCGACGACAAATTCTTTGCGCCGATTCTCGAGTGCGCCGTCGCGCTCGACGTTCCCATTTATGTCCACCCGACGCAGCCTCCGCCGGCGGTGGTGGAAGCTTCCTACGCGGGATTTTCGCCGGAAGTAAGTTTCATGTTCGCCAACGCCGGCTGGGGCTGGCACATCGAAACGGCGGTGCATGTCTTGCGCCTGGTGCTGGGCGGAGTTTTCGACCGTTATCCCAAGCTGCAAATCATCATCGGGCATATGGGCGAAGGATTGCCATTTATGATGTCGCGCGTGGACATCATGCCGCCCGCGATGACCGGGTTGCAGCGGCCGGTCAGCGCCTATCTGCGCGAAAACGTCCATTACACCTTCAGCGGATTCAATTTCACTTCCACCTTTCTCGATCTGCTGCTCGAAGCCGGAATCGAACGCATTATGTTTTCGGCCGACCATCCCTACGCCTCGATGACGCAGGCGCGCCAGTTCCTCGACGCGCTGCCGGTGAGCCCGGCCGACCGCGAGCGCATCGCGCACGGCAACGCCGAACGCCTTCTGCGAATGTGACTCTCGCGCAGAATGATCGTTGGCACGGCGTGGCGTACGCACTCGTGCGTGCCGCCTCGACACTCGTGTCGATGCGTCTTCGCGCGCGGAGGTGTCGCGATGAGTCGCGACACGGCACGCACGAGTGCGCGCGCCACAGCACGGCGAATTCAGCGGATTTCCGGGCCCCGCGGCTCAGGAACGCGGGCTCAGGTTGTTCCTCGGCCTCTTGCGCCCGGGTGTATCGGCAGAGTACGATGACGCTTCACACATGGCGAAAAAGATTGTTTTTCAATCGGCCCGTATCTTCGACGGCGATTCCGAAAAATTGCGCGGCGGAGCCAGCGTCACCGTCGAAGACGGCGTGATCCAGGAGATTTCGGATCGCCCGCCCGAGGCCGGCGCCGAAGTCCTCGATTGCGGCGGACGCGTGCTGATGCCCGGCCTGATCGACGCGCACGTGCATGTTTACGCCGCGGGGTTGAACATCACCCGCATCGCGCAATCGCCGGTTTCCTACCTGGCGCACTTCGCGGCGAAATTTCTGCGCAGCAGCCTGGATCGCGGATTCACCACCGTCCGCGACGTCGGCGGCGGCGACGTGGGCATCGCTTCGGCGATTCGCGAGGGCCTGCTCGACGGCGTGCCGAGATTTTTTTACGGCGGACGCGTCATTTCGCAAACCGGCGGCCACGGCGACTTCCGCCCCGGCGATCATGCGCTGGATTTTTGCGGGTGCGCGCACGCGCCCGACCCGATGGCCAACATCGCCGACGGCGCCGACGCGGTGCGCAAGGCGGTGCGCGAGGAGCTGCGCCGCGGCGCGTCGCACGTCAAAATTATGGCCTCCGGCGGAGTCGCTTCACCCACCGATCCGCTGGATCGCTGCCAATATTCCGACGAAGAAATTCGCGCCGCCGTCGAAGAAGCCGAGCGCGCCGGTTCCTACATTGCGGCGCATTGCCACCCGGCGGAAGCGGTGCGGCGATCCGCGGCGCTGGGCGTGCGCTCGATCGAACACGGCACTTTGATCGACCGCGAAACCGCGGAGTTCACGGCCGAGCGCCGCTCCTTCGTCGTGCCGACGCTTTCGACGCTGGTTGCGCTGCTGGAGGAAGGCGAGAAGCTCGGCTTCCCGAAAGTCAGCATGGAAAAGCTGAATCGCGTGTCGCACGCGGGATTCGCGAGTCTGGAAATTATGAAGCGCGCCGGCGTCCGCATGGGCCTGGGGACCGATTTACTCGGTTCGCTGCACGTGCGCCAGAGTACCGAATTTACGCTGCGCGCGAAAGTACTGCCGGCCATCGATATTCTCCGGTCGGCCTGTGGGATCAACGCGGAGCTGCTGCGCCAGAGCGGCAAAATCGGCTGCATTCGCGAAGGCGCGTTCGCCGATATTCTGGTGGTCGACGGCAATCCGCTCGAAGACATTTCCGTCCTCGGCTCCGGCGGCGTCCAGATTCCGGTGATCATGAAAGACGGAAAATTTCACAAGCGCGCGATCTGATCTGGCCGTTGTCAGCGCGTCACGGCCCCGCTCGCTACGGTCGTCTATAATCGTTTTTCATGCGCTTCGTCGCTGCACTGCTCTGCACGGCCTGTTTCGCCGCGCCGGCCTTCAACCTTCCTGACGACGTCGTTCCCACAAAATACACGGTGGACCTGACCATCGACCCATCGCAGCCCACCTTTCAGGGCGCCATTCGCATTGACGTTGAACTCCGCAAATCGACCGCGGAAATCTGGCTCAACGCGAAAGACCTGGCAATCTCCGAAGCCACCGTCGACGACAGAAATGCGGCCTTCGAACTGGCGGGTGGAGAATTTCTCGATTTGCATCCGGCCGCGCCGGTTGGTCCGGGCCGGGCCACGATTTCGATCCGCTATGAGGGCAAGCTCGACGAAAATTCCGTCGTCGGGCCCTACCGCAAAAAAGTCGGCGACGACTGGTACGTCTTCACCACCTTCACTCCCATCGACGCCCGCCGCGCGTTTCCCTGTTTCGATGAGCCGCGCTTCAAAGCGCGCTGGCAACTGACGATTCACGCTCCCGCCGGCGACAAAGTTTTTACCAACGCCAGCGAACCCGGCGTCGAAACCGAACCGCTGCCGACGGAAGTGGTCGCCTTCGCCGTCGGACCTTTTGACGTTTTTAAAGGCGCCGATGCCGGCCACGGCACCCCCATCCGCGTCATCACTCCGCGCGGCCTCGGCGAAGAAGGGCGCGCCGCCGCGCAGGCGACGGTAGACGTTCTACCGAAACTTGAAGCCTACACCGGCATCTCCTATCCGTTCGGCAAGCTCGATCACGTCGCGCTGCCTGAAGGCGCGTTCGGAGCTGTCGAAAATCCCGGATTGATCACCTATCGCCAGCGCGGACTGCTCACCGCGCCGGGCCCGCCGGAAACAGCCGACACGCCCGAAAAGATCCGCGCGATTCGTTTGGTGGAATCGCACGAAATCGCCCATCAATGGTTCGGCGACATGGTCACGCAGGCCAACTGGGATGACGTCTGGCTCAGCGAAGGCTTCGCCACCTGGCTCTCGGCGAAAATCATGGACGAATTTCAGCCGCCGGAGCGCCTGCATCTGGCCGCCGTCGCCGCGCGCAATCGCATCATGACCATGGACGATTCCCCGCGCACCCGTCCGGTGCGCGTCACCATGCACGATCGCGAGGAGATGAAGAATGTCTACAGCCAGATCATTTATCAGAAGGGCGCGGCCATTCTGCTGATGGTCGAAAACTGGCTGGGGGAAGCGAAAATGCAAGCCGGCCTGCGCGCGTATCTGAAAGCTCACGCCTTCGCCAACGCGACCACGGCCGATTTGGAATCCGCGCTGCGCGGCGCCGCGCGTATCGATCCGGCGCCGGTGATGGATTCTTTTCTGAATCAGACCGGCATTCCCGTGATACACGGCGAAATTCGCTGCGATGGCGGCCCGCGTCTGGACCTGGAACAAACCAACACCGAGCACAGCTGGGCCATTCCAGTCTGCTATCGCAGTGATGCCGGATCGAGGTGCACGGTGATGACCAAACCGCGCGCCATCGTTGTGTTGAAATCCTGCGCGACGTGGCTTTACCTGAACGCCGGCGCCACCGGCTATTACCGCACGGCCTGGACCGCGGATCAGCTTCCGATGCTCGAAAAAGCGCTGCCGCAGCTGAGCGCGGCGGAGCGATTGATGCTGGTCTATGATCTGCGCGAAGCGAAGCTGCCGGTATTTTCGCAGCTCGCCTCGGATGCGGAACCGGAAATCGCCAAAGCCGCCGCCGATGCGAAATAAGCCAAGGGGCCGTCCGTTGAGGCGCGACGGGCATGGAGCGCGTTCGTGAACCTCCATCAACTCTTCGATCTCTCGCTTAAATCCCGAGCCGGCACCGCCGCCCTCGAATGGGCGGGACGCGAATACACCTTCGGCGAAATCGACGCGCGCAGCAATCGCACCGCACGCGCCCTTGCCGATCGGGGGCTCGCGCCAGGCGACCGGCTCTGCGTGCAGCTCGCCAATCGGATCGAGCTGATCGATCTCTTTCTCGCCTGCATCAAACTCGGCGTGATTTTTGTGCCGATCAACATTCTTTATCGCGAGCGCGAAATCTCGCACATTCTCGCCGACGCCGAGCCGAAACTTTTCGTCACTGAAGGAGACCTGCCGGATCTTGCGGCCGAAACGCCGCTCGAAAATTTTCCCGCGCTCGACGGCGACGCGCCCGCCGCGCTGGTTTACACTTCCGGCACCACCGGGCAATCCAAGGGCGCGACTCTTTCGCACAACAATTTCGCCGCCAACGGCGTCAATCTCACCGCTTGCTGGCAGGTCGCCGAGCGCGACCGTTTCCTTCTCGCGCTGCCGCTGTTTCACGTCCACGCGCTGGCGAACGGCCTGCACTGCTGGCTCATCGCCGGATGCCGCATGCGCCTGCTCGAACGTTTCGAGCACTCGACCATCCTCGACCACTTCCAACAATTCCAGCCGACTCTGTTTTTCGGCGTGCCGACCATGTACGTCCGCCTGCTCGACACGCCGCCGGAAATCGCCCGCGAAATCGGAACAAAAATGCGGCTTTTTGTTTCCGGCTCCGCGCCGCTTCCGGCGCAGGTGCTGGACGATTTTCGCGCCCGCTTCGGACACACGATTTTAGAGCGCTACGGAATGTCGGAAACGCTCATGAACATTTCCAATCCCTACGCGGGCGAGCGGCGCGCGGGCACGGTCGGCCTGCCGCTGCCCGGCGTTTCGGTTCGCCTGGATGAAACGGGCGAGGTGTGGGTGAAAGGTCCCAATGTTTTTTCCGGATACTGGAAACGCGAGGACGCGACGCGCGCCGCTTTCAGCGACGGATGGTTCAAAACCGGCGACATCGCCGCGCGCAGCGACGACGGTTATTACACGCTGTGCGGCCGCCGCAGCGATCTGATCATTTCCGGCGGGTTCAACATTTATCCGCGCGAGATCGAGGAATTCCTGATGGAGCAGCCGGAGGTGGCCGAAGCCGCGGTGGTCGGCGCGGCCGATCGCGTCCGCGGGGAAGTCCCGATTGCGTTCGTGGCGCTGGCCGAAGCGATCGACCTGGCGATTCTCGAATCGCGCTGCCGGGAAAAACTGGCGTCGTTTAAGATCCCGCGGCGTTTCGAGGTGATCGAAAAACTGCCGCGCAACGCGCTAGGCAAAGTGCAGAAACACCTGCTGCCGAGGTAGCATTGGCCGCCAGGCCTGTGCTGTTCGCGGCTTCAATCGACACCGCGCGGAGCGCAAGCCTGGCGGTTTACGCCACTTTTCCACGCGCCGAGCCGCTCCTCACCACGCCAGCGCGAGTTTGGTGAACGTCCGCACGCACACCCCCGTGGGACCCTTCGCCATGTACGGCTTGGCATCGTCGAGCCACGCCGTTCCGGCGATGTCCAGATGCACCCACGGCGTATCGCCGGCGAATTCGCGCAGGAACCACGCCGCGCTGACCGCTCCGCCCCAGCGCCCGCCGATGTTGGCCAGATCCGCGAACGCGCTCTTCAGCAGATCCTTATATTCGTCGTCGAGCGGCATGTGCCACATCTTTTCGCCCTCGGCGCGCGCGGCGGCCATCACCCGTCCGAGCAGCGCTTCATTATTGGTGAACGCGCCGGTATTCACGTGCCCCAGCGCCACCACGATGGCTCCGGTCAGCGTCGCCGCGTCGACCAAGTGCGTGCAGCCCTGCCGCTGCGCGTAGGCGATCGCGTCGATCAGAATCAACCGGCCTTCGGCGTCGGTGTTGAGCACCTCGACCGTTTTTCCGTTCAGCGATTTGACAATATCGCCCGGCCGCTGCGCTTTTCCGCCAACCATGTTTTCCACGGTCGGCACAAACCCGGTTACCGGAATCGACGGTTTCAATTTCGCGATGGCCTTCATCGCTCCCAGCACCGCCGCGCCGCCGCACATGTCGTATTTCATTTTTTCCATGCCTTCGGCCGGCTTGATGGAAACGCCGCCGGTGTCGAAGGTCACGCCTTTTCCCACCAGTCCCAGATGATCGCTGGTCTTGGGTGCAGTTTCGGGTTTATAGCGAACGATGATCAGCGCCGGCGGCTCGGCGCTGCCCTGCGCCACGCCGAGCAGCGCTCCCATGCCGAGCTGGCGCATGCGATCCTGGTCGAGCATTTCGTATTCGAGACCTGCTTCCTGCGCCATCGCTTTGGCGCGATCGGCGAGAATCAAGGGCGTCAGGCGATTGGCCGGCTCATTCGCCAGCGTGCGCGCGAAATTCTGCGCGTCGCCCAAAATCTCGCCGCGCTCGAAGGCGCGATCCTGTTCGGCGCCGTTGGTGGCCGCGATGGCGTAAAAAGAATCGAGCGATTTGCCCTGATTCGCGGTCTTATATTGGTCCGATTCGAAATTTCCGACGATCGCGCCTTCCACCACCGCTTCCGGATCCGCGCCGTTCAGCCACCAGCCGAGTTTCTTGACGCCTTTCGGTTTCAAGGCGCGGATCGCAGTCGCGATGCATTTGCGCAGATCGAAACCGGCTCGTTTGCCGGCGCCGACCGCGACCAGGCGTTTGGCTTTCATTCCGTGCGGCTGATGCAGGACGGCTAATTCCTCGGATTTACCCGAAAATTCGCCGGATGCGCGCAGATCGTCGAGCCACGATGAGGCAAATTTCAGCTCCGCCGGCGGGGTTTCGTCTTCAAAAAGCACCACGGCAACGGCGTCGGCATCGACTTTTTCAAAGGAGTGATAAACAAGTTTGGTTTCCATTGGCAGTTCTTAGTTTAGAACGCAATGCGGGGAATTTTGCGGGAAAAATCGGTGCAAGAATTCACGAACGCGCCTAGTGACCGCTGCACCTCGACGCCGTTACTGAGGCGCGGCCGTCAGGAAGCGCGCGATCCAATGCCGCTTTGAGTGCTTTCCTCGAAGTCGCTGGCGAAGAAACAGCGTAACTCATTAAAGATCAATAAATTCTCTTGCATTTGCAAAAGAAGGCAGTTTAAACTTCAGAAGTGGTCTGATGTGGGCCAAATCGGTTTTTTGTGGAAGAAGCTCTGGAAAAAAACTCGAATGGCATGCCGAAGGCGGCCAAACCGCCTTTGGGAATCTTCCAGGCCAAGTGTGACGACAAGGGGCGACTGAAGCTCCCGTCGGAGATTGTCGGGTATTTGAAGGCGCTCGGAGTGGAACGGGTTTTCATCACCACCGTCGATTTGAAGCTGATTCGAATTTACAGCGAAACGCTATGGCAGAGCAATCAAAATCTTTTCGCGCAGGGCGGCGAGAACGCGCAAGCGGCTCGGGACATTGCGTTTATCGCGAATTTGTATGGCGCGCTTTCGGACATCGACGACAACGGCCGGGTGCTGATTCCCACCGAGTTGCGGCGGAAGTTAGAGGTGGAAGCACAGCCGGTGTGGCTCGATGTCTTTAACGGCCGGATCAACGTTTTCGGCAAAAAGGTTTACGACGAGCGCATGCATCGCGCGCTCGATGGCCTGGAAGACAAGGTGAACAGGCTAGAGGCGAACGGATTCAAATGATGTATGCATTTTCCGGTCATGCTCGGCGAGTGCCTGGATTATCTGGGCGTGAAGCCGGAAGGCGTGTATCTGGACGCGACCGCAGGGCTCGGAGGGGATACGCGAGCCATCGCGGAGCGGCTGACCAGCGGCACGGTGATCGCCTGCGACCGGGATGCGGAATCGCTGGCGATGGCGCGGCGCAATACCGCGGATCTGGCCGGGAAAATTCGTTTTTATCAGGTTTCATTTGCCGGACTGGAAGAGATGATCGAGACCGAAGGCATTCCACAACTGGACGGTCTGCTAGCGGATTTAGGCGTCTCCAAATACCAGTTAACCGAGGGCGAGCGGGGTTTCTCGCTGCTGGCCGACGGACCTCTGGATATGCGGCTCGACCGCAGCCAGAAGGAAACGGCGGCCGATCTTGTCAATTTTTCGTCCGAGAAGGGGCTCGCCGACCTGATTTATCAGTTGGGCGAGGAAAGGAGGAGCCGGAAGATAGCCAGAGCAATCGTGCGGGCGCGGCCGATCACGACGACCGGTCAGTTGGCCAAGCTGATCGAGTCCGCCGCGCCGCGCACGGAAAAAATTCATCCCGCGACGCGAACCTTTATGGCGTTGCGAATTGCGGTCAATCACGAACTGGAGGAATTGGACGCGCTGCTCGGGTCGCTCCCGCGGCTGGTGAAAGCGGGCGGGCGAGTGGTGATGGTCACGTTTCATTCGCTGGAGGATCGCAAGGTCAAGCAGGCGTTTCAGGCGCTGGCGCGCGACGGGCGTACGCGGATTTTGACCCGTCACGTGGTGCGGCCGTCGGAAGAAGAGCTGAGGACGAATCCGCCGTCGAGAAGCGCCAAGCTTCGCGCGGTGGAAATGGTTTAAGGGAAGCAGGGGTGGGCCGGTCTTCTGACCTGGCATGAGTGAAGGAAAGAGAGATGGCGACTTTAGCGAGCATGTATAACCGGTTCTTCGATCGCAGCTTCGAGAGCGAGGCGGAAACTCCGCGCGCGAAGCAGAACGCGACGCGCGTGCGCGCGTTCGCGAACGAAGACATTTATTTCTTCGTGAAGGAAATCAGCAATGCGGGGGTGATCCGCGCGGCCGATCCCAAGGCCGGCGGAGCGTGCTGGAGGATGATCGGATCGGTGGTGGCCGCGGTGGTGCTCCTGATCGGCGTGCTGCTGCCCAGCGCGTACAGCCTGCTGGCGGGATATCAGATTCAGGCGTTGCAGGCGGAGGCGCAGCGGCTGGCCAACGAACGGGCCTCGCTGGAGCTCGAAGAAGCGCAGTTGATTTCCCCGGCGCGCATGGAGCAGTTGGCCAAGGAACAGCAGTTTATCGATCCGCCGGCGCAGAAGGTGGTGTATCTGGATCCGGCGCGGAACGGATCGCTGGCGATGAATAAGTAAATGTGGGGCAGGCAAGAGAGGATGCTGAAAAACCGGCCGCCCGCCGCTCCCTGTCTTTCAGCAACCTCTAGCAGGGCGCTGAAAAAGGGGACAGCCCCACGAAGCAAAAAGGTTTGAAGATATGGCCGAGGAACAAACGACGCGCCGGCTGCACTGGCTGTTATGCCTGCTGCTCGGCTGGGCCGGCTTGATTTTCCTGCGGCTGGTGTGGCTGCAAGTCATTCAGCACGACAATCTGTTAAAAATGGCTCGGCAGCAGCAGCAGCGCATGCGGCCCATCCCGGCGCTGCGGGGGACTATTTTCGACCGCGACGGGCAGCCGCTGGCGAAAAGTCTGCCGGCTGAATCGGTATGCGTGAATCCGCAGAAAATTTCCGATCCCGCGACGGCCGCCGATCTGCTGGCCAAATCGTTGAATCTGGATTCCGGCGAGATTCAGGAAAAAATCGAAGAAGCCAAGCTGCGCGGCAGCGGATTCCTGTGGATCAAGCGGAAAATCATGGAAGACGAGGCCAACGCGCTGCGCAGCCTGAACCTTCCCTGGGTCGAGTTCCGCACGGAAATGCGCCGTTTCTATCCGCATCACACGCTGGCGGCGCACGTGCTCGGATCGATGGGCATGACCGATCCGGACGATACCGAAGAGCATGGCGCGGCGGGCATTGAAGAGAGCTTCGACGAGGATCTGGCCGGGCGTCCGGGTCTGGCGCGGGTGTACACGGACGTCAAACAGAACGCCTACGATTCCGAGGTCGCGCGGGCGCCGGAGCCGGGCGCGGATCTGACGCTGACCATCGATTCCAATTTGCAATACGACGCCGAGCAGGGGCTGGCGGCCGCGGTGGAAAGAACTCATGCGAAAACCGGTTCGGTGGTGGCGATGAATCCGTACACCGGCGAAATTCTGGCGCTGGCGAATTATCCTACCTACGATCCGAATCTGCCGCCAAGTCCCAACGATCCGCCGAATGCGCGCAGCGATCTGGCGATCACCACGCCGTTCGAGCCGGGAAGCGTTTTCAAGACGGTGACCATTTCGGCCGCGCTCGAAACCACCAATCTGCATCCGGATACCTTAATTAACTGCGGCAACGGCACCTTCAACCTGCTGGGGCGAATCATCCACGACGCCGAGCGGCACGGCATCCTGACCATGCAGCAGGTGTACGAAAAATCGAGCAACATCGGCGCGATTCAGGTGGGCATGAAGGTCGGCAACCAGATGATGTATCAGTACATTCGCAGGTTCGGATTCGGCAGCACGACGGGGATCGAACTGCCCGGCGAATCGGCGGGTGAAGTGCGGCGGGTTTCGCAGTGGACGCCCACCTCCATTGGTTCGGTGGCGATGGGGCAGGAAGTGAGCACCACGTCGGTGCAGTTGGCGATAGCCGCGGCGGTGATTGC
>Ga0335073_10005254_pt1 | contig 18178 bp, 14 predicted proteins | sample Lox_Sample_22_FD_207093 | JGI IMG/M metagenome (GOLD analysis project Ga0335073, IMG submission 207093) | Soil microbial communities from Loxahatchee National Wildlife Refuge, Florida, United States - Lox_Sample_2.2 | ecosystem: Environmental > Terrestrial > Soil > Wetlands | place: USA... | reverse complement strand
GCGGCACGTCCATTTTCGCGCCTTCGACGTGATGATGCATGGTCGCGCCGACAGCGTGCTGGGCGCTGTGCAGGACGCGGAGGACGTGGGCGACAATGTGATGCTCGACCTGGCCGATCTGCATGTGCCGCCTGACGATGTCTATGAAGTGTGGGACGGACGCGGTCACCTGCTGGGCCGTTCGCCGAACTGGCTGGGCAGCGCCGCATTCACCGCCCCACAGAGGAACGGATTTTCTCCCGTTGAATTGAATGGACGGCACTATCTCGTGCTGCGGATGAAGGGCACGCGGATTGTGGACCCGGGCGAAGCGGGCGGCGGCAAGCTGCGATTCGTCACCATCCTCTATGGCGCCCCTACGGAGCATGTGTGGCATGCCATCTGGGCGGCGGTTGAGTTCTACGCCGTGGGCAGTCTGCTGGTGCTCGCGGTCACCGGCCCACTGATTGCGTGGGTGCTGCAGCGCGGGCTTTTGCCGCTGCGGCAATTGGCTGCGCTGGCGGGCGAGGTGTCGGTTGATTCGTGGGAGTTTGATCCGCCCGAGAATGCCCGGACCACGCCGGAGCTGGCTCCGCTGACTCATGCGTTGGAGAGCGTGCTGGCGCGGCTGGAGCGCTCGTTTTCGCAGCAACGCATGTTTGTCTCGGACTCGGCCCATGAGCTGAAAACCGCAGTTGCGGTGCTCAAATCGTCGTTGCAGCTGCTGGCGCTGAAGCCGCGTTCGCCTGCCGAGTATAAGGTGGGTCTGGAGCGGTGCCTGGCCGACAGCGCGCGCCTTGAGGAACTGGTGGCCAAGATGCTGACACTGGCCCGGCTCGAGAGCGGCGTGCACCGCATTGGCGTGGTGGTGAACTGCGATCTCGCAGTCTGCGCCCGCGCGGCCGAGACGCAGCTCGAAAGCCTGGCGCGCCTGCGTGGCGTGACCGTTGAACTCGCGGCCGATGCGGCCTGTGCCGCACCCATTTCGGCAGAAGACGGCGTGCTGCTGGTCGAGAACCTGTTGCACAATGCATTGCTGCACAGTCCCGCGCGTGGGCAAGTCGCGGTGCGGGTGCAGGCCCACGCCGGAACCGCTCCGGGCGAGCCCGGTTCGACGGTACTGGCGGTTGAGGACCACGGCGAAGGCATCGATCCCGCGGCACTGCCTCATGTATTTGACCGCTTCTACCGTGGCGATCCGTCGCGCTCGCGGGGCACGGGGGGTGCGGGCCTGGGCCTTGCCATCTGCAAAGCCATGGTCGAGAAGGCTGGTGGAACGATCCAGATCCAGAGCGCGCTTGGATCTGGAACGCTAGTGACGGTTCGGCTGCCGCAGAAGTAAAGCCCATGCAGCGTCGCGACTCTTGTTCGGTCTTCAGCTTTCTTTAATGCCGGCGTGGAAGAATCCTTGCGCTGGCGCATGTAGCGTTACGCCGAGCCAGAAATGGAGAATCCCATGAGCTTCCACTGCCGTCTTCGCCCCGTGGCCGGGGCCGTGTTCAGCCTGATGGTTTTGTGCGGCCCTGGAGCCGCGATTCGCCCGGCAAGCGCGCAAGGGCCTTACAAGATCCTCGACCGCTGGAAGCTGGCCGATGCCGGCTGGTGGGATTATCTGCTGGTGGATTCGCCGGCGCACCGCGTGTACATCACGCGCGGCGACCACGTGGACGTGCTCGATACAGGGACGGGCAAGCTGGTGGGGACCATCGCCGGACTGCACGGCACGCATGGCGTGGCCCTCGACACAGCAGGCAAAGTGGGTTGGGTGTCAGACGGCGGCGGCAACGCCGTAGTGGCCTTCGATCGCAAGACGCTGGCCACGCTGGCGACGATTCCTGCGGGAACCAATCCCGACGGCATCGCCTTTGAGCCGGCCACGCAGACGGTGTGGGCCTTCAATGGGCGCAGCCACAGCGTGACGGTGATCGACGCAGCGACGGAAAAGGTAGTGGCGACGATTGATCTCCCCGGCAAGCCGGAGTTCCCGGCGGTCGACGGCAGGGGCATCGTCTTTGACAACATTGAAGACAAGAGCGAGATTGTGCGGCTCGATGCGCATACCAAGAAGCTGACGGCCACGTGGCCGGCAGGGTGCGACTCGCCCAGCGGGCTGGCCTTCGATGTACCTGGCCACAGGCTCTTTCCTGTGTGCGACGGTAAGAAGATGAGCGTGATTGATTCCAATACGGGCAAGCTGCTTGCCAACCCTGCCATCGGCGACGGACCCGACGCCGCGCGCTGGAGCGCGAAGCACCAACTCGCGTTCGCCTCGTGCGGTGAGGGCGTGCTGTCTGTAGTGGACGCGGCCAAGGCCGGTTACCCGACCATCGAAACGCTGCCGACGCAGCGGGGCGCGCGAACGATGGCCTACGATGCGGCAACCGACCGCATCTATCTTGTGACGGCGGAGTTCGGACCGCGCCCTGAGCCGACACCGGAGAATCCGCGGCCACGTCCGGCGATGATTCCGGGCAGTTTTACGGTGATTGTGGTGGGCCGATAATGGCTATTTCTTTCGCGTTTTGAAGCCCTGGTAAATGCTGGCCGGAAATTCGTTGTAGGGATTGCGAAACCGAAGCCGGCCAGCAAGAAACATCCGCCTCCAATTCCTCTGCACGACGAGAACCCACGGTCGCGGATCGCAGTCTTTGTCGGAGCATAGGAAATAGTCATCGGGCCTGAAGTAGAAGCCATCATTCATGCACGCGCCCAAGCCGTCGTTTGAGCATGCGGGATCCGATACCGGTTTACCTGAGACGAATCCCGTTAAGATGTCCAGGCAAACATAACCAACCGGAACGCGCATCCGCTCGGTGATTCGGTTTCCATCGAAGACCGCGTTCGTGAGCCGACCATCGTTGAGGCAGTCAATGAGGACGGGAAGGCTCCGCTGCTGTAACGCGAGAAACGAGAGCACGGCATCCGCTGGTAGAAGGTAGGCACCCTTGCTGTCATACGGATAAAGGACACTCGCGTCGGCTGCCCCGTCCTCGAAGTACTCCATTCGGAAATCAGAAGTCGTGAGCAGAGAACCAACATACCTTTGATAATCGGCCTTCTCGGCGAGGGGATGCGGAACTGTTACCGACCAACCAGTTTGAGCAGCACAAACGGCAAAGGTCAAAAGGACGGTAGTTCCCAACACGACACCATCAAAGACGCGTTTCCGAAGTATTGCTCTCATCGCCGGATTCCTGCCAAATGGCCTGGAATCAGTCTAAGATATGGCCGAAAGTGTGCCATGCTGATACCGCATGAAGATCCTCATCGCCATCGTCGTGATTGTGCTGGTTGCCGGCTCGCTGTTTGCCGACTACAAGTGGAAGCGATGGATGGCGGAGCGCAAACGCGACCGCCAGTAGGACCGGCGCCTTCGGCGCCCACGTGCAGGCAACTTTCTTCCACGGCTCCCGTTACAATGGAAGACAGGGAGCCGTCCAACATCCATGCAGAGTTCTCTTTCCCTTCGCTTCCTCAACCGGACCGTCTTTACCGGCTTGCTGCCGGCCCTGGTTTTCGCTGGGGTCCTCGCCGCGGCATCCGTGCGCGGCGAAGCCCAGTTTGCTCCGCCTTCGCCCGGCACGCAGGTGCATGATCCTGCAGCGCTGAAGCCGCCTCCGGGCGCGCGTGTGGCCATCGTCGAGTTTGAGGACCTGGAGTGCCCCGACTGCGCGCGGGCCAACCCGGTGCTGCGCGACGCGGCCAGCACCTACAAGATTCCCTGGGTGCGCCACGACTTTCCGCTGCCCTTCCATACGTGGAGCTTTCAGGCGGCGGTCAATGCGCGCTGGTTCGATACCAGGAGCAAGAAACTGGGCGACGAGTACCGGGACTCGGTTTTTGCCAATCAGCCCTCGATTGTGGATCTGAATGTGCTGCGCCAATTCACTGAAAAATTCGCCAAGGAACACAACATCGCGCTGCCCTTCGCGATCGATCCCATGGGCAAGCTGCAAAACGAGGTGAAGGCTGACTATGCGCTCGGCCAGCGTATTGGCATTGAGCACACACCGACCATCTGGGTGGTGACCTCGAACAGCAAGGGCGCGCCATTTGTCGAAGTGGTGGATCGCAGCAAGCTGTTTCAGTTAATCGACCAGGCCCTGGAAGACACCAAGGGCTCGGCGCCGGAGAGAACGGCGCGCAAGTAGCACTTTGCCATCAGACGCGATGCCGAGGTCAATGAGTTTGAAAACACGGACAATGCAAGTGGCCGCGCTACTGGTGTGCGCGGCCTTCTTCGTGCCGGTGCAGATGGCACACGCGGCGACCAACGTGCTCGACGCATCGGCGCTGAAGCCGCCGCCGGGCGCGAAGATCGCGATCGTGGAGTTTGACGATCTCGAGTGCCCCGCCTGCGCGCAGGCCAATCCGCTGCTGATGTCGGCGGTGGCCCAGTACAAGATCCCATGGATCCGGCACGACCTGTTGATCCCTTCGCACAACTGGAGCCGCTACGCCGCCATCAACGCGCGCTGGTTTGACCAGAAGAGCCCGGCGCTGGGCAGCGCGTATCGCAACGAAGTCTTCGCCAGCCAGACTTCGATCTTCAATCCGCTGATGCTGCACCAGTTTACGCAGAAGTTTGCGCAGAGCCACGGCGTCCAGCTGCCCTTTGATATGGATCCGGGCGGCAAGCTGGCCAATGAAGTTGAGGCAGACAACCAGCTGAGCCGGCGCACCGGCGTAAACCTGACGCCGACCATCTTCATCGTGACCGAGGACGCCCGCGGCCCGCATTACATCGAAGTCACAGACCACAACAAGCTCTTCCAGATGATCGATGCGGCGGAGGCAGAGTTGAAGAAGGCGCAACCGGCGCGGCGTCCATCCCACAAGTAGCGCATCGCAGACACCTCAAATGGAAACGGCGTTCGCACCATGCGGACGCCGTTGCGATTTGTGCCGTGAAGAGATCAGCCGCCGGTCTGGATGTTGACCAATGCAGGCTGCCCGCCGCCGGGCGAAATCGTGCTCGTCTGCGGCGCGCGCCAGTGGTCGATGTAGCTGATGCGGTGCACGCAGCCAATGGTGCAGTTGGGCGCGCAGCTCTTGGCGGTGAGGAACTCGCGTTTGACGTCAGCCGTGGTGTAGTTGGCGAGGGGCACGCCGGGATAACCCCGCTGCTGGCTGCAATAGTGCACCAGGCCGTCTTCGCAGATGTAGAGGTAGCGCGAACCGGCGCGGCAGCGCCAGTCGTTGGGCCGGCCCTGCGCAATGGCTTCCTGGAACTTGTCGAACTGCGCGTAGTTGGTCTTCTTGCGGTTTTTCATCTCGAAGTAGACCCGCGCTTCGTCCGGATTCAGCGGCTTCAGCTGGCCATCGCCATCGTGAATGATGCCGATGGTGGATTCAAACCCCAGCGCGAGAGCCCGCTTACCGATGACCAGCGCGTCGTTAGGATCCTTGAAGCCGCCGCCCACAACGGAGTTGATGTTGACGTGAAACTCGGCGTGCTCGGCCAGCATCTGCAGCTTCTTGTCGAGCACCTTGAGGCTCTTCTTCGAGATGTCGTCGGGCTCGAGGTTATCAATGGAAATCTGCATGTGGTCGAGGCCGGCGCGGTTGAGCCGCTCGATGCGCTCCACGTTGAGCAGATAGCCGTTGGTGATCATGCCGGCGATGGCGCCGGTGCGCCGCATGCGGCGGATGATCTCGTCGAGGTCGGGATGGGTCAGCGGCTCGCCGCCGCTGATGCCGATCATGGCGGTGCCCAGGCGGCCTAAATGGTCGATGCGGCGCAGCATCTCGTCGAGCGGCACCGGCTCAGAGACCTTGTCGTACTCGTTGCAGTAGGAGCAGCTCAGGTTGCAGAAGCGGGCGGGCACAATCTGCGCGAGGACGGGGTGGCCGGTGGAGGCCAAGGCCTTTGCCACCATGGCGTATTCGCGCGCCTTGCGGTTTGCGGCAATCCAGCGGCCTCGCGGCGTCGATCTCCGGGGGGTACCCATCTTTTCTATTGAACCACAGGCAAGACGCATGCGGGCGGATCGCCCCGGAAGGGGCCGGACGCCCGAAATCACGCAACTCCATGAAAAACGGAGGGGCGCCGGGTCTTTGCAGGACACTCCTGCTGCCGTTTGATCCCACTTTAGGAACTATTACCGGCAAGGATATGACATGAAAGTGTTTAGACCCCTGGTGACTATCGTTCGTGTTAATTCGAAAGGTGTATCCCAAACTTGGAGAGGATGGGGCAGAATGGGTTGCAGAGAAAAGAAAGCGTATATATATAAAACACTTTGGCCCCGGTCAGGTTAACCGCCTGCCGGGGTTTCCTTTTGGGTTGAAGCAAACGCCCGAAACCGGGTCTTCTTCTCAAAGTCGAACCTCAGTCTTTCCCGGAGCGAATCCGCGCAGCGCATGCGGCGCGGGGGTGTTCTGCGCGACGGCGAAGGCGGCGGCTCCGAAGGTCCAGGAAATAGAGAACGCGGTGCAACTGAGGCGGGTATGCGGCGGGGTGAGTGCGGCGGGCAGCCAGATGAGCAGCGTGTAGAGCGCAATCTGGAGGGTCTCAGCCCACGCGGCGATGCGCGGCAACAGGTTGACGAGAACTCCGAGGCCGCTCGCGATCTGTCCTGCGCCGGTAACCGAGGGCCAGATGTGCCGAAAGGGCATCCATGCGGGCACCAGGTCGAGAGTCTCCTTGGCATAGATGAAGTGGGAGAGGCCGATGGGCAGCAGCGACACGGCAAAGAGGCGGCGGGCCAGGCGCGCAGAACGCTCGCCGGTGGCGAAGGCGAAGAGCGAGGAAGCCGGCAGGTCGGCGCAGCAGGCAAAGAGGGTCCAGCCGCCGGAGAGCAAGAGCGTGAGCTCGCCGAAGCCGAGCCAGACGCCCTCGATCTGTGGGGCGGCAAGAAGCGAGGGCACCTTGAGCAGCGCCCAGAGGATCAGTCCCGGAAAGAGGATGCGCACAGCGGCGGCCCGAGACGCGGGAACGAGCAAACCGATGCCGACGGCGAGCTCGAGCAGGCCGGCAGCATAAGCCAGCGGTGCGCGCAAAGGGAACCACGCCGCGACGGGCTGCCAGGTCATGGCGAAGTCGCCGTAAACAAGGGCGGCGGCGCCGAGGCCGATGAGACCGAGGGCAAAAAGGGTGAGTGCCGGTTGCCGGCTGCGCGACGAGAGAAACATCAGAACCCGAAACGTAGCGCGCGGGCTGGACCGCGTCAACGGAATGGTGCGCGGCGCCCGGGTTGATGTTGTGAAGCGGATTGGGCGCGGTGCCGATAGGGTCGTGCAGCACGATATGCAGTGATAGACTGCGCCCATCGCGGTGGATGAAAGCGAGGCGACAAACGATGACGAAGCGAGTGATTGCAGCGCTGGTGCTGATGCTGAGCGTGACGGCGATGGCGCAGGACAAGAAGACTCCTACGACGCTGAAAGGCGTGCTGCTGGAACAGCTGAAGACGACACACGACCAGGAAGACTGGTTTGTGCCGGTGAGCGTGGCCGTGGACGGGCTGACAGCGGAGCAGGCGATGTGGAGCCCGGGCAAGGGCAACCACTCCGTGGGGCAGCTGGCCTACCACATCTGGTACTGGGACCAGCGCGCGCTCAACGACTTCAACGGCGTGCCCAATGAGAAGTTCGACGGCAACAACAACGAGACCTTCGACAAGTTCACGCCGGCGCAGTGGGATGAGCTGGTGAAGAAGCTGAACCAGGTGCTCAGCGACTGGGACAAGGCCGTGGCCGAGGCCGACGACGCGAAGATTGCGGCCAACGCCAGCCTCATCGCGCACGTGGGTGCGCACAACGCGTATCACGTCGGACAGATTCTCTACGTGCGCAAGCTCCAGGGCGTGTGGAATCCCGACAAGGGCGTGAAGTGAACGGCGTTCAGCGGGCCCCTGGAGCATGGCAGGCGCGATGGAGCACGTTCCACCGTAACCGGTGGATAGCCCCTATACTGGCGGGATGAAACTCCCAGGCGAGGAACTGGCAGCCCTGCTGGTGGCGGTAAGTTTTGCCGCGGGGCTGAACGTGTACGCGACCGTGGCCACCCTGGGTTTGCTGGCACATGCCGGCGCGCTGGCGCTGCCGGCTCCGCTGCACCTGCTGGCAAACTGGTGGGTGATCGCGGCCAGCGGTGCGCTGTTTGCGGTGGAATTCTTTGCCGATAAGGTTCCGGCCTTCGACCTCATCTGGAATGCGCTGCACACCTTTATCCGCGTGCCGGTGGCGGCGCTTTTGGCGTACCAGGCCACGTCGTCGCTCTCACCCGGCGAGCAGATGGCGGCGACCCTTGCCGGCGGGCTGATTGCGCTGGCGGCCCACGGAGGCAAAACGGCGGCGCGGGCCGTGGTGACGCCATCACCGGAACCGTTCTCAAACATCGCGCTGAGCCTGGGCGAAGATGCGCTGGCGGTGTTTCTGACCTGGCTGGCGACCTGGAAGCCCTGGATTGCGGCAACTATCGCGGGCGTGCTGGTGGTGCTCGTGGTGCTGATGGTGCGCTGGGTGTGGCGGGCCCTGGCGGCGTTGTTCCGCGGGGCGGAGCGCACGCTCGAAGCGTAGCGGCGCCGCCGTGTCAGCCCTTCTGGTTCAGCAGGTCGGTTTCGGCCTGGCGAAGCGTGATGTTATCCGGCAGCCGCTCAAAGCGCGACTTCACTTCGTCTTCAGACTGCGAGATGCTCTTGAAGAAAAGAATCGTTCCGTGGATGTGCACGTGGGTCTCGACGATCTGCCAGATGGAGGGACCGGTCTCGCGGCGCTCGATGTTGACTGTGCCGCCGGAATCGATGCTGCCACAGAGGCCGCCGCAGAAGCGCACGGGGTGGATGAGGCGTCCGCGCAGGCTGACGATGCGATGCTGCTTTGCGTCGATCTCCAGATCGCCCGCCATGGCGGCAAAGACGCGCGAGGCCCACGTGGGCGGGTCGAAATTGGGATCGGGCGTGAAATGAAAAAAGACGCCGCCGTCGTGTTCGCCCGTTTGTTTCCAGACAAAGGCGTCGGGCAGTAGCTTGAGCAGGTCGGCAGACTGCTTGTCATCGTGTTCATTCGCCTTGTGCTGGCGCGCCTGCGCCGCGGAATCGCTGATGAAGCCATCGATCTGGCTGCGCTGCGCATTTGCTGATGCGGGCCGGCCGTTGCGCTTCACGACGCGATGCAAAGAACCCTCGCCCGTGTCGGCTACCCATTGCTCAACCGTGTTGCCCGGCTTGCGATCGACATCGTAGTAGAGCCAGCGCGAGTGATCGTTGTTGTCGGCGGCGAGTTCGGTCTGAACCGCCTGCCGGACAAATTCGCGCGGAGCGAGCGCCGGCGCAGCCATACACGTCGTCAGCAACAGGGCGCAGACCACACTAGCCGGGCGCAGAACCATCGCTTGACCTCCGCAGTCAATCTCGTTGCAGCAGGCGTGCCTGCACGGCGTGTTCATATTCTTAGATGCACGTGAGCAGCGTTAAGCGAGCGAGGAGCAGCACAGCGAATTTCATCGCGACAGGATAGAACGGTGTGTACAATGGCCGAGTCCGGAGGTTGAACAATGGGAAAGAAGTTTGCAAACATCCTGGAAACGGTGGGCAACACGCCCGTGGTGAAGATCAACCGGCTGGCCCCGGCCGGTGTGAATCTCTATGTGAAGGTGGAAGCCTTCAATCCGCTGGGATCAGTGAAAGACCGGCTGGCGCTGGGCGTGATTGAAGAAGCGGAGCGCACCGGCAAGCTGAAGCCGGGACAAACGGTGGTTGAAGCAACCAGCGGCAACACGGGCATCGGCCTCGCCATGGTGTGCGCGGCCAAGGGCTATCCGCTGGTGGTGACGATGGCGGAGACGTTCAGCGTGGAACGGCGTAAGCTGATGCGCTTCCTCGGCGCGAAGGTGGTGATTACACCGGCCTCGGCGCGCGCCGTGGGCATGGTGCGCAAGACCGAAGAACTGGCAGAGACGCACGGCTGGTTCTACACGCGCCAGTTTGAGAACGAAGCCAACGCCGACTTTCATTCGAAGACCACGGCGCAGGAGATCCTGCGCGATTTCGAAGGCGAGCGGCTGGACTACTGGGTGACGGGCTTCGGCACCGGCGGCACTTTGAAGGGCGTGGCGCGGGTGCTGCAGAAGGAGCGGCCCGAGACGAAGATCGTGGTCTGCGAGCCGGCGGAAGCGCCAATGGTATCGAGCGGCATCGAGCAGCAGAGGAATGCGGACGGCTCGGCGTCGGCGGCGCATCCCTCGTGGAAGCCCCATCCGATCCAGGGCTGGAGCCCCGACTTCATCGCCAAGCTGTGCGGCGATGCAGTGGCATCGAAGGCCATCAGCGAGGTGGTCACAATCGAGAACGCCGAGGCCATGAAGTGGAGCAAAGATCTGGCCAAGAAGGAAGGCATCTTCGTGGGCGTCTCATCGGGCGCGACCTTTGCCGGCGCGGTGCGCGTGGCCGAGAAGGCTCCGAAGGGATCGACACTGCTGTGCATGCTGCCCGACACCGGCGAACGCTATCTGAGCACGCCGCTCTTCGGCGATGTCGCAGTGGACATGAACGAAGAGGAGATCGCGATTTCGAAGTCGACGCCGGGCTGCTGGATGCCGGAAGCGGCGAAGTAAGTCGCCATGTGCGGATCGACGCGGGCCGTCTCAGGGAGGAGACGGCCCTTTTCTTGCGATGAAGTTCGAGGGCCGGCATGCAGCCGGCGTGAGTTTTATGTCCTGCTGCTGCAGGGTCAGACTCGGAGTTCGATGCGGGCGGTCTCGGCGACGCGGCCGAGATCGGAGGTAGTGAGTACGCGGATCTGGTGTTCTTCCATGGTCTCGACGCCGAACCTGTAGAGCGCAAGGCGATCGGTGTCGTCGTTTGTGGCGCCGATCTGCGCGGCGGGTTCGACGATGGCGGTGAGTTCGAGGCCGGCCTTCTCGACGCGCTCTACGCCGGCGCGCAGCGAGGCCGCGGAGAAGGCGAGCACCTTGGCCATCTCGACGCCGGGATCGAGGGCCACGGCCTGAAACATTTTGATGACACCGTTGGGACGGTAGCCCGCGTCAATGCGCAGCGGATCGCCGGGACGTGTGTAGTCGGAGGCGGGAATGCGCTTGCGCAGCAGGTCCCAGACACCAGCGCGTTCGAACTCGCTGCGCATGCGGGCCTGGATGGCAGCGCGGCCGGCGAGGCGCGCGGTGCGCTCGCGTTTGGGCGGCTCGACGTAGAGGCGCATCAACTCTTCGAGCCCCGCGGGAAGGCTCTCGGCAAGGTAGGCCTTGGGTTCGGTCATCTGCACATTGAGCGAAAGGGACTCTGAGAGGATGCGGCGCAGCCTGCCATCGGCGTCCTCGTCGAGACGGCGTCGCAGCTCGGCCTCCATGCCTTCGAGGAGGGCGGTGTCGGCGTCGGGATCGAGGCAGCGGACGCGGCGCCAGTCGCGGGTGAAGCGGATTTCTGACCTGGCCCCTGCGCTTGAAGGGTCCGCCGAGCGCAGCACGACGCCGATATGAATGAACTCGTTGCGCACGGGATCGGGCACGTAGCGCAGGAGCTGGAACTCGCAGGCGAGCCGGGAGGGAGCGGGTTGGACGGGGCGCGAGGACATGGGTTACATCACCCTGCTGGGAGCCATGCTACCGGGAGGGAGGGCGGAACTCCAGGCAGAAGTGGAGAGGGGCGTGGTGACGCGGCCCCAATCGGGAAAGGGGTTGCGATCCGATTTCAGGAAGCCTTCGATGAGTTCGCGGATGCGGCTGCGCCGGACCATCAATTTTTCGACGAGTGCCTCGATTTCGGACAAGTCGCCCCCATACCACTCCGGCGGCACCTCGTTGGCGGCGGCCCAGACGGTGGCGGCGGGCAGCGTTTCAAGACGAGTAAGCCAGGGCTCGAAGTGCTCCCAGCCGGTGATGGAGCGATAGACCTCGTTGCGGTAGTAGACGCCGCGCAGCGGAGCGTCTTCGAACTTCCACTCGCCGGCGAAGAAGCAGTAGCCGTAGTCGATGAAGACGGCGCGGTAGCGGCGCTCGCGGGGGCGGCGGGCAAAGACGGCCTGGCGGCCGTTGGCGTTGCCGGTCCACTTATCGAGGGCCAGGATGCCGGCGAACTCGGCGAGGTTGCGCACTTCCGCAAGCTGTTCTGCCGGCAGGTAGTCGACGACCTGTCCGGGCATGAGTCCGCCCACGTAGCGCGAGCCGAACTGGAGGCCCGGGCGGCACTTTTCGCGTGTGCGGCCGAGGTCGATCTCGAGATCGGGCGTGTTCTGGATGAGCCACGGCGAGACTTCAATGAGCTCGGCGTGCGGGGCGGTGAGACCCACGGCGGCGGCGAGACGCGAGGCGAGCAGCTCGTTGGCGAGAACGCGGGTGTGCTGCGGATTGTTCTGGAACTTGACGACGTAGGCGTGGCCGTCGGCGCCCAGCATGAGCTGGCCCTGCGCGCCACCGCGCATGCGCCGGATGTGCTGGGTTGCGAGAACGGCCAACGGAAACTCCTTGTGCGGGTGGCTGGATCGATTTTAACTGCAGTGATCAGTAGTTAGTGGTCAGGGAGCGGAGATCTGCTGCTTGTCTGTCTCACGGTTTCTGCAGAAGCTCGTTTCGGACGGCCAGCGCGATAGCCATAGCCATGACCCGGTCGTCGTGAGTGCCGGCACGGGCTCCGGTGGATCCATTGGGCAGGCGGACGAAGCTGCGGCACTCGGCCAGCAGCGCGCGGCTGCGGAAGCCCTGCGGAGCCTCAACCAGCGCGGCGCCCAGGCAAGCGAGCATGGCGGGGCGGGTGACGGAGTTCGTCGGAAAACCGGTTTGGCCGCCGGTTGCGTAGATGCGCGGATAGCGGCAGTGCACGTCGGCAAAGGCGAGGATCGCGGCGCCGTGGTTGTTGCGTTCGATGACGAGCAGGGCCTGGTTGTACTCGGCGGCAAGAGCGCAGACGATCTCGGCGAGTTCGACACCGCCGATGTGGGCGGCGAACTCGGCGCATTGCAGACCGGTGGCGCGGTCGATGACCTGCGCGGCGGAGTAGTCACCGTCGCTGCCGCCGCCGGCGGGATCGACGGCTACGAGATACTGCTTGCCCGCAAGGGGCGGAAGCCAGATGGAGAGCGCGCCGTTGCGGCGGCGCTCCACGGGGTGGGGAAGATGGGCAAGGCAAGTGTCGATCGCATCGAGATCGAAGACGGATTCGCCGCTCGCGAGAAAGCAGCTCTCGGGGTCTTCGGCAAACTCCTGGCGCGCGAGGGCGCGGAAGCTCAAGTGGATGGAACGGCGAAAGCCGATCTGCGCAAGGGTGAGGAACTCGCGTTCTCGTAACTCGCGCTCTTCCGATGTCAGTGAAGAAGCGTCAACGGGCTCGGCCCGGTAGGCGGACTCCATCCACCAGGGAAAGAAGTGGCGGACCATGCCCGTCTCGGAGGCCTGCTGCCACTCCTCGTAGAAGCAGCCGCCGATGCCCTCGGGGGTGGACTCGAGGACGAGTTCGCCGGAGGGGGCGAGAGAGGCGCGGAGGCCGGCGAGGGTTTCGGCGGGATCGCCGGGCCAGCGCGCCAGCTCGGAGCAGTGGAGATTCTGCGCGGTGAGCCCGCGGCCGGCGTTGCGATCGCCGGCGGTGACGACGCGGTACTGCGAGTCGAGACGGGGAAAGGCGATCTGGCGCACGTTGGCGCGCGAGGTGCGAAGCGGCCCGGAACGCAGGGCCGTGGGCAGGCAATCGACAAAGCGATGCACGATGCGGAAGATCTCTTCGGCGGCCTCCTGGGTGTGCGCCACCTGCAGCGTGAGGGTGCCGGGGTGGGTGATGGTGCGAAGAAAGAAGCGCGCCGCGATCCAGGTCGTGAGGCCCATCTGGCGGGCTTTGAGCACGATGTTGTGCGAGCCGCGGCGGGCTTCGAAGGCGCGCTGCACAGGGTTGGGGCGCAGGCGGGCGGTGCCGCCGCGGCGGGTGCGCACGCGGAGCCAGCGCTGGGCGAGGGCTTCGAGCACGGTATTGCCGCTAAGGCTGGAGGGGCGGCGGTCGAGGACAGCGCCGAGGCGCGCGAGTTCATCGGCGTCGGCCAGGGAATCGAGGTCGGCGCAGTCGAGGAGAAAAGAAGTGTCGGTCATGGGAGAGGCAGAAGACAGGGGTCAGTGGTCAGGGGTCAGTGGTCAGGGGTCAGTGATCAGGGGCCAGGGATCAGGGCCGGCGGACAGCACAAAACGACGGAGCATCGGCATGGAGCGCCGAACCGCGCGGTGTCGCGGGGGGCTCTACTGCCGTCTCCGTGTTTTGTTTCCGGCCACTGACCTCTGAACACCGATCACTGCTGTTGCATCAGTTGCCGCCGCACCAGTAGCGAATCTGGTAGGGCGTGGAAGCGCTGAGGGCGGCGTTAGCGGTGAGGGTGAGAGCCGAAGCAGTCTCGTTCCAGGTGATTGAGGTGAGCTGGGCGCCTGCAGATGAAGCATTCACCACACAGTTGGCGGAGTTGGTGCGGGCGCTCGGGAAGGTGAGTGTGGCCAAAGTCCCGGTAGTGGGACTTGAACCCGTGGTGAGGCTGATGGCGCCACTGACGCCGTCGCAGAGATGGCTTGAAGAACAGGCGACGGTGGGGCTCGAACCCGCGGCGGCTCCGGCGGCGATGGTCATGGCACCGGTGCCGGTGAGCGATTTGCCGGCGATGAAGCCGGTGGCGGTGGTGTTACCGCTGCCGGTGACGGTGAGGACCGTGGCCGGGCTGGAGCCGCCATTCTGCACGAGCAGGCCGCCTGTGCCGCTGTTCGTGGAGCCGTTGAGAACCACGGCGTTGGAGCCGGCGCCGGCGTTGAGGATGGACTGGCCGTTCTGGTAGAAGACGGCGCGATCGAGAGAGTTGACGCTGTCGGTAAGGCGCAGGTAGTTGCTCGCGTCCTTGCGCAGCTTCCACTGGGCCGTGCCGGAGTAGCTGCTCCACTGGAAGGCGCCGGTCTGATCAGCAGAGGCGCCGGGCTGGAGGATGATGTCCTGCTCGGCGGCGGAGCCATTGGCGAAGGTGGTGGTGTTGCCTTTGAAGGTGGGGCCGGTGGAGAGAACAACATTGCCGGATCCGGTGGCGCCGTTGCTGAGATGGGCTGCGGCGAGGGGCGTTCCGTTGACCAGGTAACCGGAGATGGCGTTGTAGTTCGATGCTTCATCCTGGCCGGTGGTTTTGCGTGTGACCGGCGGTGCGGTGGTGAGTGTAGAGAGGTTGATGAGGGCCACGCTGTACGCGCCCGGAGTTGCACCGACAACCGGGCTGGCGATGACGGCCGACTGCGGCAGCGACTGGCCGCCGTAGGTGATGGTGATGGGCTGCGGATTGGCGATGTCGTTGACGTGGACATCGACGTAGATGCCGCTGCTGTTGTTGCCGGAGACTTCGACCTGATCAATGGGCCCGTAGGAGCCGCCGTAAGTGGAGAGCAGCGCTGCGCTGAGCACAGAAGGATTGCCATTGCCGGAGCCAACGAACTCGAAGCGGTCGTGGATCTCGTGATTGTCGTAGGCCATGGTGTCGATATCGATGGCGCCGCCGATCTGATTGGCCGATGCGCTGAGGATGCGGTACCAGCCGGTGGCGGTGGGGGTGAAGGTGGAGCCGTTGGCCTGATCGCAGCCGACGTTGGTGATCTCACCGTTGGGACCGGAGGCGCAGAGTTTGGCGCCGGAGGGGGCGAGGCCGGTGAGGGCGACGGACGGCGTTTGCACGGGATTGGCCATGGAGATGGTTTCGTACTTGACGGTGTTGACGGCGGTGACGTTGGGTGTGGCGACGTTGACGAAGCGGATTTTGCCTTCAGCAATTTTGGACTGATAGCCGTAAATGCCGGTGGGCATGGGCTGGGTCGAGCTGGGGCCGGCGATGGAGATGTTGGAGATGTCGGCCTCGACGGGGCAGACGCTGGGGCCAGGCATGGACTGGATATTGAGGCCGCGGGCGAAGGCGCCGGAGATGGCAAGGCCACCGCCAATGTTGAGATCCAGGATGGAGCCGACCTGCTCAGGACCGCTGGCAGTGAGGGCGATGTGGTCGCCGAGTTTGTAACCGTTACCGGCGTGGCCGCCGGACGGGGCGACAGCGCGGACCGTGCCCTGCGCGTCAGTAGAGGTGATGTCGAGTTGCAACCCGGTGCCCGAGCCGCCGGAGACTGAGTTGCCGGAAGACGTGGTCCAGTAGCGGCCGATGGGGGGGTCTCCGGTCCCTGAGTTGATGGCGAGTGCGGCGACGGGTCCCGTTGACCCGTTGCCGCTGATGCCGGTGACCGTAGCGGTCAGGCTGGTGGAGTTGCGGTTGCATGTCGCGTTGATGCCGGATGTGGCGTTGGCTGCGCCGATCGAGACGGTGGCCGGGGCGCCACTGGTAGTGAAGCTGGTGGTGATAGAGGTGGGCGCTGTGGTGTATTGGCCGCCGTAAGTGAGGGCGAAGGACAGCCCGCCATTGTTGACGGTAGCAGTGCAGAGTGCCGGAGCCTGATAGACGCCTCCATTGACGGTACAGGTTCCGGTTCCGGAGTAACCGGAACCTGCAGACTGGGAGTAGATCTGTGCGGCAAAGGTGTTGCCGGCGGTGATGGAGCCGCCTGAGATGGTGTTGTCATCTGCATTGGCCAAGGCGTAGATCGTCAGAGCGCCGCCATAGGAGCTGATGCCGTTAAAGACATTGCCGCTGAACGTGTTCGGTCCGCCGTAGGCGATGAGATCGTTGTAACCTTGGGCTCCCGGATCGTTGCCTGCAGTGAAGGTGTTGTTGGATACGGTGCAATGGGTTGCGCCCAGTTCAAGAAGGCTGTCGCTGAAATATTGGCCGGCGCCATTGAGTGTGTTGCCGCTGATGGTGCAGTTGGTGGTGTTGGCTACGATGGAGAAACAGCCAAAGGGCGCGGCAGAAGGTGTGGCGGCGGAGATATTGCAGACGTTTCCGGTGACGGTGAAGTTGTTGATGAGGCCAGACTGATCCCAGGTCGTGTCCTGCACCTGAAGCAGCATGGAGGCGGCCCCTGGAGTTGGCGTGCCAACGTTGTTGGAGAAGACGAAGGTATTCGTTCCGCAACGTGGACACTGCTGAGACTGAATGTTGACGTCTCCGGGCTGGAAGCGGTTGGCGGTAATTCGCAGGTTCTGCGTCATCTGCGAGGACGTTCCGGTGGAGGTGATGCCCGCACCCCAGCTGGTTCCGACGGCGACCGCCTGGAACAGATTGTTGTCAATCACTGTATTGATGGTGCCGAAGAGCTCGAGGCCGTAAGTGGCGGTGTTGATGAATGAACCGTTGCGGAATTGGAAGCCTGTCGCGGAAGAACGCACATTGACATCGGCGAGTACCCCTCCCATTGGAGTGCCGTTGGCGTCGAAGGTGCAGCCATCGAAGACGACGTTGGGAGCAGTGATGTTGAGAGCGACAGCGGAAGGTCCGGTCTGGCGCTGGATGGTGGCTCCCGCGTCGCACTGGAAGGTGATGGGGTTGGCGATGTTGATGGTGGAGGTGATTCCACCCAGATAGCTGGACGCCAGGTGAAGGCGGCCACCGGCGGGCGTGGCGGCAACCGCGGCAGCGAAGGTTGGATACTGCGAGGCTTCAGTGACGTTATTGACGCTGGGCGCGCTGACGGCGGAGGCGAAGAGCTGGGGCGCTGAGGCTGTAAGCGAGGCGGCGCCGAGGGCGGCCAGCGCGGCTGCCGCCGTGGTGGCGCCGGTGCCGCCGGCGGAGACGGGGATGGCGCTCATGCCGCTGACCGTAGAACCATTGGCACTGTAGTAGGCGATCTGGCCGGAGGTGCCGGAATTGATGGTGCCGTTGGTCGAGCCGGCGCCTGTGCCGCAGGACGAGCCGGTGTTGGAAAGATAGCCGGAGTTATCGACCTGCAGACAGTTCAGGCCGGAGGCGGCAGCGAGGCCGGGAAACTGAATGGCCGTGGCGCCCGTGAACGACGCGTAGGGCGCGCCATTGTTGCCGCCGTAGACCTTGAACTGCGAGCCGGAGCCGGGCTCGTAGTTCACGCGGACGACGCCTCCGGAGTTGGACGCGTTGATGTAGGTGTCGCCGCTGTTGGTGCTCTGGTAGGCCTTGAGGCTGTCGATGTTGCCGGGAGCGGAGTTGAGGGCCCAGTTGTTGGAAGTGTCCTTGACCATGTACCACTGCGAAGCGCCGGTGTTGTCTTTATAGATGAAGGACTCTTTCTGATTATTGGCGGCGCCGGCCTGAAGCACAGAGTCAATCTCGGCGTCAGCGGAGTTGCGAACGGTGGTTGTGCTGGTAAAGGTGGAAGCGCCGCCTA
>Ga0335073_10005253_pt1 | contig 18178 bp, 10 predicted proteins | sample Lox_Sample_22_FD_207093 | JGI IMG/M metagenome (GOLD analysis project Ga0335073, IMG submission 207093) | Soil microbial communities from Loxahatchee National Wildlife Refuge, Florida, United States - Lox_Sample_2.2 | ecosystem: Environmental > Terrestrial > Soil > Wetlands | place: USA... | reverse complement strand
CGTGCAGACCCTCTCGTGCGGCAGGATGGCGCGTTCACGCAAGGTGCGCCGGCGGTCCATTTGCTCGGCGATCGCTCGCACGACCATCGTGCAGACGCGTAGCTCACCGCGCTTCCACGCCAGCAGCGGCCAAGATGGCGTTTCTCCTTCGATCGTATCAGTCTTCACGCGCCGCCGCCGCCGTGGCACTGCGATCGATTCCGGATTGACGACGTGGCTTTCGATGTCATGAGATTCCACCAGTCGATGGATCCAAACAGCGTCGAGCCCGGCAATGCGACCTGGCTCAACGGTCAAAGCGGAAGAGCTCGTATCGAGCGTTTCGCCCAACTCGTCCGCGAACTGGAGACCTATCTGACGCTGAATGCGGCAGCTCTTGTGGACTATGGTCGGCGATATCGGGCTGGTCTCCGGATTGCGACGTCAGGAGCGGAGTCTGTCGTGAACAGTCTGGTCAACGCGCGCATGAACAAGCGACGGCAAATGCGTTGGTCACCGAAAGGCGCCCATCGCGTCCTACAGGTGCGCGCCGCCGTGATCGACGGGCGTCCCCGTGCAGGCCAGCTGAACATCGCGGCCTGATTACCCCCAACTCGGTTCCACTCCCCGCCACGATCAGCGGTCCGGTCGTTAACGGCAACATGACAGCCGCCCGGCGTCAGCCGTGACGCCGGGTGTACTTCGCAGTCATTGGCAGGATCTCAACAATTGGGAACCCAGGCCCAGTGCCAGCCGCCATACGGTCCCTGGACCCACGCGCGATGGCCCCCGCAATTCGACCGAGGTGCCCACCAGGCGGGGCCCGGACCATAACCGAAGCGGTGACAAGCCCCGCCAGGTCCGCGATACCAGCCAGCCCCGCAGCCATCCGCGGCAAGCACGATGGCGCCGTTCGATCTGTCGAACGGTGCGGGCGCAATCGCGGCATCGGCGGCCGAGGCAGCGGAGAGCAGTCCTGCAGCAACCGCGCAGGCAGCAATTGATTTCATCATTTCATCCTCCAGGTGTTTCCAGTCAGTTAGCCAAAGGTGCCAGGCCGCGACCGCGGTCTTCCACCGGACTTGTACGCGTTTCACACAATCTCCCGCGTCTGCCGCCGGGTCATTCCAAAGCTCGCAACGGCGTCGTTCGGCGACGCAGCGGGCGTTGGAAACCACGTGTGTGGCGACGGTTGAGGTTCAGTCTTGCTGCATCGTTCGGCGACGAGCAGTGGATCGATTGCTGCTGCCCTCGCGGTGCACGTCGGGTGATATGCCGGTGCACATACCAAACACAAATACTGGTTCGTTATGCAGATATTGACGACGGATATAGCCGGCCCCGGTGACGCGCGCGGTGCCGCCGGTTACGCGTCATCGACGTGCCGCTGTCCTGCCGGCGCCGCCGAATGTCCTGCGCACCAAGTTGGACCGGACCTTCGCGGAGGCCGGCCTAGCGCCGCATGTCGTCTCCGAGGGCGACGTAATGACCAGCGCCCTGGCCGCGGCGCAAGCCGGCATCGGCGGCGCCATTCTGCCCAAGGGCGACTTTTCCTATGTACCGGGCTGCGGCAAGCTGATCACCACCCTGATCGACCCACCGATCCAACTGACCGCATCCGTCTTGTGGTAGGCCGAACGACGCTCACGCCTGCCGCCGCGGCCGTGCGGGACGTGTTGATCGGCTTCATCGCCGAGTGGTTCCATGCGTCACCATCGCTCGGCGCCGAATGGATCGTTGCCCCGGGGCCCATATCCACAACCGATAGGTCCATAGCGAAGTAGTATTTGAATTCGGCACGGCCGACGGCGATTTTCCGCTCGCTTCGTCGCGGCGCCATCCGTTCGATACGCGAACGCCCTGGTCATCCCGACGCCACACGATACCGGAAAAGGCCAGAAAGCCATGCGACGCACCACTCTGTTCAAGCAGTACCTGCAGGCACCGGAGATCCTGATGATTCCGGTCGCCCATGATCCACTCGGCGCCAGGATTATCGAGCGCGCGGGCTTCAAGGCCGTGGGCTGTGCCGGATATGCCAATTCCGCGGCGCTGCTCGGTGCACCCAATGTCGGCCTGCTCACGCTCGCGGATGTGGCGGATGCGGTCTGGCGGATGACCGATGCGGTGGACATCCCGGTATGGGCGGACGGTAACAAGGGCCATGATGAGATCCTGAATGTTCCGCGCACCGTGCGATTGTTCGAGAAGGCCGGTGCGGCCTCGCTGATGCTCGAGGACCAGATTCCGGTGACCTGGTGCAATCTCATGGTCGGCAATGGCGTGGTCTCGCGGAATGAGTTCGTGGCCAAGATCAAGGCCGCTGTCGGTGCGCGGCAGGATCAGGATTTCACCATTCTCGCTCGCACCGATGCGATTGGCGTGCATGGCCTGGCGGACGCCATGGAACGCGCGGCGTTGTGCCTGGAGGCAGGAGCGGACGGCGTGTTCCTCGCATCGCCGAAGAGCCTGGAGCAACTGCGACTGATCCCGGACCTGGTGGCGGCGCCGACGATTGCCAGCATGAGTCCGGCCGGCAGGACGCCGGTGGTATCAGGCGATCAACTCCAGGGCATGGGCTATGCGGCGATGGTCTGGCCGGACGCCTTCACCTTCGCCTATGCAAAGGTCGCAGCCAACCTCGCGGCGGAGATGATGCGCAGCGGCACGACAGCGGCGTACCACGGGCTGATGGTCGACGCCGACGAGTTCGACAGCTTGGTCGGTCTGCCGGCAACCATGAAGGCGGACAGTCACGATCTCGATTATCCAGCGGATATGCTCGCCGCGGCAGCATAGCAACGGCTGCACCACGGCAGGCAGCGGCCGGTCGCCGCCAGACTGCGGACGATTCATCCCTGGTACATGCAAGAGCCTGCCCCGTTTGTACGGTGGCAGGCTCTGTTATGTACGAAGTTGGCCGGCCGCTGATAATACCGGACGTCATAGGGACCGACACATCGGCATGGCCCTCCCGTCATGGCGGGCGAAGGCCGCCATCCATGGCTGTGCCGCATGCAGCATGGGAAGCCGTGGATGCCGACCTTCGTCGGCATGACGTTGAGGGTATCGTCCGTGCGTCCATCTCTCCGACGCTCGACGTATCCCGGCCTCCATATCCGCCGCCTATGGACGTATATCGAAACGGTATTTTGGATCGCTCGCTGGTTGTGCCATTTCATAATTGTAAGTCACGACAGGAGCCGGTGATGACCGCCTCACTCGGGTCGTTTCATTCGACGCCAAGCTGATCTCGCGGCGTAGCCCGCAGCGGCAACCCGTTCCCTGACCAGACCAGCGACCACCCCGTCTCCCCCACATGGATGGAGCACCGCCATGCACGCCCTCACGTCGTCCAGGCATGCCTCCCGCATCAGCCTGCGCCTCCTTGCACGCAGCAGCGCGTGCCATTCCGTCATCCCGGCCAGTAGCCCGTTGCGTCACCTGCCGGTGTCGCGGGGCGTCGCATCCGGCCTGGCGCCCGTGTTGCTCCTTACGGCGGCAATGGCGGGCCCGGCGTGCGCGCAGGACACCGGTACGCCGTGCGTGGCCCAGTCGGGCTCGCCCTGTGTCATCGACACGCGCGGCGCCAGTCCGCCGCCGCCGTCGGGAAAGGGCCAGAACGGCGATCCCGGCGGTCCCGGCAGCGCGATCACGCATGGTTTCACCGGAAACTATCAGCCCACGCAGCAGGGCACGACGACCCCGCCGATCTATCTGAACGCGTCCGGCGGCAACGGAGCCACCGGATCGGGGTATGCCAGCCTGGAGAAAGTCGGCGGCAACGGCGGCAACGGCGGCAACGGTGGTGCGATCACCGTCACCGCCACGCCGGCGGTCAGCGTCAACACGCAAGGCATGCAGGCGTCCAACAGCAGCGGCCTGCCCGCGCAAGCCGCGATGCTGCTGTACTCCGCCGGCGGAACCGGCGGTGTCGGCGCGCTCGGCGGCCACGAGGGCGGCAACGGTACCGGCGGCATTGGCGGCAATGGCGGGGCGATCATCGCCGGTACCGCGTCGGCACCGCTGCTGGGCTCGATCTTCAGCACGACATCGGAGATCAACGGTCTGCAGGTCATGTCGGTTGGCGGCACCGGCGGCGCCGGCGAAAGCTATCAGAGTATCGACGACAACGACGACGGCGCCAACGCCGGCAATGGCGGCTCCGCCGGCAACGTGACCGTGGTCCTCGGCGGCAGCGCCAAGGCTTATGGCGTCGGCCTGATGGCAGCAAGCCTCGGTGGCAATGGTGGCCAGGGCGGCAAGCCCTATACCAGTACGCCGGTCGGCGCGAATGGCGGCAATGGCGGCAACGGCGGCAGCGCGGGCAGCGTGACCGTCACCCTGGCCACCGGCGCCTCAGTGGCCAGCCTGGATGCAGGCGCGCCGGCGCTCGTTGCGCAGTCCTTCGGTGGCGCCGGCGGCGCCGGCGGCGGTGGCGGCGATGCCTCGGGTGGCAAGGCAGGCGCCGGCAGCAATGGTGGCACGATCGTCGTGACGAACGACGGGCAGGTCTCCATCCAGACGGCGAACTCGCCCGGCATCCTGGTCCAGTCGTTCGGTGGCTCCGGCGCCAATGGCGGCGGCGGCGGCGCCTGGGGATCGTCCGGCGGCAGCGGCGGGTTCGGGGGCGATGGCGGGTCCATCACCATCTTGGGTAACGGTTCGGTCAGCATCGGCTACAGCGCCATCCCGGCGCCGAATTCGCCCGCCATCCTGGCGCAAAGCATCGGCGGCGGCGGCGGCAATGGCGGCGATGCCAATGGCTGGCTCGCAGTCGGGGGCGAGGGCGGCGTCGCCGCGCAGGGCGGCACCATCAACATCTTCGTGGACAACACGATCACCAGCTATGGCGAGCGCTCCAACGGCATCATGGCGCAGAGCATCGGCGGTGGCGGCGGCAATGGCGGCAACGCCTCCGGCGTCGGCTTCCTGGTCGACCTCACGGTCGGCGGCACGGCCGGCGGGGGCGGCGGCGGCGAGGCGGTCTCGGCAGCGAGCGCCGGCTCGATCCAGACCAACGGCCTGCATGCCAGCGGCTTGGTGCTGCAGAGCATCGGCGGCGGCGGCGGCAACGGCGGTGCCGCCTACAGCGTGGCGGTCGGTGTGCAGGCCAGCGTCGCGGTCGCGGTCGGCGGGTCGGGCGGGGCGGGCGGCAATGGCGGGACGATCCAGGAAGGCACGGATCCGGCCACGGGGCAGTTGGCGCCGACCAACTCCGGCCAGATCGCCACCACGGGCGCCGATTCATACGGCATTCTGGCGCAGAGCATCGGCGGCGGCGGCGGCACTGGCGGCGCCTCGGTGGCGGCGGCGCAGGCCTATCTCGGCGAGGATGTGCCGACGATCGCCCTGGCCGCTTCGCTCGGCGGGTCCGGCAAGGCCGGCGGGTCGGGGCAACTCGTCAATGTCGTCAATGCCGGATTGATCGCCACGCGCGGGGCGGGCTCGGCCGGAATCGTGGCACAAAGCATCGGCGGCGGCGGCGGTGCCGGCGGCGACTCCTCGGCGACCGCCACGGCCGCGGGAGGCGATTTCAATATTGCCTCTGCCGTTTCGCTCGGCGGCAATGGCGGCAACGGCGGCAGTGGCGGCACGGTCATCGTCGCCAACAACGGCATGATCCTCACCACGGGCGAGTCGGCGGACGGGATCCTGGCGCAAAGCATCGGCGGCGGCGGCGGTTTCGGCGGCGCCGGCGCCGGCAAGGCGTCGACCAACAGCAGCGGCGACTCCATGGCGCTCAGCCTGGACATGGGCGGTCGAGGCGGCGATGGCGGCGGCAGCGGCGGAGCTGCTGTGGCGACCAACGCCGGGGTGATCCTGACCCTGGGCGACGGAGCGAACGGCATGACCGTGCAGACCATCGGCGGCGGCGGTGGCCGCGGCGGCGGAGGGGCGGGTTCGGCGAAGGCTGGGTCCGGCAACGAGACGGCCAGCTTCTCCGCCAACGTCACGCTCGGCGGCAACGGCGGCAACGGCGGCGGCGCCGACCAGAGCACCGCCAGCGGCACCAATTCCGGCACCATCCTGACGTTCGGCGCGGATGCGACGGGCATGCTGGTGCAGAGCATCGGCGGCGGCGGCGGCGACGGCGGCACGGCCGCCACGACGATCGCCGCCAGCAAGTCCACCTTGGACGGCGGCAACGGCAGCGCGGCAACGATCGATGCGCGTTTTGCCGCCCTCGCCGCGGCGTTCATCGCCGACGGGGCCGGGAACCAGACAGCGGCGTACAACTCGGCGGCGGCACTGATCGGGCTGGCCAACGACTTGCTCGGCAACAGCACCGTGGGATCGAACAGCGCCCCGCCGGTGGCCGAGCTCCTGAATACCTTGGGCAGCAGCGCCGGCGACAACGAGGACAGCAACGTCGCCGGCTCGATCAATCTGGGCATCAAGCTGGGCGGGTCGGCCGGCAGCGGCAACAATGGCGGACCGGTGACGGTCACAACCACCGGCAACAGCAGCATCGCCACCGTCGGGGCGATGTCGGACGGCATCGAGGCGCAGTCGGTCGGCGGCGGCGGCGGCACGGGCGGCGCAGCCACCACGTCCACCAGCTCGGGCTCGGCCCAGGTGGCGATCGCGCTGGGTGGCACCGGGGGCAGCGGGGGCAATGGCGGTGCCGTCACGGTCAACAACAGCGGCAACGTCACCACGGTCGGCGGCGTATCCGCCGGCATCCTGGCGCAGAGCGTCGGCGGCGGCGGCGGCGAGGGTGGCGCCTCGGGCGCGAAGGCCGGCGCGCTCAAGGGCGTCAGCATTACCCTTGGCGGCACCGGCGGCGGCGCCGGCAGCTCCGGTTCGGTCACGGTCACCAACGCGGCCACGATCGAGACGCTCAGCCATGACTCGGCCGGCATCATCGCCCAGAGCATTGCCGGGGGCGGCGGCGTCGTGCGGACGCTGTCCACCGATCCGCAGGACAATAACGGCGGCGGCGCGACCAAGACGGGCGGGGCCTACAACATCAACCTGTCGTTCGGCGGCGGCAGCGGGACATCCGGCAATTCTGGTCCGGTCAGCGTGGTGAACATGCCGGGTGCCGAGATCCTCACCCAGGGCGACAACGCCTTCGGCATCGTCGCCCAGAGCATTGCCGGCGGCGGCGGCCTGGTTCTGGGCGGCCAGATCGCGGGTAATCAGAGCCTCTTCGGCAGCGCTCCGTTGTTCGGCTCGGCCGATACCATCCAGGGTGTCGCGGTCGAAACCGCCGGCAGCATCATCACCCAAGGCGATGGCGCGATCGGCATCCTGGCGCAAAGCATCGGCGGTGGCGGCGGAATTGGCGGCAACATCAGCCAGACATCGCAACTGCAGGCGTTCACGCCGAACAGCAGGATTAACGGCAGCGGCGGGCCGGTTCAGGTCACTGTCGATCCGAACGCGCTGGTGCAGACGAATGGCGCCAATGCGCCGGCCATCTTCGCCCAGAGCATCGGTGGCGGCGGCGGCCGCGTGGTGACCGAGGCCGGCACCTTCAACGGCTCGGCCGGCGGCATCGGTTACGCCTCACCCGTGACCATCGAGGTCGACGGCACGGTGCGGGCGACCGGGACCAGCTCGGCCGGCATTTACGCGCAGAGCGCCGGGATGGCCGGCTCGGGAGCCCCGATCAGCATCACGGTCGGCGGCGGCGCGACGGTCTCCGGTGGCGTCGGCACCACGCAATACGGCGCCGATGCGCCCGGCATCAGCGTGGACACCGGTTCAAGCAGTGCGGCGAACCCGAACCTGGTGACCAACACCGGCATGATCACCTCGGCCGGTGGGGTGAACGGCATGGCGATCTACAGCACGGTCGGCAATCTGGCGGTGACCAACGATCCGACTGGGGTGATCGTCGGCAATATCAGCCTCAACAACGGCGGCGGCAGCGGCAGCCTGGCCAACGACGGCACCCTACTGGCCGGACAGATCATCCGCCTTGGCACCGGCGGCACGCTGACCAATGACGGCACGCTGGACATCCGTGGCGATGGCGGTTTCACGACGCTGAATGGCACCTACAAGGGCGTGACCGGTGCCAGCCTGCTGGTTGCCGCGAACTTTGCCACCGGTACCGCAAACCGTTTGCTCGTCTCGGGCCCGGCAGTGCTGGATGAGGGAACCATGATCCAGGTGGACGTGCAGAACTGGCAGAAGGGCAGCGCACCGGTGCTGACCGCGATCGGCGGCATTTCACAAGGCGGCAGCACGATCATCGAGGCCATCAACCCGAGCTACTTGTTCAGCCTGCAAAGCACGGTCGCCAACAGCACGTTGCAGGTGCAGTCCGTGTCGGCCATCAGTGCGGCGGCGGCGAACCTCTCCGCCAATCAGCAGAGCGTGGCGAACAGCCTGGAGCAAATGTGGAATGTGGGGGGAGGCAGCGCGGCCGGGGCGGTCGCGGCGCTGGCCACCGTCGATGGGCCGGAGTCCTACCGGACGGGCCTGACCAGCATTGCCGGCGCCTCGGTGGGCGGGGTCGTGGCGGTCAAGCAGGCGGCGAGCGACCGCTTCGCCGACAACATGATGAACTGCGAGAAGTTCGGTGCCGGCGGGACTGTGACCAACGAGGAATCCTGCGCCTGGCTGCGCACCACCGGCACGGCGACCAGTCTGGCCAGTGACAGCGACGGTGCGGGCTATCACCAGACGGCGGTGACCTACCAGGCGGGCGGCCAGCGGGAAGTCGCGCCGGGCTGGTTCGTCGGCGGCTCGCTCGGCTACGAGACGAGCTGGCTGACCGGCACCGATGACGGGTCGTCGGTCTCCGGCCAGTCGGCGCTTGCCGGTGTGATGCTCAAGCACCAGTCCGGCCCGTGGGAACTGAGCAGTGTGCTGGATGGTGGCTATGGGTGGTATGCGAGCCGGCGGCAGATCATTGTCGGCACCATGTCCGGCCAGGCGGTGGCCTCGCCCAATGTCGGCAATGTCGGGGTGCATCTGCGCGCCGCCTATCAGGTTCCGATGGGTGCGTGGTACGTGAAGCCCAGTGTCACCTTCGGCGCGACCTATCGCAACGTGTCGGGCTACAGCGAGAGCGGCTCGACCCCGTTCAACCTCGATGTGAAAGCCGGCAGCAACGTCACGGCGGGCGTGTCGCCGATGGTGGAGATCGGCCAGGGCCGCGAATTGCCCGGCTTCGGCGGCGTGCGCGGTTTCCTGGCGGTGGGTGCGGCGTTCTATGCCAATAACGACTGGACGACCCAGGCGAGCTTCGCCCAGGCGCCCGCCGGGACCGCGCCGTTCACCGCGACATCGCGGTTGCCGGGCGCGGTTGGCAAGGTGGAGGCCGGGGTCGAGTTGTTCTCATTCCACAACGTCAGCGCCAGGCTGGTCTACAGTGCACAGCTCGCACCGGGGTTCTCGGCGCAGTCTGCGATCGGGAGGCTGACCTATGCATTCTAGGCCCCAGCCTCAATCAAGCGCGAGACACCGAGTTCGGCTGCTGTATGTTGTCCGTGCGAGGTACGCAGCGCCGAAGCGACCCCCCACGTGACGAGCCTTCGTCGGCTCGTTACGCGGGGGGTTGCTTCGGCGCTGCCGCGTCCACGCCGGCCGACGTGGCGTAGCCCCACCCGCCGTGCGATATTGTCCGCGAGCCCCGTTCGTCCGTCGTTCAGAATGAGCGGGGCGTCTTCGAAGCCGGAGGGCATAGTGGCAGGGGCGGAGGCGCAGGCGACGGTCTACCGCTTCGATGCGTTCCGGCTGGATGCGGCGCGGGGAACGTTGCACGGTCCGGACGACGCAATCCTGGAAGTGCGCCCCAAGGCTTTCGCCCTGCTCCGCTTCCTGGTTGAGAATCCCGGCAAGCTGCACAGCCGCACGGACCTGCTGGAGACACTGTGGCCGGACGTCGTGGTGACCGATGACAGCCTGACCCAATGCATGAGCGACCTGCGGCATGCCTTCGGCGACCGCGCGTCCCACATCCTGAAGACCGTGCCCCGCCGCGGTTATGTGCTGACGGCGGATGTCACGACCGAAAGCCGCACGCCCGTGCCGCCATCACCGCCCGTCACCGCCACCGGCCGTACCGCGCTGCTGATCCTGGAACCGTTCGACCATGTCGACGGCGCTCCCGCGGCGCAACTCGCGCGGCTGTTGACCACCGACCTGCTCACCGAACTGACCGGCTTCGAGGGCGTGCGCGTGTTCGCCGCGCCGCACGGCGAGACCGCCGAGGCATATCGTATCCGCGGCGAGGTGCGAGCCGCCGGCCAGACCCTGCGCATCACCGCCCGGATCGAGGACGCTGCTACCGGCGGCGCCCTCTGGGCCGAGCGCTTCGAACAACCGTGCATCGGCCTGTTGGAGCTGCCGGAAGGCCTCGTCGAGACGCTCTCGGCCGCGCTGGTGCGCCAGGTCGATCGGGAAGACGTTCGCCGGGCGCGCCAGAAGCCGGACTCAGAACTCACCGTGCGCGAACGATGTCTGCTCGGGCGAGAGCATCACCAACGCGGCACCGAGGCCGACACCTTCGTTGCGCTGGACATGTTCGACCGCGCGATTGCCGCGGCGCCCGATTACGCCCTGGCGTATGCCTGGCAGGCTTTCACCGTGCAACGGGTTGTCACCTACGGCTGGGGTCCGCCGGACGGCGCCCAAGCGGCCCGCGACCGCGCGCTGGCTCTCGCGCGCCACGCCGTGGAACTCGACCCCGAGTCGCCGTTGTGCCTGTCCCGCCTGGCCTTCGCGCTGCTGCTGCATCAGCGCTGGGACGAGGCGGTGATGACGGCGCGGGCCGCGCTGCGCGCCGGGCGGCCGGCGGACTACGCCAGCCGCAACACCTGCACTGAAGTGCTGGCCCATGGCGGCCATCCCGGCGAGGCGATCGAGGCGATACGGCGGGCCCTGTCGCTGGACCCGCATTGCCCGCCGATCACCCGCTCCTTGCTCGGCCGGGCGCTGCTGCTGGATAGCAATCCGGAGGAGGCACTGCCGGAACTGCGCTGGTGCGCCGCGCACCTGCCCGACTACGTGCCCTGTTTCCACTCCCTGATCGTCGCCGCGGTCGAGACCGGACGCATGGAGGAGGCGCGGGCAGCACTGCGCGAGGCCACCCGCCTGCAGCCGAACTGGGTGCCGCGCAACCACACCGGAAGCTGGTTTTTCCGCCGCGCCGGCGATGCGGAGCGGTTCCTGGCGGCGTTCCGTGCCGCCGGCTGGGTCGAACCCGAAGCTGCGCGAGCAAACGACAACCAAGCGGAACCGCGGCCCCCGGCCAGCCCGGCGGATGGCCCCGGTACCGGGCAGGCGATCCCGACGGCGCGGCCGGCGAAACGGCCAGCCGGAACCGGCTGAGGCGATTGCCGCCGCCCGAACCATGCCGGGCAGTTTCCGAACGCATCCGAACGCCGTTTTCGGCGCAATTTCGATGCAGTTTCAGGACTTCGGACGCTGGCTTTTGCTATCTGATCGCTCGTCCGCGGAGCTGACCGACCAGTCACCGTGCCAGGGATGAAACCAACAAGGGGCGCCTTCCATGCCAGTGCAATTGCGTCACCTGCGCTACTTCACACGGATCGTCGAGGCGGGCAGCTTCTCGCGCGCCGCTTCGGTGGTGCATATCGCCCAGCCTGCCTTGAGCCAGCAGATCGCCGAGCTGGAACTCGACCTGGGCGTGACGCTGCTGCACCGCAGCGCGCGCGGCGTAAGTCCGACACCGGCCGGCGACGTGCTGTACCACGAGGCGGTCTCGATCCTTGGCCGGATCGAGCAACTCACGGAACTGGTGCGCACCAGCGGGCCGGAAATCGAGGGCACGGTGAACATCGGAACCTCGTCCACCCTGGCCGCGACCTTGTTCGGACAATTCGTCAAGGCTTGCCGTGTGGCGCTGCCCAAGGTCACACTGCGCTGCTTCACGGCCGGTGGCACCTCGCTGAAGGCGCGGCTCGAGGCACATACCCTGCATCTGGCGTTCACGTTCGAAGACGACCTGGCGGCGGCGTTCGCGCGCCGGCCGTTGTATCAACAGTCGTGCTACCTGATCCGTAATGAGCCGCTGCCTGGCAATCCCGCAACGATATCGCTGCGTGATCTGATGGCCTTGCCATTGGTGCTGCCGGCGGGGCCGAACCTGGTGCGCACCAAGTTCGATCGGATGCTCGCCGAGGCCGGTCTCGCGGCGAATGTCGCGGCGGAGGCCGACGTGATGTCCAACGCGTTGTTGGCCGTGCAGGCTGGCATCGGCGGGACCATTCTGCCGAAGGGCGACTATTCGGATGTGCCGGGCTGCGGCAACCTGTTTTCCACGCTGATCGAGCCCAAAATCCAGTTGACGACATCGGTGCTGTGGCTGGCGGAAGAAGCGCTGACGCCTGCGACCGAGGCCGTGCGCGACCTGCTGATTGCATTCGTCGAGAAGCAGTGCCTCGCAACCTTGCCGGCGGGAGCCGTGCCTCTCGCGCGGGTCACCCGGTTGGATGCTGCCCGCGCCAGCCGCCCGCAACCCGCGCTTGCCCGAGCGGCGTAATGGAGCCCTCGCGCACGTGACTCTCCGGCGGGCCGTCCCGCCTTCGCGTCTGCCGTGTCGCCCTCGCGCCGGATTGATCCCTCATGCCGGGTCGAGCCTTTGTGCGGACTCCCCGGCCGTGCCCCACGAACTATCGCGTTCGGATCGGGCTATCCCCGCCGCCGCCGGTGACACGGCCAAGTAGAATTCGAGTTCGGCCAGGCGACCATAGCGATCGGATGCGGGCCATCGAATCCCGGGCGGGATCACGTCATGCATTCGAACCGCTTGGCACTACTATTTCGAATATTTGGCCGCCGGGATCCGGACGATGCAACGATGACACCACTTGCTGTCGTGACATTCACCCAGAGCCACTCGCGATAGCCCTATATTGAAGTCGTATTTGTGCAACGAGCTCAAAATCCACATCTTCCCGCCATACCAAGCGACTTAGCAGCAATCAACACTCAGGACAGAGCGCCATGACCACAACCGTGATCCAACATGTGCTGGCCCGCCTGAAGGATATCGGCGTCACCGACGTCTTTGGCGTCCCCGGCGACTACTCCTTCCCGGTGAACGATGCGATCTGCACCGACCCCGCAATGCGTTGGATCGGCTGCTGCAACGAGCAGAATGCCGCGTACGCCGCGGACGGCTACGCGCGCATAAAAGGCGTCGGCGCGCTGTGCACGACGTATGGCGTCGGTGAGCTGAGCGCGCTGAATGGCATCGCCGGCGCCTATGCCGAGCATCTGCCGCTGTTCCACCTGGTCGGCACGCCAAACCTCACCACGCAAGGCACCCGCGCGGTCATGCACCACACGCTGGGCAACGGCGACTACGACATGTTCCGCCGCATGGCGGAGCCTGTGGTTTGTGCCCAGGCGGTGATGACGCCGCAGAATGTCGCGCGCGAGACCGAGCGGCTGATCGCCGAGGCGCGCTATCACCGCCGACCCGTTTACATGGCGTTCCCGGCGGACGCCGCCAATCAGCCGGTGCTGGATCAGGCCACGCCGCTGCCCAAGCCGCGCAGCCATGCCGCATCGCTGGAGGCGGCGGCGAATGCGATCGTCGAGGCGCTATCCTGTGCGAGGACCGCCTGTGTGCTGCCGGGTATCCTGGTGGCCCGGACGTGCCAGCGCGCCGCGATGAAGGCCTTGATCGAGGCGTCCAACCTGCCGTTCGCCACCATGTTCATGGCGAAGTCGGTGCTGGACGAGCAACACCCGAACTACCTCGGCATGTACGACGGCGCGCTGATGAATCCCGAAATCCGCGACTTCGTGGAGGGTTGCGATCAGGTGCTTTCGGTCGGTTCGGTGATGAGTGACTTCAACACCGGCGCCTTCACGGCGCGGCTGGATCCATCCCGTACAATCTTCGTTCGCCACCATCGGACGGAGGTCGGCGGCAGGACGTATTCGAATGTCGAAGCGGGCGAACTGCTGGCGGTGCTGGCGGAGCGGCTGCCGAAGCGCGAGTGGCCGCGGATCCAACCTCGGTCGCCGGCACCGGTTGTCGGCCGGGGCTGCGACCCGATCAGTGCGGAAGCGCTGTATCCGCGCTGGGCCGATTTCCTGCGGCCCGACGACGTGCTGATCGCCGAGACCGGGACCGTATCGATGGGTCTTGGCTTCGCGCGCCTGCCGCGCGGCGCGACGTTCCACAATCAGACGCTGTGGGGTTCCATCGGCTGGGCCACGCCGGCGGCGTTCGGCGCCGCCGCTGCCGCACCGGACCGCCGCGTCGTGTTGGTGACCGGCGACGGCGCCCATCAGTTCACCGTACAGGAGATCAGCCAGTTCGACCGCCTCGGCCTGAAGCCGATCATCTTCGTGCTGAACAACGACGGTTATCTGATCGAACGGCTGCTCTGCAAGGTTCCGGCGATCGCCTACAACGACATCGCGCGCTGGCGCTACGCCGAGTTGCCGCAAGCGCTTGGTTGCAGCGGCTGGTTCGCCGCGCGGGCGACGACCTGCGGCGAGCTCGATCTCGCCATGGAGCAGGCCGCCCGTCTCGGCAAGGCTGCGTATATCGAGGTGGTAACGAGTGCGTACGCCGCCTCGCCGCTGGCAGCGAAGCTGCATAACGCGGTGAACACGCTTTACGCCGCGTAACCGGCTTCGTTCCGATCCGACGACGGACGCGCACGGCACGCGTGCGACCGTTGCTCGATGCAGGCGTGCCGCACGACCAGACACAGGAGATTCCCATGCAGACCCGACGCCGCCATATCCTCGCGATCGCTGCGCTTCCGGCCATGCTGCTGCTGGCGAATAGCGCGGTGGCGCAGGAGCCGTTTCCCAACATCAACGACGCGGAAGGCAGCCTCTATACGGCGCTTGATTCGCTGCACCACGCGCCGTCCGATTTCCGCGGCCACAAGGCGGAGGCGATCCGCCTCATTCGCAACGCGATCTCCGAGCTGGAAATTGCCAAGCAGGTTGCGAACTGACCCCGCACCGAACGATCCACACGCATGCCTCTGACGGAGGATGCAGACATGAGTTCAGCACGACGCACCCTGAAGATGGCGGCCGAACTCGCGTGTCATCCGGGCCGGCGACGGGATTGCCGATGTGCACCACGACCCGGATCGCCCGACCATCCTGCTCGGCAAGGACAACCACGTTGTGGACGGGGTCTGGGAATGAACTCGCTCAGCGGCAAGTGCAGGGCTGTGCGCCGGCTGTTGCCGGTGGTCGTTGCGATTGCGGCGGCCGCGGCCTCCGGGCCGCCGGCGGCACAGGCTGCCACGCCGGCGGCCTTCTGCACGCGGATCGGCACTGACGACACACTGCGGCCGATACCGGAAAGCCTGGTGCCCTCGGTCAACCGGGCGTTCGGCACCGCGCTGCCGCCACGCGTGGCAATCGACACGACCGTGTTCCGCTGTTCCGGCGGGCACGTCCTGGTCTGCACGACGGGCGCCAACCTGCCGTGCGGTCCGGCGAACACCAGCCGGACACCGGGTCGCGGAGAGGTCGCCTGGTGTCGCGATCACCCCGATGCCGCGTTCATTCCCGCCTTCGCGACCGGGCACGACACCATCTTCGCGTGGCGGTGCCGCGATCACATGCCGGAGGTCGACCGGCAGGTGCAGGAGGTCGATCCGCGCGGTTTCATCGCGACCTACTGGAAGCTGCTGCCGTGATACGACACCCTGCCGCCCAGCGCGTGCGGCACGCTTCGACATGGAGTCATTCGCATGCGTAGCATCGCCAGCCTAGCGCTCTCCCTGCATCTGCTGCTGATTTCTGCCTGCTCCACGGCCTGGTCGGCGGATCGCACCACGCCGGCACCCGACGGTCCCGGAACGCTGTTGCAACAGCAGGAAATTCCGGGCGCGCCGTTCGGTGCGACGACGTACCGCGTGTTGTACCGCTCGACCGGTATGGATGGCCGGCCGATCACAGTGTCCGGGCTCGTGGTGGTTCCCGTGGGCATCACATCACCAGGCGGCAGGCCGATCGTTGCCTGGGCACATCCGACGACCGGCGTTGTCCCGCGCTGCGCCCCATCCAAGGCGCTGTTCCATTTCCAGCAGATTCAAGGCCTGCGGGACATGTTGGAACACGGCTTCATCGTGGCGGCGACGGATTATCCGGGTCTCGGCACGGCGGAACCGCATCCCTACCTGGTCGGGGTCAGTGAAGCGCGTGCCGTGCTCGATTCCGTGCGCGCCGCAAGGCAACTGCCGGGGGTGGACGCCAGTACGCGCTTCGCGGTCTGGGGCCATTCGCAAGGCGGCCAGGCGGCGCTGTTCACCGGCATGATCGCGGCACAGTACGCGCCCGAGTTGCAACTCGTCGCCGTCGCCGCTGCAGCGCCAGCCACCGATCTTGCCGCATTGATGCGGGCGGATATTGACACCTCGGGCGGCAACAACCTGACCGCGATGACGCTGTGGGCCTGGTCGCGCATCTATGGCGCGCCGCTGGCGAAGGTGGTGACCCCGGAGGCGGTACCGGAGATCGACCGGCTGGCAGACGAGTGCATCGAGTCGGTCTACGACCTTTATGTGCGCGGCCGGACCGGGCGATTGCTTGGCGACGACTTCCTGATGGTGCACGATCTCGCGGCGACCGAGCCGTGGTCGCACCTGGCGGCGCTCAACACGCCCGGCACGTTGCCGCCCGCCATCCCGGTCTTCATCGCCCAGGGCACCAGCGACCCGATCGTGCCGCCGCGCATCACCCGCGATTATGTGCGGCGGCTGTGCACTGCGGGCAGCCGCGTGACGCTGGATGAAATGCAAGGCGTGGGGCATGGCTTCGCGGCAATGCGCAGTGCACGCACCGCCGTTGACTGGATCGCGGACCGCTTCACCTTGCGTCCGGTGCCAAACGATTGCTGACAAGCAACAACCTGCCGGCCATGGCTGGGGTTGCCTCACGGCGGTGCGCGCACGGTCGATCGGGACTGATCGCTGCCGTGGCGCCCGCCCAGCCGCGGAATAGGCTGGGATAAGTCCGGCCATGACGAGAGCAGGGGTGCGTCACCGTTGCATCCGACGCGGATGCTCGGCTGGCCGCCGCGTGCCTTGCAAATCCAGCGATGCGGGGTGGCAGCAGGGAGACTGAGGCCGCCCTATTCGCCCCGCGCGGTCATCTGAGCGAGCGCGTCACGCATGTCGCCGCTGGAGACCGCCATCAGGCCGCGGTATGGGCGGCTGAGATCAGTGATCACGAACACCGCACTGCTGAGCGACAACGCACATAGCAGAATCCCCAGCGCAGCCACCCGGTTGAGCGGCGCCGCCAGCCCGAGCGCCAGGAAGGCGATCGTCAGCCAGAACACCAGGATCCAGAACAACGGTGCCAAAAAGGAGGCACCGGCGTCTTCGATAACGGTCAACCTGGCCTGCAGGACATCGCGATAGGCCACGCGGCAGTCGTTGGCGGTATTGACCGCAACCGGCGTCCTGGGATCGAGCGCACGAATCTGCTGACCGATGTGGTCCATCAGGTCCGCCAGTACGGACGACGCTCCGACGACAGGCATGCCGGCCGTGTTCGGATAGCTGATACCGGCGGGCGGCTTCTCACGTGGCCACGTGCTGGCGATCACCGCCGCCGTATAGCGCGCCAGGTCTGCGCGCGCGGATACCGTCTCCGGTCCATAGTCGCGCAGGCAGGTGTCGAGCAGGGTGAGGTGCAACGCGTAGGCGTGTCGGTCGCGGGCGGCATGGTCGTACGATGTCTTGACCGATGCCGTCAGCAGGCCGAGTACCAACGCCGCGAAGGTGACCAGCAAGCCGATGACCAGTTGCATGGTCTCGATGGTTTCTCGCGTCCGATAGGTCTCCGGCATGCGCGGACGAATAAAGCGGCCAAGCCAGGCGCTCAGGACCAGCAGCGCGAACGTGGTGAGGGTGGTCCAGAAATCTTGCATCCGCAGACCCGTCGCATTTCGCCGGCACCCATGCAAGAGGCTGCTGCGCGGTGGCAACGTGCGGCGTCACGCGACGATGCGCAGACCGCGCGTGCCACGGCGTTATCGGACCGCTGCTCAGCGCGGCTTGAGGGCGGTTACGATACGGTTCGGCACCCAGAACTGGATGTCGTCGCCGCTGTCGGTCAATGCGATGCGCTTCGCCACGCCCGCTGATATGGCCGAGCGGCAATAGGCATTTAGCCCATCTTATTCACCGTATGAAGCAGCCGCAATAACGTTATGTTATTGCAACCGATATACCCGCGCCATCCCTCCTGCTGGCTGGACCGCATTTCAAACCGTATT
>Ga0335073_10005252_pt1 | contig 18178 bp, 9 predicted proteins | sample Lox_Sample_22_FD_207093 | JGI IMG/M metagenome (GOLD analysis project Ga0335073, IMG submission 207093) | Soil microbial communities from Loxahatchee National Wildlife Refuge, Florida, United States - Lox_Sample_2.2 | ecosystem: Environmental > Terrestrial > Soil > Wetlands | place: USA: Florida... | reverse complement strand
GCATCAGCAAAAGGTCACGGGGAGGGCCGACCCCTACCCGACACGCTCACGGTGTCGTCGCACGCCACCCCACCGCAACCACAACCACCACGAAAACCACGCTCACCAGCAGCGACGCAACCCCGCCAACGACGCTCACCCTGAATGGCGGCTAACAAGTGTATGCGTGGATACGTTCGCGGCGGGGTGACTGGGGAGCCTTACGCCCAGGTCGAAAACCCCGACCCGTTCGCCGCCCCGATTTGGCGGGCACCGGTCTACCGGACCCCGGAGCTGCTGATCTGGCTCGTGCAGCTCGTCCGCCTGGTTGGACGCGTGATCTGGTTCGTGATCCGTCATCCCGGCCTGGATGCCGCGGCCGGGCTGCTGGTGCTGGTCTGGCTGAATACCGGGTGGCCGGGCCTGGCCACGATGGCTGGGACGACAGCGACCGCCCTGCTTGTCCTGCGGCTGGCCTGGCCGCGGTGGTTCGCCCGGCTGGTCACCAACCCGGTCCGGAACCGGTGGCGGCGGTGGTGCTGCCGCAGGCGCTGGCGCGCTGTAATGACCCTCACCGGGCTGGCTCCCGACTATCAGGGCCGGGTGCTGCTGCCCGTTCTCGGCGCGGTCGCGGCGGGGCCGTGCGTCGACCGGGTCATGGTGCGGCTGGTGTCGGGCCAGTCACCTAAACACTTCGCCGACCGGGCCGAAGAACTGGCGCACGGGTTCGGCGCGCGTACGTGCCGAGTCCGGACGGCCACACCGGGCAGTGTGGTGCTGGAGCTGGTCCGCCGTGACGCTCTCGCCGACCCCATTCCCGCGCTACTGATCCCGCAGGCGGCCGACGTGGACTTGCGGGCGCTGCCGGTGGGACGGCGCGAGGACGGCAACGAGTTCACGCTGCGACTTCATGGCACCCACCTGCTGATCGCGGGTGCGACCGGCGCAGGCAAGGGCTCGTATTTGTGGGGCCTCGTACGGGCCTTGCTCCCGCTGATCACCGCCGGGCTGGTTCGGGTGCTGGCCTGCGACCCCAAGCTGATGGAGCTCGCGTTCGGCCGAGCCATCTTCGAGCGCTACGGCGCCTATACCGCCGACCCGGCCGACATCGCTGCCCTGCTCGAACAGGCCGTGACCGACATGCACGATCGGGCCGGGCGGTTCGCCGGACTACAGCGCGATCACGCCCCGACGGTCGAGCACCCGTTCACGGTGGTCCTGGTCGACGAGGTGGCCTTCCTGACCGCATACCAAGCCGACCGCAAACTTCGTGAGCGCATCATCGCGGCGCTGGCCACGCTCACCACCCAGGGCCGCGCGGTGGGGTACTGCGTGGTCGCCGCGCTGCAAGATCCCCGCAAGGAAGTCCTGAACATCCGCAACCTGTTCCCCGACAAGATCGCGCTGCGGCTGGACGAACCCACCCAGGCGGACCTGGTGCTCGGAGACGGCGCCCGCGACCGCGGTGCCCGCTGCGACGAGATCTCGGCCGACCCCGCCACCGGAGCGGGCGTCGGGTTCATCCGCCTGGAAGCCGACCCCGACCCGGCACGGGTACGCGCCGCGTGGGTCACCGACGACGACATCCGTGCCATGGCCACCGCCTGCGCCACGCCTGCATGGCGGGCACTCCCCAACGGGGAGGCCGCGTGATCACTGGCTGGCTCGCTGGCGAGGACTGCCCCGACTGCGGCGGGCCGCTGCTGGAGACCAGCACCGGACCGCGCTACCTGGTCCTGGAGTGCCCCGGATGCGGCTACCGCACCACCTGGCACGCCACCGACCGCGACCAAGATCCCGACCTGGCTGACCCCGGAGACCAGGAGGCCGAATGACCCCACCACGCCTGACCCGCGCGCAGCGGCTGGCCATGCCGCTGGCCCGCGATGTCGTGCAGGAGCTGGCAATCACTCACGGCGCGTGCATCCGGCCGGTGCAGCTACGCCGCACCGACCTCGACAGCGGGCAGACCGAGCCGATACTCGTCCCGTGCGGGCACACCCTGGCCGGCGTCTGCCCGCCGTGCGCCGAACGCAACAAGAATCTGCGCGCCGCGCAATGCCGCGAAGGATGGCATCTCGATCACGAACCCGCGCTCGACCCCGACCCGCCCAATGACGAGCAGCTCGTCTGGGTTCAATACCGCGCCAAGGCCCAGCAGTGGCGCGACCAAGCCGAAACCACCGGTCAGGACACGGCAGACGACGACGAGCTGATCGCCGAGCTGGACACCGAGATCACCCGATCGGGCATCCGCGGCAACGTCCTCCCGGCCCGCCCCGCCCGGCGCCACCGCTCGACCCGGCGCCGCCAGGATGCCCCCGAACTGCCTCGCCGCCCGGTCGCCTCGCGCACGATCGGCAAGACCTACACCGCACCGGACGGCGCGACCTTCCGGCCGTCCATGTTCATCACGCTCACCCTCCCCGGGTACGGCCGCGTCAATGCTGACGGCACTCCCGCCAATCCCGATGCCTACGACTACCAGCGGGCCGCGCGTGACGCACTGCACTTCGCGGCGCTGTTCGACCGGTTCACCCAGAACCTGCGCCGCTTCCTCGGCTACGACGTGCAGTATTTCGCCACCGTCGAACCCCAGCGGCGCCTGGCCCCGCACATCCACCTCGCGCTGCGCGGAACCCTGTCCCGCACCGAACTGCGCCAGGTGCTCGCGGCCACCTATCACCAGGTCTGGTGGCCGCCGACCGGCTACGTCAAGCACGACGACACCAACCCGCCCGTCTGGCACGAGGCCAGTGGCAGTTACCTCGACCCCGCGACCGGGGAAGTCCTGCCCACCTGGGACCAGGCGCTCGACGCGATTGGCGAACAGGACACGCCGCTGCATGTGGCCCGGTTCGGCGAGCGCTTCGACGCCCAGGGCGTGCTGGCCGGATCACGCGACGCGGCCCGGTGCATCGGCTACCTCACCAAGTACCTGACCAAGCACGTCGCCGACTGCCACCAGGCCCGCACCGACGCCCAGCAAGCCCACGCCGACCGGCTCACGGCGGCGCTCCGATACGAGCCGTGCTCGCCGACCTGTGCGAACTGGCTGCGCTACGGCATCCAGCCCAAAAACCCGCGTCCTGGCCTGCGGCCCGGCTGCTGCCGCGGCAAGGCCCATCGGCGCGAACACCTCGGCTACGCCGGACGCCGGGTGCTGGTCTCGCGCAAGTGGTCCGGCAAGACCCTCGCCGACCACCGCGCCGACCGCAAGGCTTGGCTCCTCCAGACACTCGGCATCCCCGAGACCGATCCCGCCCGGTACGCCTGGGAAGCCGTCACCCCCGGCGACCCGGACCATATGTCCCGCGCACGGCGCCTGCTGCACCTCGTCGCCGAGCGCAGCCAATGGATGGCCGCGCTCGACAAGGCCAGGCGCGAGGCGACCGGAAACGGCCCTCCGGATCTTTCGGCAACCGGGAGGGCGGCCTGATGGGAAGCCAGCGTGACGAGCTGCTGACGGTGGCCCAGGTGCTCGCCCTGCTCGGGGACGTGTCACCGCGGACCTTCTACCGATGGCGTGAGACCGGCAAGGCACCGAAAGCCGTGCGCCTCCCCAACGGCGAATTGCGTATCTGGCGCAGCGACCTGAACAAATGGCTCGACCGGCTGCGAGAGGACCACGCGGCATGAAGTCGTACGACGTGAAGTTCTGGGCAATCAGGCCCGGCAAGGCCAAGACGAAACGGACGTACGAAGTCCGGTGGAGAGTCGGCCCGCAACCGCACTCGCGCACCATCGGCAATAAGGCACAGGCGGAAAACTTCCTGTCAGATCTGCGCCAGGCCGCACGGGCGGGCGAGGCATTCGACATCGATTCCGGACTGCCCGACTCGATGACAGTGGTCGTCAAGCAAGAACGGTCCTGGTTTCAGTTCTGCCTGGCTTACGTCGACATGAAATGGCCTGCGGCGGCACCGAAGACGCGCGACGCACTCATAGACGCACTCGCCAGCATTGTCCCGGCCGTGGTCAGCGAGGACCGTCCCAGCGGCCTGGAGATGGAAACGCTCCGGCAGGCATTAAGGCACTTCGCACTCGCCCCCAACTCACGGACGCAGGAGCGTCCACCCGAGACCGCGGCGGCACTGCGGTGGCTGGAAAAGTCCTCACTTCCAGTCAGCGAGGTCGGGAAGCCGATCGCGCGGGCCGTGCTCGACGCGATCTCGATCCGGCAGGACGGCACCGCGGCCGGGGCGACCACGATCGCGCGCAAACGCTCGGTGTTCGCCAACGTCGTGGGCTACGCCATCGAGCTGGAAGAACTGACCGCCAACCCGCTCGACCGCCTGAGCTGGACGCCGCCGAAGGTCTCCGAAGTGGTCGACCGGCGCGTGGTCGTCAATCCCCGCCAGGCACGCGGGCTGCTGGTCGCGGTTACCTACGTGGGCCAGCAACGCCGCGGGCCGTACGCCCGTGGTCAGCGGCTGATGGCGCTGTTCGCCTGCATGTACTTCGCCGCCTTGCGCCCGGGCGAGGCAGTGGCGCTGCGGCGGCAGGACTGCCACCTTCCGCGCACCGGGTGGGGCTGGCTGACCCTGGAGAGGTCACGGCCGGAAGTCAACCGGCGCTGGAGTGACACCGACTCAGCGCACGGCGAACGCGGGCTCAAGCACAGGGCCGTCACCGAGACCCGCCGTGTGCCGATCCCGCCCGAGCTGGTGGCGATCCTGCGGCAGCACATCGACACCTTCGGCACCGCGCCGGACGGCCGGATCTTCGCCAGCGATCGGGGTCACGTCGTTGCGTCCACGGCCATCAGCGATGTCTGGGCAGAGGCGCGCACGCTCGCCTTCACGCCCGAACAGGTGGCCTCCCCGCTGGCCGGTCGGCCATACGACCTGCGGCACGCGGCAGTCTCGCTGTGGCTCAACGCCGGAGTGCCCGCCACCGAGATCGCCGAGCGGGCCGGGCACAGCGTCCAGGTCCTGCTCCGTGTCTACGCCAAATGCCTCGATGACGGCGAGGCCGTCGCGAACAAGCGCATCGACGCCGCGCTCCTAGCCGCCTAACACAATCTCGCCACCTTCCGCAAACTGGTTCATGGTCAGCCGCACTCTGGCTCTGTTCCATTGCCATCGTTAAACGGACTTTGCGCGCCCACGTCCGCAGGCCTCCTGTCAGCCAAGTACGGTTTGCTGCAGGGAACCGCCTATATGGCTAATACCCCTGGATTAGGCATGCAAGGACGGTGGCTCCCCCCATACTTCTGGCTGCAGAGTTTAAGTCTCGGTAGCATAAACTTCCATGACGCTTTCACCGTTTGGCAGACACATCGTTGCCTCACCGATCATGGTCTCAGTCCTTGCGGAACAAGGCGGCAGTGGCAACGGCACTGCATTCTTAGTCATCGGTATAATATTAGTAGCGTTTGGATTGTTTGCCCTATTTGTAGGAGGAGGGGAGGGTATCGTTGCGGCGGGTGGCGTCTTTTTTATAATGATTGGCATTATCTGCGTCGCAAGCGGAATCAAAGCCCTGTAGAATTAAGATTCCGATTTATCGATTCGGAGACAGATTCACGGGTTCGTCACGGCGCCTTCGGGCGACATGGGGCCGCTCTGCACCGCACGCCGAGCTAACTTAGCTGCAGCTCCCACAGCAGTGCGAGTACCTAACGCCGCCGACCTGCGCTGACTCCGCCAGAACGGGCCGCAGCCATCCCACGCATATCCCACAGCCAGCGGCTCACGGCTGCTTCTGATGGCATCTGGCTGCATGCGTTCCAACAGGATCAGGGACGCCGCAGCGTCCCTGAGCTGGTGTTTTGCTGGTGGCAGGTGTTGGGTTCGAACCAACGTAGGCTGAGCCGACGGTTTTACAGGGCGCTCCCTACCATGAGTACATATAGCCTCTGATCTGCCGAAATGGCAATCCTGCTGATTCCGTTGGGCCCGCTCAACCGCTACTCAACCAAACGCGGCCGGTCAGGTTGCAAGGGTGAGCAGTTCCTCTGGCAGCAGGAGAACCGGTCGTTCATCTTTCCTCATCCAGCAGCTGAACCCAAACCTGAGACGGAGGATCGCCCCATACCTCGACGACGGGGGCCTGCGCGGGCTGCTCGAGGCCCCAGGGACCCAGGACCACGTCGCGCACCTTCACGTGCCGCCGTTCGCTCACCACGGATCCCTTCCGAACACGCTACCAAGATGATCCTGCGGCCGAGGCCTGGCAGCCTGTTGCTGGTTGCCGTGAGCCAGGGCGTTGCGCAGCGCGATCAGGTCCTGGTTGTAGGCCTGGTCGCCGCGCCACTCCGACGTCGAGTTCCACTGGAGGTTATGCACCGCGATATAGCCGCTGCTGCCAGTGATCCCAATTCGCCGGAAGTCCATCTCCAGGCTACGCAGGTCCGCGTTCGCCCGGTCGATCATCCGTCCGCCGGTCGCTGCGGCGATCAGCATGGCCTGAGAAACGCGGATCAGCCCCCGACATGCGGACGAGCGTCTCAGCCGCGAGGTCATGAAGGTCGCGGGCAAACGCCTGGAACTCCGAATCCCGCGCATTTGGACCCGGCCGTCCGCGCCTGCAGAACTCCACTTTGTCCGAAGGGAGCATCCTTGCGGGGTCACCCGTCCGGTACAGTCGCCTGCCCAGGCAAGGTGTCAGGGAAGCGGTTCTTGACAAAGCGCTTCCGTGTGGCCGCATCATCCCCTAGGCAGCCGCAGCCGAGGCAGTCCCCAGCCAGGTAGAGGTCGCCCATGACACCGCGGGGGGACAACCAGGTTAACCAGTCTGGCTGGCAGCGGCAGGCCTTCCCTCGGCGATCTCAATTGCCTCCCGAACTCCGGGGCGGTTCAGCCCGAGACCGTGGAGGATACTTGGCCAAGCGGGGCCTGCTCCTGCGCCTTCGCCTCCCGATCTGCCGCGTGGGCGCCGGTGTGAGCCAATTTTTAGGTATCAAGATCGGCTTGCGCGTGTGGCGGTGTCAGTGAGTGATGTGTGGACAGTCGGGTCGCTGCCAGATCTGTTCCCAGCGGCTGCTGGCTTGCTGGCAGCGGAGGGTGGCGATGGCGCCGGGGAGGTTCCAGCGCATGCCGGACAGTTTGAGCCGGTGGCCGATGACCGTTCTTGCATCCGGTTTCGACGGCACCGGAGCGACAACATGACCAGGTCGCGGAAGTGGGCGTAGCGCATTCGGTGGGCGTTGCCCTCGAAGTAGTCGAGCTGGGTGTCACGTTCGCGGGCCAAGGAGCCGATGAAGCGCCCCGCGGTGAGCAGGGCGCGATCATGGCGTCCCCCGACTACCTCGCTGTGTGGAGCAATGCAATAGAGCTAAACGAGTGACGATGCGGCCGCATGCTTGCGGACGGATCCTTGACAGAGGTCGTGCCGCTTATGCCAGAATCTGCTTCGTGGGCCAAGATTGTTCTAGCAAGCGTCCGTGGAGACACCCGGAATGTGATGATCGCGAGCTGAAGGCCCCGCTTCCAAGAGTAGTGATCCTTTCGCCCGATTATAGCGCTCAGCTACCTATATCGTCGGAGGACTCTGGTCAAGTTTCTTGGCGGACCACCGATTTCTCACCCGAGCTATTGGACCGGCTCGCAGACTGGCAGGAAGAGTTCGACTCGAACTTCCACTGGGAGAAAGGATGGAGATCCGAACAAGCCCTAGCTCGGTGGGCACAGGAAGCCACCAATCTCGCCGCTGAGCTTCGGAGGAAATTGGGTAGTCGAGCAGAGCTTGTTGTCAATCTGTGGCCTTTGAAAGGGACGCGGTATGACCCGACCGGGGATTCGTCCGCGCAGAGCAATGACAAAGCGTGAATCTTCAGGAGTAATCACCTCCGCGTGAGTAGTGTTCCCCGCCTGAAATCTTCGACAAATATTCAGCCAGGGAGTTGAGGATCTCCTCGGCGGTCTTGGTCCAGGCGAAGGGGCGCGGGTTCTCGTTCCAGTGCTCGATCCAATGGCGGATGTCTGCTTCGAGGGCCTAGACGGACTTGTGGACACCGCGGCGGATCTTCTAGGGGCGGAGGAACTACTGGAGGACTCCCCAGATCAAGCTACCGCTGATGCCAACGCACATTTTCGGTGCGTCGAGCGGGGATGTTCAACGCGCTTGCAGCAGAGGGCACCGGGTGGCGCTGGTTAAGACGGTCCGCGCACAGCCCCGCGTTCCAAAATACCCGGCAGTGCAGAAGGCGTTCACCGGCGCTTCACCAAGCATGCGCAGGTCCACTACCATCGCGCACCCAGCCCCGTCGGCGATGTCCGCGCTCACGATGGAGGAACTAGCGCAGACGGCAAAGGCAAGGATTCCACGAGGCGCCATCGTCGCCGTCATAGGCTCGGTCCTGGTGACCGCATCGCAACCACTGCCTCGCCGTCAGGCCCGGCACGACGACCTAGACATCGAAATTTCGTTTGATCCCGAACGTCCGCCGCCTGGCTACCCGGGAACTCCTCGTAGAATGCCCGAATGGCCTTCATGCCGCCATTTCGCGACTGTGAGCTCCAGCCTCAAGGAGGACAATCTCCAGCCTCTTGTTTTAGTCCCGGACCACGACGAGCAGTAATTATTTTTGCGGATATTCTAGCTGTGGTAACTTGGAAAATCCACGAACTAACCCAAGTCCCGCCATTGCACTCGTTAATTCGCTTATAGTGCGTATATGTATCATTCGCCTCCCTGTAGCTGTAGCTTGTCCAAGTCTTTAGGGTCACGGTAATTGAGTAATTGAACCCAGGCCACCCACCCGGATAGCCGGAAATGCGCTTCCCATTGTCGTTGGCCTCTATGTGGCGGAATCCATATGAGGCGTTTCCACAATAAAGGATTGAGTGCCTGTAACCCCCTTGAATTTCTTTCATTGTATAGACTGCGACGACATGTAGCGCACTAACGCCGTCGCCGCAAGATGGATAGTTTCCCGACGGGTCAGTGATGGTGACCGGATCGTCATCGGCGTAGGCATAGGGTTGCTGTGTCTGGGTGACCTGAGGATCGATTGACAGGAATTGGCCAGTGGCGGGGTCGTAGTAGCGGTTGATCAGATAGGTCAAGCCTGTGGGATCGGTGTAGCCCCCCGCGAACCCGAAGGGCGTGTAGCTGATCAAGCCACCGCTGGGTTGTGGGTTACCCCAGGCGTCATATGCGGTGTGGACGCTCAGGGCTCCAGTGGCGCTTACGAGACCACGAACCGAGCCGAGCCGATCGCTTACGAGGTAAATGAGGCTGCCACTGGACAGATTTACCTGCTCGACGGGTGTTCCGCCGTCGCCATAAATGTAGGCATTGCCGGAGTCCATCAAGAGTGTCGGCGTCTGCTCCGTGGTGTTCCAGACGAAGTCCTGGGTGGACGGGGAACCACCGGCGGGAGTGGTGGTGCTTGATGTGCGGAGCCCGTTGCCGTCGTAGGTGGCGGCGCTCATGTTCGCCGCGGTATCGCTGTAGCTGGTCATTTCCCCGGCGCCGTTCCACGCGGCAGAGGTGATGGTGGTGGAGCCCTGCTTGGCGGTCAGCTGCTCGCCGTCGGCGTTGTAGGTGTAGCTGGTCGTGGTCCCGGACAGGACCGAGGAGGTGAGCTCGCTGTCGTGGTCGTAGGTGCCGGCGGCGCCGGTGGGCAGGGTGGTCAGGTTGGAGGAGGCGTCGAGGCCGTAGCTGATCGGGCTGCCGGACCCAAACGTCATCGACGTGACCCGGCCTTTGGCGTCGTAGGTGTAAGTCTGCGGGGTGCCCGAGGAGGTCGGAGTGTCGGTTTCGGACAGGATGTTCCCGGCCGGGGCGTCGGAGTAGGTGAACGACTGCAGCGTGGAGGAGGAGTTTTTCAGCGTGATCGCCGACGGGCTGTCGGTCGCGTCGTAGCTGGTGGTGATGGTGTCGCCGGTGGATCCGAGGTTCTCGGAGGCGGGCAGGCTGTCGGCGTTGGGGGTGATGGTGATCTGGTGGCTGTTGAAGTCGGTGACCGAGGTCAGGTTGTCGGCGTGGTCATAGCCATAGGCGGCGGTGTCGGTGGCAGCCCAGGTCGCCGTAGCGGGCAGCGGGTAGGTGATCCCGGTGACGTCCCCGTCCGCGTCATATCCGTAGCCGACGGTGTTCCCGGCGCCGTTCGTGGCTGAGGTCAGCTCGCCGAACGGGTCCCAGATGTAGCTGGACGAGCCGGTGGCATCTGTCATCGCGGTCTTGTTCCCGCTGGCGTCGTAGGTGTAGCTGACGGAGTGCGCCGACGATCCGGAGTAGCTGACCGTTGCGGGCTGGCTCTGCGGGGTGTAGGTCCAGGTGGTGGTGACACCGTCCGGGTCGGTGGCGGTGAGCTCGTTCCCAGCCGGGTCGTAGGTGTAGTTGGTGGTGGCGCCGCTAGGCGCGGCCGTGGTGGCAGGCGTGGTGGCAGAGACCAGGTCTCCGGCTGAGTCGTAGCTGGAACTGGTCTGGTAGGACGCCTGGGTGGGGTAACTGGTAGAGGAGACGACCCACGGCGAGGAGGTTTCACACGACGCGGTGCCCGAGGTGTTTCCGTCGGGAGCGACGACCGAGGTCCGATCTCCGTTGGGGTCGTAACAATAGCTGACCGTTGAAGATGCGCTGGTGCCATATCCCGTTGTTTCTGAGGCAAGGTATCCGGCGGCGTTGTAGGTGTCGACGGTTACCTGCCCTGTGGATCCGGTGGCTGGTGGGGCGGTGATCGTGAGCGTGTTCCCGGCGCCGTCATAGGTGTAGCTGGTGGTCTCGTATCCCGTCTGCCCGGTCGGCGCCGGTGTTGTCGTGGCGGTCTTGTTGCCGTTGGCATCGTAGGTATATGTAGTCGAGTCAGCAGCGAGGCGGCTTGTCGCGGGGTTGTAGCCGGCCGGGTAGCTGGCAGGGCAGCTAGCCGCCGTGAGGCCACCTGAAGCGACACCCGCCGGTGGAACAGTCTGGGCGATGTTGCCGTCACCGTCGTAGCATGTGAGGCTGGCGTCACTGTCCGGGTTGGTGACCAGGGTCGCTTCGTTGTCGGCGTTGTAGGTCGTGGTGGTGGTGTAACCGCGAGCATCCTGGGCGGTGGTCTGGTTTCCGTTGCCGTCGTATCCGTAACTGGTGGTCCGCGGTGTGACGGTCGCGCCGGACCCGCCGGCCTGAGTGACGGAAGTTTTCTGCCCGTCGGCGTTATATGCCGTGGCCGTGGTGTAGTTTCCGGCATTCGCGCCGGAAACGTTGCCGTCTGGAGATGTAGCGCTGGTTTGCTCGCCGTCGCCGTCGTAGGTGTAGGTGGTGGTGGCGAGTTGGGAGCCGTTGCCGTCCGGGGTGGACGACAAGCTGAGGTCACCGAAGGCGTCGTATTTCAGCTGGGTGACGACATCGTTGGCGTTGATGGTGGCGCACGGCAGCGATGCCGACGGCGGTGTGTAGGTGCAAGTGATGTTGGTGCTGTTCAGGGTGACGCTGTTGCCGTTGAACAGCTGGTAGGTCGTCCGCGAGTACTGGTAGCTGCCGCTGGGCGAGTAGACGCTGGCCGTCTGATATAGCTCGTTGCCGTTGGTGTCATAAAGCGTGAAGCTGTCCCCTTCTGGAGGTGCTGACGAGGGCGGGGCGATAACCCCGCCCGGGGCGACGGGCGACGGTCCGGTTTCGCTGGCCGCGCAGGGTGTGGATGCCTCAGCTGTCCCGTCGCAGCTGTCTTCGTTCAGCGTGGTGTATTGGGCGGTCGTGGTGCCGGCCTGGGAGCTGACGCCGTCAGGCGCGGTTGTGGACGTGACGCTGCCGCTGCTGTTGTAGGTGTAGTTGGTGGTGTTGCCGTCGCCATCGGTGCTGGTGGTGTCGAGCAGAGTGCCGCCGCTGGGGTTGGCTGAGCTGCTCGCGGTTGTGTCGGGGGTGTTGTCTTGCTCGGAGGTCAGGGTGGTCCCGGTCCATTCCGAGGTCGCGGCGAGGGCGCCTTGGGTGTAGTCGTAGACGGTGGTGTTGCCGTCTGGGTCGGCGACGGTCACGGTGCCGGTGGCGGTGGCGGTGTCCATCCCGGTGTAGCTGAAGGTGGTGGTGTAGCCCATCGGGTCGGTCTGGGTGGTGACCTGCCCGGCGGCGTTGTAGACGTTGACGGTGGACTTGCCGGCGTCCGGCCCGCCGGGCTGGGCGTTGGGGCTGGTGATGGTGAGCAGGTCGTTGGCCAGCAGCGGGTTGCCGGTGGTGCCGGCGCCGTAGGTGTAGGTGGTCTTGTTGCCCAGCGGGTCGGTGACCGTGGTCAGGTCGTTGCCGGTGTAGGCGTAGGTCCAGGTGCGGCCCAGCGGGTCGGTGACCGAGGTGACCATGCTGGCGGTGTTGTAGCCGATGACCAGTGTCCGTCCGGACGCCGCGGTGATGGTTTCGCAGTAGCTGGCTGCTGACGGGCAGTTTCCGGATCCGGGTGAGGGGGTTCCGTAGGAGGCGGTGAGGGTGTCCCCGGCGGCGTCGGATTCGCTGGCCAGGGTGCCCCCGGGCCCGTAGGTGTAGGTGGTGCCGGGGGTGGGGGTGAAGGTGTAGTCGTTGGGCCCGGAGTTGTAGGTCAGCGTCGCGCCAGTGTCTTGCGGCAGCGCGCAGTAGGACCCGGCAGCCTGGTAGGGGGCGGTGCAGGTGCCGCCGGTTTTGGCCTGGAAGGTGACCTGCGCGCCAGTGGGCTCGGTGACGGTGACCGCCCCGGCCGCGGGGGCTTCGGGGAACACCGGCGCGGTGGTCGCGTTGACTTCGCGGACCAGGTTGTTGCCGGTGTCGGAGACATACAGGTTCCCCGACGGGTCGGCGGCCAGGCCGTCGGGGTTGTTCATCAGCGCGGAGGTGGCGGGCCCGCCGTCACCGGAGGATCCTTCGTTCCAGCTGGACGGGCCGATGACGGTGTAGATGTCCCCGGTGGTCATCGACTGGGCCCACTGGGTGCCGGAGGTGGCGGCGATTTCCTGGACCCGGTTGTTGTAGGTGTCGGTCAGGTACACATCGCCGGAGGAGTCGACGGCTACCGATTGCGGGGAGGACAGCAGCGCCGCTGTGCCCGGGCCGCCGTCGCCGCTGCCGCCGTAGGTCCCGGACGGGCTGCCGGCGATGGTGTAGATGTCGCCGGCGGTCATCTGCTGGCCGAGGTGCGGGCCGGTGGCGGCGGCCATTTCCTGGACCCGGTTGTTGTTGCCGTCGGCGATGAGCACGTCCCCGGAGCCGTCGACGGCCACGCCCGCGGGGAGATTCAGCAGCGCTGAGGCCGACGGGCCGCCATCACCGGAGGTCCCGGTGGCGCCGGTGGCGGACCCGGCGACGGTGTAGATGTCGCCGGCGGTCATCGACTGGCCCCAGTGCGTGCCCGAGACGGCGGCGGCTTCCTGGATCCGGTTGTTGTAGGTGTCGGCGATGTACACATCGCCCGCGGCGTCGACGGCGACGTCGGCGGGAGTGGCCAGCAGCGCCGACGCGGCGGGCCCGCCGTCACCGGAATCCCCGCCGCTGCCCGAGGAGTTCCCGGCGATGGTGTACATGTCGCCGGCGGTCATCGACTGGCCCCACTGGGTCCCGCTGTGCGCGGGCACTTCCTGGACCCGGCTGTTATAGGAGTCGGCGATGTACAGGTCCCCGGCGGCGTCGAGCGCGACCCCGGCGGGGTGATTCAGCAGCGCGGACGTCGCCGGCCCGCCGTCGCCGGAGATCCCGGCGTTCCCGATCGCGGACCCGGCGACCGTGTACACGTCCCCGGCAGTCATCGCGATCCCCCACTGCGTGTGACTGGTCGCAGCGATCTCCTGGATCCGGCTGTTCCCGGTATCGGCGATGTAAACGTTCCCGCTGGCATCTGCCGCGACGCCCTGGGCGTGACTGATCGCCGCGGTGACCGCCGGGCCCTCGTTCCCCGTCGTGGACAGCGTCCCGCCCGTGCCCGCGAACGTGGAAATATCCGCAGTGCTCGCCGACACCTCACGGATCCGGTTGTTGAGCGCATCGGCGATGTACAGATCACCCGAGCCGTCCAGGACCACCTGCAGCGGGTAATTCATCAGCGCCGAGGTCGCCGCGCCGCCGTCACCGGAATACCCCGAGTTCCCCGCCGCGTTCCCGGCAACGGTGTACACGTCGTTGGCGGTCATCGACTGGCCGAACTCGGTATGCGAGGTCCGCGCCACCTCCTGCACCCGGTTGTTGAAACTGTCCGCGACATACAGCTGCCCGCCATTAGCCGCCAGCACCGACGTCGGGTAATTCAGCAGCGCTGAGGTCGCCGCCCCGCCATCCCCCGACGCCCCCGACGACCCGGCCGAGCTGCCCGCCACCGTGTACATGTCGCTGGCGGTCATCGACTGGCCCCACTGACTCCCGCTCGCGGCCGCGACCTCCTGGATCCGGCTGTTGTCGGTATCGGCGACATACAGATCACCCGCCGAGTCCAGGCTGACGCCGTTCGGGAAATCCAGCCGCGCCGACGTCGCCGCGCCACCATCACCAGAGTGACCGGAGCTCCCGGACGCGTTCCCGGCGACGGTGTAGATGTCGTTCACGGTCATCGACTGGCCCCACTGCGTCGCGGTGCGGCCAGCGACTTCCTGGACCCGGTTGTTCGCCGAATCCGCGATAAACAGATCACCCGACGAATCGGCAGTGATCCCGACCGGGTTGAACAGGTACGCCGACGTCGCCGCGCCGCCGTCCCCGGCGGACCCGGAGTTCCCGTTGGCCTGCCCGGCGACCGTGTAAATATCGTCCGCGGTCATCGACACGCCCCGCTGGGTACCCGACGTGGCCGGAATCTCCTGGATCCGGTTGTTGTCGCTGTCAGCGATATACAAATTCCCTGACGAGTCCATCGTGACCGCCCGCGGCTGCGCCAGCAGCGCCGACGTCGCCGCCCCGCCATCACCGGAGGACCCCGACGTCCCGGTCGCGCTGCCCGCGATCGTATACACATCCCCAGCCGTCATCGCGATCCCCCACTGGGTGCCCGTGCTCCCGGCAACCTCCTGGATCCGGTTGTTCAGCGTGTCAGCGATATACACATTCGAGCTCCCCGCCGGGACGAACACCCCGGCCGGGGAGTCCAGCGGCGCCGAGCCAGCCGGCCCGCCATCCCCCAGATCCGACGCCGAGCCATCCAGGGCGTAGACGTCCCCGGGCACGGGTTTGCCGGTCGCCAGCGATGTCGCCCAGGTGTCGGTCCACCCATACCCCATCGCCCCCGGCACCGCGTCCTCGGTCTCCTGCTGCGCCAGCTCGGCGTCGTAGGAGCGGGTGAAATCCAGCGACGGGCCGAACCCGGCGATGCTCAGGTCAGTGTCAGACTGGGTAAAGTCCCCGTCCTCGGTGTTCACCGGATCCCCCGCCGAGGCCGACCCTGCCGAGGCACCCGGGTCGGCGGCGTTGCCCAGGCCTCCGGCCGTCGTCCCCGCGGGGACCTCCCCGCCGGCCGAGGGGGCCAGTGCCTGGGTGGCCGCCGACACTGGCGCGCCGAGCAGCAGGTACGGCTGCCCGGCCCGCCCGTCCGACGCGGTGAAATTCGCGGTCGCGTCCGACGCGGCGTCATAACCGACCGGGGTGAACTGCGCCGGCCACGAGTCGAACGCCTCCTCCACCGGGCACGCCGGCGACGGCCACGACGTGGCCGACAGCTGGCTGCTGGTGAACCCGCCGAACGTCCCCGCCGCGGCCGCCTCCCACGTGTTCACCGTCCCCGCGTCCGAACACGACAGGCTGCCCTGCACGGTCAGCCCGCCCGCGGTCCCGATACGCTCCACCCCGTTCAGCAACGGGACGCTCGTTCCCGCCGACGCCGTGGAATACTCACAGTTCAGCGACTCATACAACCCAGTCCCCGTGCTCGAGGAAGACGAGTACCCGGCCGCGGCGTAGTTCACCGCATCGGTGATCAGCGTGTCCGCCGCCGACGTGCCCGCCGCCGCAGGAGCAGTGCCCAGCACCGCGACATTCCCCGACACCGCGCCCTGCCAGGCGGTGCCGAGCGTCGTCGTGGTCTGGGTCAGGCTTGAGCATGACCCGCCGCTGGACGGGTCCCCGATCACCAGCGCCGCATACGCCTCAAACGCCGACGCGGACATCCCTGCCCAAGTCGACGGCGTTGCCTGGGTCACCGTATACCCGGCGTTCTGCAGCACCGTGGTCTCCGGCGCGGTGGTCTCCCCGTTCTGCAGTAACACCAGCACTGGACCCGTCGTCGACGCCTTTGCCGGTGCAGCCGAGGTCACTGCCGACGCCACCGCGAGCGCTGCGCCTGCCGCGACCGCCGCTGTGACGGGGGTTAATCCGCTGGCCGCCATCACCGGGGCCAGCACCACCGCCACCACCCGCCGCACGCGGCGGCCGGCGCGGAGCGCCAGCGCCACCCGAAGCCGGGCCCGGTGCCCGGCAGAGGGCCGGCCTGCCCGGGAACCGTGCTGTGAACGCAGGGCCGCGGCTACTGATCGCAGAGACACCATGGTCTCTATCCCGTCTCCGGCTCACCGCCGGCCCCCGGCCCACGGCCGGACCCACGCGTCACAACAGGCAGCACCTGCCCGGCGAAGCTGAAGGATTTATACAGCTAAAATAGAATCTAAGGATAGATATTGATGTGAGCGAAGCCCTGTGGTAATCGCACGCGCGGGGAAATACGTGCAGGGCCAGCGCCACTGCGTGCAGCCGTCTGCCCTTCCGCCAGCGCCCGCCAGCCGGATTGTTCAAGATCACGAACCAGCGAGGCTAGGCGAATTTGACACGGCCGGGCTGCGTGCCGGTGGGCAGTTTGGCTTACCATGCGCGATCTCGGTGTTCTGCGGACGGCCTGCTCGCGGATTGGCGCTGGTCGGCGGGGTGCGGGCTCTGGCAGCTGCGGCGTGTCAGGCCAGGAGCCTGGTCAGGACTCCCTCGGCGGAGCCGGGGCCCATCAGGCTCTCCTTCGCCCTTGCTCGGCAAGGCCGAGAGCTGCCTGTTCCGCGCGCAGCACCCGGTTGGGTCATCGTCGTCGTAGAAGACCCAGTGGGAACGGCCGGTCAGCTCCTCGTAGCGGATGAACATCGGGGTTGCCCAGTCTCGGCGATCCCAGCCGTCGAGCCGTCCGAGTATCGGCCACGTGCTATCGCGGATGCCGAGATGACCGAACTGGCTCACGAGCACGGCGTCGGCAGGCTTCAGGCCGCTGACTTCCTGCAGCTTGGGAATCTGCGCGTGCGGCGGGCCGAAGAAGTAGCCGAGCAGCACCCCGCGAGGGTTGGCGCGAGCTATCAGGCTCACGGCGAAGCCGCCGGCGCAGTGGCAACGCGACCAGTCGCCCTCGCGGTATGTCACATGCAGCAGTTTTCCTAGGCCCAAGCGGCGAGGCACATAATGTTAGCCGCCATTGGGGGTGATCGTCGTCGGGGTGATCGCGTCGTTGCTGTTGAGCGCGTTTTTCGTGGTGGTTCTGGTTGCGGCGCAGTGGCGTGCGACGACACCGTGAGCGTGTCGGTTAGGGGCCGGCCCTCCCCGGTTCTTTTTCCCGAAGCCCGGGGAGGGCCGTGAGGTGCTCGGAGGCACCATTGCTCACGGTAGGCAACAGCGCGGCCGCTGCGGAGGAGCTTCTCGGTAACGGCCTTCTTGCGTGTCCGGGGTGTGGCGGCCGGCTGGGCGGCTGGGGTCACGCGGTCCTGCGTCGTGTTTTCACGGCGGGCCGGTTACCGGTGGTGGTGCGGCCGCGGCGGGCGCGGTGCGCCTCGTGCGGGGCGACGCATGTTCTTCTTCCCGCGTGGCTGCTTTTGCGGCGGTGCGACGGGGCGCCGGTAATCGGGGACATGCTCGCGCGGGCGGCCCGGGGCCAGGGGTTCCGGTCGATCTCCGCCGCGAGCGGGGTCCCGGCGGACACGGTGCGGGACCGGCTGCGCCGGTTCCGCGGGTCAGCGGGGCGGGTGCGCGAGCACTTCACCCGGCTGGCCGGGATCCTGGCGGCCGACCCCGTCCCGCTGGACCCGGCGGGCAGTGTGCTGGGCGACGCGGTGACGGCGGTCGCCGCGGCCTGGGCCGCGGCTGCCGGCCGGTGGCCGGCGCTCACGGTGTCGGCCTGGGAGCTTGCGGCGGTGGTCACGGCGGGGACGCTTCTGTCCCCGGCCGTCGTCTTCTGCCGGGTCCGGCGTGACTTGCCGCTGCCTGCCCTGGGGTGACGGTTCAACGCGGGTTCCCCTCTGGGTCGGTCCGGTTACTTCCTGTCACTCTCGACGGGCCTGCATGAGCAGGCGGCCGAGAAAGGACGGATAGTGACGACTCTGGATGAGGCGGATCAGAAGGCGAGGCTGGAACGGGCCCGGGAGGC